>Ga0209174_10000461_pt1 | contig 30915 bp, 28 predicted proteins | sample JI91814BDNA_FD_187505 | JGI IMG/M metagenome (GOLD analysis project Ga0209174, IMG submission 187505) | Wastewater effluent complex algal communities from Wisconsin, to seasonally profile nutrient transformation and Carbon sequestration -... | ecosystem: Engineered > WWTP > Effluent > Algae...
TTCCACGTTTAGAGCTAACTTTGCTTCGTCCATTGAATAAGGAATAAAAGTAAACTTGGTATAACTCTCGTTATCCGGAACTTTATTTTGTAGGGACTGAATCACAGAAGTATTTGAGCCATCTACAATTACTCCAATGTTACGATTGACTTCTTGTTTTTTTGTAAATGCAAATCCTAAAATACTTGCTATGATAATTGGAAAACCAATTGCCCAAAAAAGAATTCCCGGATTACGATAAAATTCCTTGAACTCAGCGGTTACTAGTTGGTAAATGATATTAAGCATCTAGTCTTCTCCCAGTCATCGAAAGAAATAAATCATCCAGTGTCATTTTTCTGCATTCAAAGTTTTCCAATTTTAGTTTTTCCTTTTTAATTTTGTCGAGTAAAATAGGCATTGCTTTTACAATATCTTGAACGACTAATTGACCTTTGCCGCTTTCTTTATCCCATTTGAATTCTTTTAATCCTGCAAATTTTTTTAAGTTAAATTCTTTTCCTTTTGCGTTTAGTGTGAATTCTATTATTTCTCCAAGTTGATACTCTTCTAAAAGGCTTTCGAGACTTCCCTGTGCGATAAATTTTCCCTGGTTCATTATCAAAATTCTATCACAGAGATATTCTGCTTCTTCCATATAATGCGTTGTTAATATAAGAGTAGTCGATTTCTTTTTGAGCTCAGAGAGGATATTCCATATATCCCTCCGAGCAGTTGGATCAAGACCTGTAGTCGGCTCATCTAAAATTAAAATTTCTGGATCATGAATGAGCGCAATGCTTAAGGCAAGTTTTTGTCTTTGTCCGCCGGAAAGATTTTCTACATATGTATTTCGCTTTGCTTCTAAGCCTGTTATTTCTAAGATTTCGGATGCTTTGTCTTTCTTAGTATAAAAACTTGAAAAAAGTTTTACTGTTTCTTCCACTGTAAGTTTGGGAATAAAATGTGTTTCTTGCAACGAAAAACCGAGCTTATTTTTTAGCTCGGACTCATTTCCATTCCAGGTTTTGCCCAGGATATGAATTTCCCCTTTATCGGGAACTTGTATCCCTTCAATCATTTCGACTAATGTCGTTTTGCCCGCACCGTTTGGTCCGAGGAGAGCAACATATTCTCCTCGTTTGATTTTGACACTTAGATTATTTACAGCTGTTAATTCTTTAAATTGTTTTGTTACACTTTTTAGTTCTATTGCTATCATGATTCTTTCTTTGCGGATACTGGCGATTGATCGCTAAATATTTCTCTTCCAGGCTTACCCAGCCAGGCTGCAATTATTCTTTGTGCCTGTTCTGGAACTTGGGCTTGTTCATCCATCCAATCCTGAATAACTTCATTTGATTCACTCAAATACTTCGCTGCTTCGGCAACTGTTTTATTTTGTGATTCCATAATTTTTCTAAGATGAACTGCCCATCTTGCATTTTCACCAACACCTGCGCGGAAGAACGATTTGCCGGTGTTATGAATTTTTTCATATGCTTGCTCGGATAAAACACCTGATATAATTGCAAGAAACGAAATAAAAAATGGATTTAAAGTTTCTGACATTTTGTTAGAGTCAGCACTGCCACCATCAGAAATTACCAACTGGCCGGACTTTGCTAAAACAAAAATTGCAATCGCTGTTACCATTCCGAGAAAAGGACGAAAGATATACCAATTAATAGAATGCTTTTCGTTTTCTCGAAATAATTCTCTGGTTAGAAAAATTACGCTTCCCAATGAACCCATAGATAAAGTGAGTATAAGAGTAAGTAGCTGCGCTGGCATTGTAGCTAAGATATCAAATCTAAGTTTTGTAAGGTAACGGAGTTCAACTAAAAAATCTCTAAGCTCATCATTGTCCATTTTAGTTTCTTCCACCTCTGCCACTTCCAACTCTTCTACTGCCTGAAGTAGTCCCTTCAATAGATCTGAAATTTCTTTTTCTGACTGAGCTAAATTCTTTTGATTATTCTCTAAACTTGTGATTAATTTATCTAAAGTTTTTAAATTTTCTTCGTGTTTGTCGGCTAATATCTGCAATACTTTATCAGGACTATTGATGCTTCCCGGTGGAGTAGCTGTTGTGGGAGTATTCGGATTAACCGGAGGTGCATCCTTTGCATCTTTGGCGGAGTTTTGATTTAAAAGGCTTGCGTATTGTGTTTTTACATCTTTAAATTCAAGTTTGAGCGTATTCGCTAGCTCTGTAAAATTAGATACATATGTAGTTCTTTCTGCTTTTAAGACAGTCAACTTTCTATCTGATTGTTCTAATTTTTTAAGAAGCTCGTATATTCGTGCTTTGATTTCTTTGATTTTAATTTGATTCTTTTCGTATTGATTAGAAAGACGAAGTAAAGCAGGCACAGAATAATTTTTTTTGGTTTGCTTATCGACAACATTGGTTAGTCGCTGTTGGAATTGATGAGAGCTTAACGTCCCAAGAACAAGCCAGGTTGTAATTATATACCACAACAAAAGCCATGCGATAATTGAAATAAATTTAAGACTGGCAAATCCTTTTTTAAATAATGATGATACTGTATTCCAAAATTTTTCCATTTTTACTCCTACAATTACTACTCTTTACCAAAACACTAAAAAAAGAACCAAGCTATCTACAATCAGAAATTTAAATCCTTTGCATTTTAAAATGTATATTTTTAGGTTAAATCCAATTTTAGGGCAAAAAAGTTTGACAGCTTAAAAAGCTAGCGCATTCATAGGAAAACATAGGCAACTCTAGCTAGCTGAGTTTCTTAATCTTTACCTGTAGATACTGAGAAGTAACCGCTATTTTTCCTTTTTTTGCACTTGGTTCTCAGTGTTTTTATCAAAAGGTAAATGTATTTCAGTGACACAAGAAGAAATAAAGAACTAGCAGGTTCATGCAAACAAAAAGATGAATTTGATATTTTCCAATATGAAATTAGCCCAGAGAATCCAATGACAGAAATTGAATCCATTCAGACAATAAATCTAGAAATAAATAGAATTGAAAACTCTACTACGAAACCATTGATATTGATCGTCGATGATGATGCCAATGTGAGAGAAGCTTTAAAAAATACGCTTGGAAAAAAATACGATTTAATTGTCTGTGCCAGTGGAAATGAAGCCATTGAAAAAGTAAACCTTCCATTCTTTGCTGTGATTCTTGATATAAAAATGGAAGGCAAAAATGGATTTGAAACATTCATTGAAATTAAAAAGAAAAAGCTCTATATCCCGATCATCTTTCATTCCGCTTACCAGGATTTAAAAAATCCATATGAAATTATGAATGAATTTCGTCCCTTTGGATATGTCGTAAAAGGTGCGGACAGCAAAAAGCTTCTAGATACTTTAGAAGCTGCAGTTGATTATTACAACCAAATCAATCAAAATTCAATTTTAGTTAGGGAATTAGAAAAATCTGAAAAAAAGTATCGTGACCTGGTAGAAAATTCCCTTGATATAATTTTTTCATTGGATGAAAATTGGAGAATAACATCTATTAACCAGTTAGTCACTCAAATTTTAAGATACTCTATTGAGGAAGTATTAAACAAAAGCATTATTGATTTATCATTTAAATCCAATTCAGCAACTGGTGAAATTTTAGAAGAAAAACTAGAAGAACTTTCTGTCTCTAATAACGTTATTACATTCAACAGCGATTTAGTTACAAAATTTGGTGAACCCAAAGAAATGCATATTAAATTAAGATATATAAACCAGGACAACGGATACTCTATATTTGGCACGGCTTCAACTATAGAAGAAGATATTTTACTTAGAATTTGTCATTCAGAATCTCAAACTTATAAAATTAATAATTTCTTAAGTCATATAGACATTGTTTCCCGAAGACTTGCTAACTATGCTAATAAATATTGTGATTATGAAATTTTTATGAACCTAAAACTTTGTATTCGAGAATTATTAATAAATGCCATGGAGCATGGTAATTTCGGAATAACTTTTGAAGAAAAATCGGAAGCCCTCATAAATGGAACTTATATTCAAATCTTAATAGATAGACAAAAAAATTCCCTTTACTCTAAAAAGCAGATAACAGTGGTATACTCCTTAACACCTGAGAAAATTGAGGTGACTATAACAGATGAAGGAAATGGATTTGATCATAAAAAAATATTAGAGCGAACAACTGATGAAGAGTTTAATGGGACTCTCAGCAATGGCCGTGGGATCGCACTTTCAAAGAAGTTTCTTGATTCAATCGTTTATAACGAAAAAGGAAATTCAGTTCATATAATTAAGTTTTTTCATTCAGCAAAATCTTTAAAACCTAATTCATAGACATCTCTATCGACTAAAACTTTTTACTTTGCAAAAGTAAAAAGCACTTGAATAAAAAATAGGTGCTTTATATCATGACCTAATAGTTAAACATCGAACTATCAAAGGAGATTAATCGTATGAAAAAAATTTTAATATTATCCCTCGCACTTGGCTTATCCTATTGCGAAAAAGCACCAGAAGCACCTAAGGCTGAAGCGAAAGCAGCTGTTGAAGCACCTAAAGTTGAAGGAACACCAGTTGGTCTTGATCTTACTAAATCAACAGTAAAATGGATTGGAACAAAACTAAAAGGCAAACACAACGGAACCGTTAAAATCGCTGACGGAAATATTCTTGTAAAAGACAACAAAGTGGTTGGTGGAAAATTTTCCTTAGACATGACAAGCATTGACAATCTTGACATGAAAGACGATGCAAAGATGAAAGCTAAACTAGAAGGTCATTTAAAAAGCGAAGATTTCTTTAACGTAGAAAAATTTCCAAAAGCTACATTTGAAATTACTTCTATCACCGAAGAAGGCGCTTCTGCAAATATAACCGGTAACCTTACAATCAAAGACATCACTAAGAGCGTAACTTTTCCTGCAAAAATTACCTACGGTGCCGACAAAAAGCCAGTATCCGCTACTGCTAATTTTAACATTAACCGCCAGCTCTGGAATATTACATACCCAGGTCAACCAGACAACCTTATCAAAGATGAAATTAATCTAGATTTAAATTTATCTGCAATGTAATTTCTTACTTACTCACCTAACGCACAGGTGCGTTAGGTGAGTTGACAGGGAGCCTGTCGGCAACCTGGGCTAGCGCCCAAACCCGTATTTTTATTTATCCTCCATAAAGGGAATGCTCGAAAAAATATTTTTTTCGAAAAAATTCATCTCAGCTAAATATCTTTGCTATAAAAAATGATTCAAACAATACAAGAACAAGATTGGAAGGAAATATTAGAAATTCAATCTGATGCTTACTTTGAAATTATACAGGAGTCAATTTCTGTATTGAAAAGCAAATGGTCATTATCCCCGAATACTTGTTTCGTCTACAAAGACAATAATAAAGTCCTGGCATATTTATTAGCACATCCCTGGAAAGAAAATAGTGCCCCCGATTTAAATGAAGAGCTTAAAGAAATTACAATCTCGGATGGAATCTTTATTCACGATCTAGCAGTTCGAAAAATAGAACACCAAAAAGGAATTGGAACAAAGCTTTATCTTCATCTAGAAAATTATACAAGAAAAAAACAAATTCGTTTTCTGAGCTTAATATCCGTCCAAAATTCAAAAGCATTTTGGGAAGAGAAAGGTTTTTTTCCAGTTATAATTTCTAAAGACTTAGAAAGTTATGGAAAAGATGCTATTTACATGAAGCAAATTCTACCTTACAATTCATAAAAAAGAATTCGTGGAATTATTTATCAGGAAAATCAAAACTACTCTGTAATCACACCAGTCGGAACAGAAACCCATTCTATTAAATAAGCAGATTCTGCAGAGTTTCATTAAATAAAAATTCAAATGTAAATATAAAATTAATTCTTGTAAAAATAAATTTATCTAATAAACTGCTCATCTCACTAAAGGAAAAGGTCAAATATGATAACTAAATTTATTAGTGCACTTTTAATTATTACTCTATTTGGTATATTGGAAGCCAGACCAAGAGTTAAAAACTCTCACAAAAAAACAACCAGGCATTCTACAAAACAAAACCAGAAAAAGATCAAGAAAAATAAAAAATCGATCACACAATCTGCTCCGGCTAATGAATATAATCCGGAGAATGAAAGAAAAAGATTACTCGCTCAGCTAAAAAAAGAAAAAGACAAAGAAAAAAGGGCTGATATTTATTACCAGGTTTCTAACCTTTATCAAGCCTCCTATATATACGAAGATTTAGCAAAAGCAATTTTCTATTTAAAAAAAGCAGTAGCTCTATCCAATACAAAATGGTATTACTATGCTGCCTTAGCGAATGTATATAGTTATATAAAACCAATCGATAGAGAAAATGCCAAAAAATATTATTTGAAAGCGATAGAAACTGCTGAGAGTAATTACAATAAATCGCTATACTATTCGTATCTATCCAGTGTTTACTCTTCAAAGGAATATCCCAATTATCCGGAAGCGGAGAAATTTCTATTAAAAGCAATTGAACTTGCGGAGAATGACTCAGAGAAAGCGAACTATTATACATCCTTAGCAAATTTATATTCCGATGTGGAAGAAAAGTTTTTAGAATATCAAAACAAAGCACTCGAACTAACAACTGACTCTGAAACGAAATCCTATATTTATTCTTCACTTGCAAACTTTTATTTTAATATTTATCGAGAGAATAAAGAGGAAGATTTTAGGAAAGGTGCGGATTACCTGGAAAAGGCGATTGAAGCTACTTCCAATTCAAATACAAAAGCAAGCTATTGCAATACACTAGTTTATAGCTTGCGAAATAAGAAAAACATTGATTTAAACGAAATTGTTAAAATTTATAAACGCGCAATATCCTACTCTACAAATTCTTATGATAAAGCTTTTTATCATTCTATGATTGGAAATGTATATACTGAAATGGATCCTCCGGAGAATGAAAAAGCAATTGCAGAATATGAATTCTCTATAAAAAATTCCTCGGATCCGATGACCATTGAATCGTATAAATCGTATGTAAAAATTTTAAAATCAAGATTAAATAAAAAAGTAAAATGATCGAGGAAGAAATTTTTTTCCAAAAACAACTCCTCCGATACGAGGAGGAATTCGATAAGCCAGAAATAGCAGTCGAATATGCCAAATGGCTTATCTCTCAAAAGAGATACAGGGATGCAAAGCAAATTGTTTATACTGCACTCGATGAAGGTCCTTGATTTGTATGAACTTAGGGCAATGAGGACACTGATAAATCTAAAAGGGGAATAATGTTATTATCTCCTTAACTCTAAATTCCCTTCTAAATATAAATAAAATTTACTCTAATTTTCTAAATATTTATTAGTTGAGATTCTACCATACTGTCTCAAAATGACATTGCCCCAGTTGCGGTATAGAGCATGCCAATCATCTTAGATTTAAAATCCAGATTCCAGAGAACACTTGAGAAAAGCCGTCATATTTCAGGCAGATTTGTTTGTCGCCAACTCACTTATATTGTAGATGCTGAAATTGTTCGCCTTTATAGTTTAATTGAAAAACAATATCCAGAAATTCAAGATAGATTTTGTATCGTTGCTATTGGTGGTTACGGCAGAATGGAATTAGCCCCATTTTCAGATATTGACTTACTCTACCTTCATAACGGATTGAGTGAATCAATTCTAACAGAAATAATTTCCAAGATTAACACGTTTTTATACGATTCAGGAAAAGAAGTAGGACATTCCTGCCGCACCATTGAAGAATGCAGAGAGCAATTGGACAATGTAAATACGTTTTATGCGATGCTTGATTCTCGTTTTCTAATTGGATCAGAAAGTTTATACATAACATACGAAACTCATTTTTTAAAAGATCTTCCTCTCGACCTACTAAATATTTACAATGAGGATAAGATTAATTACCTTCAATCAATGGTTAATTCTTATTTTCCTCTATTAGTAGCAGAGCCAGATTTGAAGAACGGGCATTTAGGTTTAAGAAACTTGCAAGTAATCTATTGGATAGAAAAGTCTACAAATTATATTCCTTCTTTAAGTGGTCTTGCTCTACTTCCGATTTTTACACGTGGCGAAGTTCAGCAGATAGAAAGTGCTTATGACTTTCTTCTTCGAGCTCGAATAGCACTCCATGCAATACAAGCACGAAGGATAGATAGATTAGAATTAACAGAGCAACCACGGGTAGCGGAATACATGGGATTTGGCTCAAAAAAAGAAATTTCATCCATAGATAAAATGATGAATACACTTTACACACACCAAAATGAAATCCATTCGTTTCTGGGAATTTATTTAGATTACAAAAAAAATAATCCAAATCAAAAAGCGACACTAGAGAAATCAGAATTTTATCTACAACGATTTGGTGAAAATCTTTATCCACCCAAGATTGGAAAACTTTTTTCAAATCCCGAAACACTTTATGGAGACATTCTACAAATTTTCTATATTGCACATAGATTAAATTTAAGTTTATCCCCAAGTCTTACGAGCGAATTACGATTTGCCTCTCATTTCTTAGAAGAAGATTTCAAAAATTCAAATCTTGCTATCGAGTTATTTTTAAAAATTCTAAAAGAATCAAGAAACATTGGAAAAATTCTTACAAGTATGCATCGAGCTGGAATTCTAGATAAATTTCTTCCTGAATTTGGAGCCTGTGTCAATTTTTCTCTATTTAGCTACCATCATCAATATCCAGTTGATGAGCATACTTTGTTTATCCTCCGCGAGCTCGACAAATTACTCAATGGTAATTTTGAAGATACGGAAGTTCAGCAAGTTTTTAATGAATGTGAGAGTATTTATATTTTAGCGCTCGCAATTATTGTTCATGATGCGGGTAAAGTCAAACAGGGAGATCATTGCCAATATGGAGCAGAGCTCGCAACTGCAATTGGGGAAAGGCTTGGCTTAAGTGAAGAAGAAACGGACTTATTTAAATTCTTAGTCGAAGTTCATATTCATATGTCCGAATTAACGGCTAAGCGTGATATATCTGATCCAGAGTTGCTACTTGATTTTGCCCAATTAGTAGGCTCTGAAAATAGACTAAAGCTTCTCTATGTATTTACAGTCATAGATACAAAATCGGTTGGTCCGAATGTTCTAACCAATTGGAAAAAAGCAATTCTACACACTCTCTATCGAAATACATTCGAAGTTTTGCGAAATAACGACAAATCCATAGTATCCTCTCATCCGAATAAAGCACAGGATTTACTCAGAAATTATTTGCAGCAAAAAGAAAAATTAGAAGAAAACCTTACGAATCAAATTTTAAAATTTGCTTCAGAGATGATGCCTTCAAATGCTTATTTGAGATACAATACTCCGAGACGAGTTCTTCAGCAATTCCTGATGCATATGAAGTGTAAATCAAATCCTTCCGAGATTCCCGAAATAGAATACGAAAAAGAACCAGCCTATGTGACTGTAACAGTTTACAGTTTAGAAGATAGGTATTTACTTTCTGATTTAACAGGAACTGTAACATCGGAAGCGTTAAGCGTAATAGGTATGCGCTCATTTAAAAATTCAAATGGATTTGTAATAAGCCAGATTCAAATTACAGACAGCTTCGGTGGCGGCGATATAAAAGAAGAAAAACTAGAACGCCTTAAACGAAATATCAAAGGAGTGATGGAAAAGAAATTAAATGTAGAAAGTCTTCTTTCTTCTCCAATCGAGTGGGTGAGCTACAATAAAATTCCAGATGGAATGGTAGAACAAAAAATTGAATTTAATAACGTATTATCCGCAGATTATACAATTCTAGAAATTCTATTGCCTGACTCTCTTGGACTTTTGTATCGAATTATAAAACAAATTCTATCCTTTGATGTGCAACTTCATTTTGTAAGGGTATCTACAAGCGCTGACTATGCTTATGATTCATTTTATATTAAATCAAGTTCTGGAAATAAAATTGAAGATGTAGAACTATTAAAAAAAATGGAACAAGAAATCGCAATAGCAGCTTCCCAAAAAATTAAAACAGAAATTTCCTATATAGAATATTAAATATGCCAAAGCAATCAACAACATGGTGGAAAGAAGCAGTAGTATACCAAATTTATCCACGCAGCTTTAAAGACTCAAACGGGGATGGAATCGGTGACTTACAGGGGATAATTGAAAAGCTAGATTATCTAAATGGAAGTCCAGACTCTCTTGGAATTGATGCCATCTGGTTATCACCGATTTACCCCTCACCGATGGTTGACTTTGGTTATGATATTTCCGATTACGAAGATATAGATCCAGTATTTGGTGATCTGAAAATATTTAAAAAGTTATTAAAAGAAGCACATAAGCGCAATATAAAAATTATCATGGATTTGGTGATTAACCACACCTCCGATCAACATCCCTGGTTTATAGAATCGCGCTCATCTAGAAAAAGTAAAAAGCGAGATTGGTATATTTGGCATGATGCGATAGACGGTAAACCTCCGAATAATTGGATGGCTGCTTTCGGCGGAAATGCCTGGGAATGGGATGAGCATACAAAGCAATACTACTACCATGGATTCACAAAAGAACAACCTGATTTAAATTGGCGAAATCCAGAAGTGAAAAAAGCAATTTTCAAAATGATATCCTATTGGCTAGATATGGGAGTTGACGGATTTCGTTTAGATGTAGTAAATTATTATATCAAAGATAAAAAGCTTCGTGATAACCCTAAAGATTTTTTTAAAGGGCTTCGTCCTTATGATATTCAACATCATATTTATGATAGGGATAGACCAAAAGTTCATGAGATTCTAAAAAGCTTTCGTAAACTTTTAGATTCCTACGATGGAGATAGAATGTCAGTTGGCGAAGTTTATATTGAACCACCGGGCAATCCAAAGTTAGCCACTTCCTATTATGGGGAAAACAGTGATGAGCTGCACATGGCTTTTAACTTTGCATTTCTTTATTGTAAATGGGATCCAAATAAATTTAAAGAAGCCATTGAAAGTTTAGAAAAAGAACTCAAACCAGAAGATTGGCCTAATTATACTTTGAGCAATCATGATCAGATACGTCATATAAAGCGTTATGAGAAAAGTGGGGAAACGATTCCTCGCATGAAAATAGCAGCAATGCTACTTTTAACACTCCGGGGAACACCATTTTTATATTATGGCGAAGAAATTGGAATGGAAGACCAGGCAATTCCAAAAAATGAAATTCAGGACCCATTGGGAAAAATGTATTGGCCTATTTTTAATGGTCGCGACAAATCAAGATTACCCATGTGTTGGAATCAATCGGAATATGCAGGATTCTCGGTTGCAAAGCCCTGGCTCCCGATGAATAAAAATTATAAAAAAATAAATGTAGAATCTGAATCCGCTAGGGCGAGTAGCCTACTTAACACTTACAAGAAGCTATTAGCCATTAGACGCAACTCAGAAGTTTTAAGAAAAGGTGATATCCGCCTTTTAGATGACCCAACGGGAAAAGTTTTAGCCTACTTTAGAATATATAAAAAGGATAAGTTGTTAATTCTTCTAAATTTTAAAAATGAAAAATTAATATTTGATTTAGATAGACATACTCATCCTAAAACAAAGGCTAGCCTTGTCTACTCTACTGATATTCATAGAGCAGAAGGGACAAATATTAAATTACCACATATAAATATACATCCCTATGAAGGAATGATTATAAAATTCGAGTAAACTATGGATGAAATAGAACTGATAAGAGATTTTAGTTTTGATGCGGCGCATCTATTGCCTAACGTTCCTGAAGGGCATAAATGCAAGCGACTACATGGACACACTTTCCATTTTAAAATACATTTAAAAGGAAATGTAGATCCATATACAGGTTGGCTAATGGATTTTGGTGATATAAAAAAAGTAGTCAAACCATTGATTGAAAATCATCTCGATCACTTTTACTTAAACGATGTGCCCGGCTTGGAAAATCCAACTAGCGAAAACATTGCAATTTGGCTTTGGAAAAAATTAAAACCCGATCTTCCTTTATTACACAAAATCACTTTGCATGAAACCTGCAATAGTGCCTGCGTTTATTCCGGTCCAAAATGAAAACCACAAAGAAGTCAAACGGGGCATTGGTTCTTTTCTCTGGAGGATTGGATTCTACAACTTGCCTTTACTATGCCCTTAATCAAAATAAAAATCTTACAGCGGTTTCTTTTGATTATTCACAAAGACATAAAATTGAAATTAAAAAAGCAAAAAAAATTACTTCTCTTTTAAATATTCCTCATACAATTGTAAAAATAAATCCTGAGATTTTTAGAAACACTTCCCTTGTAAATAGAGAAATTAAAGTCCCCAAAAATTTTTCCTCGACTCAAAAAATTCCAAACACCTATGTCCCTGGAAGAAATATTCTTTTTCTATCCTATGCAACTTCTATTGCAGAAGGGCTCGGTCTATCGGAAATATACATTGGAGTGAATGCACTGGATTATTCCGGTTATCCAGACTGCAGACCTGATTTTATAAAAGCATTTCAGCATGCTATCTCCATTGGAACAAAATCGGGAGACGAAAAAAAATCGATTCAAATAAAAACTCCTCTTCTTCATCTTTCCAAAAAAGAAATTGTCTTATTGGCAAAAAAATTAAAAGTTCCGTTTTCAATGACTCATTCCTGCTATGACCCAATCAAAGGAAAAGCCTGCGGCAAATGTGATTCCTGTTTACTCAGAAAAAAAGGCTTCGAAGAAGCAAATGTCCTAGATGTATGAAAAATTTTTATTTAATGCGAATCAGTTTTATTTTTTTTGTAATATTTTTTTTAGTAGATTGTGCTACTTACTTCAATAATCGCAGAAAAGATTTGCAGGATGTATTTACTGTTGGAGTTGAAAAACCTATGTATGGGGTTAATTTAAAATTAGCTCCTATTAATGTAGGATTTTTATTTGTTGGAGGCGAAACTGAACCAGGGAAAAAAGACCTTGGGGGAGGAGTCGGACTCAGAGGGGGAAGCTTTGCCAGTTACTTTTCCCAACAGCTTGTATTTGGATGGATGGGTGGTGAAACATTTTACTCAGGCGAATTAGAATTAGCCGATGATGGTAAGACTCAATACGAAAATAAAATTCCAATTGTAAAAGATGCAAGAGATAATATTAAAAGTTACTCTCTAACCTACTTAAAAATTGTAGCAGATAATCCAAAGGACAGAAAAAAAAGACAAAAAGAAGAAGTCCGTCGCATTGTAATTAAAAATATGCTAGAAGAAAATCCAAATTCAGATCCCGCAATTCTTGCCTATTTACCAAAAGAAAATCCAAAACCAAATGGTTATCCCAAATCCTATCTCTATCAAATCGAATTTGTATTAGGTATTTATGGAGGAGTCCGAGTTGGATTTAATCCTGCAGAACTTTTAGATTTTATACTTGGATTTACTACTTATGATTTGTATGATGACGATGTAAAGGAATGAATTTGTAAAAAGGAAATCCTTACACTATTTTTTGGGTGACCTGCATGTTAAACAAAACAACTTTAGAATTTTTAAGCTCCTTAAAAAAAAATAATAAGAAAGAATGGTTTGAGAAGAATAAACCAAATTTTGAAATTGCGAAACTTGATTTTGAAAAATTTATTTCGGAACTTTTTTATCAATTAGCAAAAACAAATAAAAACTTAGTCGGCGTTGATCCTAAAAAATGTATTTTTAGAATTTATCGTGATGCCAGGTTCTCAAAAAACAAAGAGCCGTATAAAACAAACTTTGGAGCAGCTATCAGTGAAAGCGGCAAATCAATGGAAACCGCTATTTTTTATATCCATATTGAACCGGGAAATAATTCTTTTATTGCGGGTGGAAGATATATGCCCGATGCAAGTTCACTTAAAAAATTAAGAGAGAAAATTATTGAAAATCCAAAGGAGTTTAAAAAAATAATTTCAGAGAAAAAATTTAAATCTCTCTTTCCTGCTCTCTCGGATTTAAAAGTAAAAACTCTCCCGCGCGGCTATTCAAAAGATCATCCCGAAATCGAACTTTTAAAATATACAAGCTACATTGTAGAAAAAAAAATCGAGGATCAAGTTTTAATTTCCCCTGATTTTTCAAAACTATGTGTGGACGCCTACAAAGCAATGTTTCCATTTATAAAATTTCTGAATAACAATCAATGAGCTTATCAGTTTTTTTCATTGGATTTAGTGCTGCTCTTTCCTTACTCTTTGCAGTCGGAGAGTTTTTCTCTACTAAAATTTCTTCCAAAAACTGGTATTTAGGATTTGTGTTTCTATTTCTTTTTTCTTTTCTACTTCAATCATTTTTATGGTCGAGTGGATTACTAAAGTTATACCCGCATATGTTGCACACTCATGTTCCGACAACTTTACTCATTGGCGTTTTTCTAGAGAGATATTTTCTCCTGGTCTGGGAAAATCAAGCAGAGCCATTTAAAAAATTTCTAATAAAATGTATTCTTTCTGTGAGTGTAGCTAGTTTATCTTTGCCGTTATACCTGATGCCAGGAGAAGAGAAATTAAAATATATCCAGGAATGTTTTAAAACAGGAACACCCGCAAGATCGAAACTGGTTATCTTTATTACGATTGGAGTATTATTTTATTATTTCTTAAATTTACTTTTTAGATTTAAAAATCTTTTTCGAAGTAGCACTTTATACTCATCTAAAACACTACAATTGATATTTTCAATTTTAATCCTTGGATTTATTACGATTATCATTGGTGGAATTTTTGCGTTTTATGGATCATACATTGGAATGGAAACGAATGGCTATGTGATCGGTTGCTTTTTAATTTTACTCTATATTTTACGGCTTAGAAATCCTGAAATTTTTCAAGAGGTTCAAAAGATAGTAGAAGAAGAAAAAAAATATAAGAATTCTCAACTCAAGTCTCTGGACTTAAACTCGGTATCGGAAAAACTAAAAACACTTTTGGAAGTAGATAAAATCTACCGTGAGGATAATATCAATTTAACCGAACTTGCATCTAAAATTGGAATTTCAAATCATCAACTTTCCGAATACTTAAACCAGGAATTAAAAGTATCTTTTTTTCAACTCATTCATCGTTATAGAATTGGAGAAGCGAAAGAAAGACTATTAACTCATCCAAATGAAACCATTCTTTCTATCGCTTATAAAGTAGGTTACCAATCTAAGTCTTCTTTTAATGATATTTTTAAAAAGGAAACGGGACTTACACCAACCGAATTCAGAAAAAAATCAAAAAAATAGTCCAGACTTATCAATGACTACGAATAAATAGGTCATGACCGATCGAGACGGTCGAACCTTTTTTAAATCTATGGCATACTAGTCCTAATTTCATTGGAGGAAATTTATTATGCCATTTAGTTGTGAACTTAATTTAGATTGTTTAATTCAAATAGGATCATTCCAATTATTTATGAATTTTGTGCGCTATTATCCGATAGCCGGAATAGCTTTTTTAATATTTTATTTATGGAAGAAAGATTACTTTGCAAGGTTTAAGATTCAGGCGAAATATCCCGCTGCTGAAAAAATTTGGACTGAGATACGGCAATCCGCTATTACCCTCATCATGTTCAGTGGAATTGGGATTACGGTTTATAGCTTAATTCGTCTGGGTGTATTAAAAAGTTATATGTATAAAGATCCGACCATGTATGGCGGAGTTCCTTATATGATTCTTTCTTTTATCTTAATCACAATATGGCATGAAACTTATTTTTACTGGGCACATAGATTAATGCATCATAAAAAGATTTATAAATATGTGCACCTGGTTCACCATCAATCAGTAAACCCAACACCGGTTGCAGCCTATAATTTTCATTATATCGAAGCCTTCTTCGAAGCAATTTACGCTGTGATCTTCACACTAACGGTTCCTATTTACTATCCTGTATTTATCTTTCATACTTTTTATGCAATGATTATGAATATTTGGTTTCATCTAGGATACGAGTTTTTACCAAAAGGGTTTGCAAGTCATTGGTTCTTTAAATGGATTAACACTTCTACTCACCATAATCTTCATCATCAAAAGTTTAACGGAAATTATGGACTCTATTTCAATTTTTGGGATCGCATTATGGGAACAAATTTTCCATACTATGAAACCTACTTTGATAGCTTAGCGGATAAGAGAAATATTTCTGCGCCGTCTGAAAACGAAGTCCACGCTCCAGCTTAATTATTCACATCCTTTGAAGTTTAATTGTTCACTGTTTGATTTGATTGATAACCGAATCGAATGGTGAACAAACCTCTATCGATTACAGTTAGGAGGAATATAAAAACAGACACCCCGAAACACTGATTTCATAGAAAATAAAATGTTGATAAAATCCTTTAATCTATAAATATAATCTGACTTGCTAATAAAACTTGATTTATTGATTATTTAAAACGATTCTATTTTTTATTAGTAAAATAAACATTTTTTTGGAGTAATTCATGCTAAGAATTTTATTTATCTTAACCCTATCAATTTTCTTTTTTCAAGATTGTGCCTCAGGTGGAAAGAGACTTGATGACACCGAAGATCGCGTTAGTGACAGTGGTGGATTGACCCGCCAGGAATTAGAGTTGGCTGCCATTAAAATTGGAAAAGACGTTATTGTTCATTTCAAAAAGAATCCAAACCCTAAAGGTGTTGCTCTCGCAATCTTACAAACTAAAAATGATACATCGGAACAAATTCCAACTGAAGTATTTGAAAACGCATTAGTAGCCACAATGCTATCCGGGAAAATTTCAACCATTCGCACTGACAAAAGAGCCGAGCAGCTAAAAGAGATTAAACTCAGCCAGCAATTGGGAACTGATCTTTCTGCGGCTAATCTCAAATCTCCAAACTATTTTATTAGAACTTCTATTGACGAAAATATGTTTCGAAGCGGTGGTGATAAAATTGTAGAGCAAGTTTTAAATGTCGAACTTTTGAGTATCGAAACTGGAGAAGTCGCATTTAGCAATAAACAAACTTATCGCAAGCAAGCTGTCAGCAATAGAGGGGTTGGTTGGTAAAATGAAATACATAAAGTATTCTAGCTTCCTTTTTTTATTCGTATTATTTTCTTATTGTGCAACCAATTATATTGAGAAAATTTCCAAAGCGGAAAATGCATTTTATGCGGAAGATTACGATACCGCAATTCCTTCCGTTCGAGAACTTGCAAAAGAAGCAAGCGCAAAAGACGAATTACTCTATTTAATGGAAGCTGGAACTATCTTTCATACGAAAGGCGATTACGCGACTAGCAATAAAGTATTTAAAGATGCCGAAGCAATTGCTGATCAAATCCAAACAAGTATGACAAAAGAAGGTTTAGCATTTTTACTTTCTGACAATGAAAGTAATTTTAAAGGCGAAAGCTTTGAGCGCGTTTTAATCAAGCTTTATATGGCTATAAATTATCTTATGATCGGGGAAGTTGACTCTGCAAAAAGATATTTTAAAAAAGTAGACTTTGAACTCAGAGACATGAAAACTACTGACTCTAAATACAAACAAAACGCATTTGCTCGCTATATAGATGCAGTAGTCTCAGAACAATTAAATTCCTATAATGATGCACGCGTTAGCTATAAAAACATTATGGACATTGCACCCGACAATAAAGACATTCTTGCCGACAGATACGTATTAGCCGTTAAAGAGAAAGATACAAGAGACCAGGCAAAATATGCAGAAGGGCAAAATTATCTAAAAGCATACAATAAAAACTTACAACCTATTGCGTATAATCCTAATTTGGCGGAAGTTTTAATCATCAACCAGGCAGGAAAGACTGCGACTAAAGAATCAAAAGGAAAATTAATCAATGAGCCTGTTATTCAGCAGGCTCTTTACAAAGCGGTTGAAGTTGCCATGAGAAATATGGATACCAAAGGTGCATCTGTTACAACTGTAATGGCGATGATTTCAAATGCTGAAAATCCAATTCCTGAATACAAAAAAAGAGATGAGCAAAAGGCAAACCCGATTGATATTTATGCAAACGGAATTAAGCTTACAAACACAAAGGTATACAACGATTATTCGGAAACAGCAATCGCAAATTTCAATGAAAACTATACAAGCCTTGTAACAAAAAACGTGGCATCTATCGCAACAAAAGTTGCCGCAGCCGGAGTAGCTGCTTATGCTGCATCAAAAGCAGCGGAGCAACAAGCGAAAGAAAAGGGCGGAGAAAGTGGTGGTAGCATAGTTGGACTCATTGTTGGTATTGCAGCAGGTGCGATAGCCGGTGCAGGAGTCTCTGCTACAATCAAGCCTGATCTTCGTTGTTGGAGAACTTTGCCTTCCAATTTTCAAGTTCGCAGAATTTTTCTTGAACCAGGGACATATGATTTTGAATTCAAATCAAATACTAGTAGAGCAATGGGTGGTAAAAACTTTAGTAAAATTTCGGTAGACTCAGGCAAATTGGTAGTGATTAACTTTCGCTCATTGTAATTTTTACTATACACGGTATAATCTCTGATTTTACGGTAATGAAATATACGGAGACTTAAATGATCACTAGATTTAAAGTAATCTCTTTACTGGTTTGCTTGGCATTAAGCCCAGTTTTTACCCAAACAAAAGAGGAAGCAAAAGTAGAATTAAAATTTTCTATAGATACTCGCTTTGGATTAGGCAAAGGAACTTTTAAAAAAGCATCAATCATGGTGAAAGACCGCAAAGCTGGTTTAGGAATTGTTGAGATTGATACTTCCTCCATTGACACAAGCAATTCAATGAGAGACAGCCATTTGCGAGATACAGACTTCTTTGATGTTCAAAAATTTCCCAAAGCAGAATTTGAAATATTAGGTATAGAAGATACGGGTTCCGATTCCATTAAAGGAAAAGGAAAACTAACGTTAAAGGGAATCACAAAAGAGTATCCATTTACAGCGACAGTAATTAGAACTTCCGAAACAGAAAAATTTTCGGGCTCCATTAAAATTAACCGCAAAGATTATGGAATGGTTTATCAAAGTTTGATGAATCCAATAGAAGATATTGCAAATCTTGAATTTACAGTAATTCTACCCATAAAAAAATAGACTTCAATGAAAACAAATCTCTTACTAATCATTTTATTTCTTAGTTTACAAATTGCTCCTACTCTCAATGTTTTTTCTTCTTCTGTGCAGAAGGATACTTACCTCTCTGTGAATTCAGACGATGAATTCGATGACGAAGAGGGAAGCGAAGAAGAACAAGAAAATGAAGAAATTGAAGAAAATGCTTAATTGCTATGGATGAATCCAATAGTATACTTTCTAAAATTGGAAATCTAATAAAATCACTTTCCGTTGCTAGGGCTGTCAGCCTTAGTTTCGGAATGGCAATTCTTACAGGTTCTTTGATTTTATATTCTCTAGAATGGGGAAAAATCTCCTATATCAATGCTCTCTATATTGCAGCCTCAGCATTTTGTGTTACTGGCTTAACTCCAATTCCAATTAGCGATTTATCTTTTGCGGGACAATTGGCTCTAATGATTTTTATCCAGGCCGGTGGTCTGGGTATAATCGTATTTACCGTATTGATTGGAGTTATGGTTATTCGTGGTTTGTCGCGAAATACTAAATTGCAGGAATTTATGTTTGAAGTTTTAGATACGGATTTAAAGGACGAATCTAAAAATGCTGATCCAGTTGAACAACCCAAAGTATTACGAATCATAATCGCGATTTTTAACATTGCAATTACAATAGAGATAATTGGTGCTGTTGTATTATATTTTACCTTTCCCGAAGAACTACCGCATAAAGTTCAATCTCGTTTCTTTTTAGCATTATTTACTTCAATCTCTGCGTTTAATAACGCTGGATTCTCAATTGTAGATGATATTGGTTTCTTAATGTATAATTTACCTAGTCTCTATGCAATCATGTTTCTAATCTTGATGGGAGGAATTGGTTTTCCGGTAATTATATTTATCGAAAAATTAATGCTCAAAACGTTAAACGAAATCACTTCCAAATTTGAAGTTTGGTGCGAAACTCACTTAATGATAAAAGCTATTAGCGGGGAAGAGCCTTCTCCAATTTATTTTTTTCTTACCAGACTATCCTTTTGGACAGAAAATCAAATCGCAACATATAATAAATCACTGCTTGGAGAATCAAGCCGTGTGCAAACTACAGTTATTCTAATTGGTAGCTTTGTGTTAATTTGCATTGGAACAATAACTGTATTTATTTCAGAGTATAACAATGAATATACCATGAAAGGTATTCCCTTGGATGTCAAGTTCGCCAACTCACTATTAGTCTCTATAGCATCAAGAACAGCGGGTTTTAATACATTTGATATGTCAAAACTAATGGATTCATCGATCGTTGTAATTTGTAGCCTTATGTTCATTGGTGGCGGACCGCAGGGAACAGCCGGTGGAATTAAAATTACTACTTTTGTAATCTTTCTTCAATATCTAAAAAATGTAATTAATTCTCAGAGTAAAGTTCAGATTTTCGGACAACTTGTGTCAAAGCGATCTGTTGCAATGAGTATAAGACTTTATTTCTTAGCAACGACTACACTCATGGCGGCAATTTTTATTTTATCCATTGCTCACCCAAAAAACCATCAATTAGAGGAAATAGTTTTCGAAGTAATATCAGCGTTTGGAACAGTAGGCTTTACATTAAACTTTACCCCTACGATTACAGATGTTGAAAAAGTTATTTACTCTCTTTTAATGTATCTAGGGCGAATTGGAATCTTTACAGTTCTAGTTGCGGTTACAGGCAACTCTGTCACCAGCCAAATGGGTGAAGTTGATGATGGACTTAAAATTCAAGTTGGTTAGATTCGCATTATGTTATAAGCGAGAGTTTATATTTTTTAAAGTTTTCATTCCACCATGGATGCAATTCTGTTTCTGTTAATTCCCAAAACCTGGTATAGATTGCATTTATAAAAACAGAGCTATAAAGAATAATTCGAAGTTCTTTAGAATTTAGACCTACAGGACCATTTATTAAAATTCTCTCCATCAGTTCATTGCCGTATTTAAGTCTTTTCTGCGGCAAATTCAAAGTAGTCTTTTGTAAGAAACTATGTAGTGCATTGTAAAATGGATCGACGAAAATTAAAAAGAGCGGGTCAACATCAAAATTTCGGTCGTTAGCCATTATCCGCTCAGATGTTTTGTTTTGTTTCTCAAGAAAATTCACTTCCGTATTCTTACTTTCACTCTTTTCTTTTAAAAAACAAATTTCTTTTTTATCCTTAAATGAAACAAGATAAGAAATAAAAGGGGATAATACCCAACTACCCCATATAGGCAACATCCAATAAAAAAGTCCATTGACATGATAGTAAAAAAATGTCCCTGCAATAACTCCAAGTAAACTCAATACAGAAAAAGTGTGAAAACTTTCTTTGAACCCTGCTAATCTATTTACTGATCTATTTTGAGATTTCCATTCTATTTTAAATCCAATTAATGTAAGTAAAATAAATTTACTATGCATATACATAAGAATTGGCGCATGAATTACACTAAATAAGAATTCTAAAATATAGCTCATTAAAAAAGAAAAGATATTTTGAGAATACTTTTTATATTCCAATGTTATGATCATGTAAAGGAAAGATAATATTCGAGGGAGAAAAAGTATTCCCAATGAAAAAATTTGAAGTTTCAATGCCTTTTGAAAATATGCATATTCCCAAAATATTTTCCATTTTTCAGGTCCCAGGGCGAGTCGATAGAATTGTAAATCTTGAAAGTATATCATTACCATGCATATAAGAAAAATTAACCATAATAAAGAGGAAAAGTAAGCAAAAATGCCTAAAAGAATATGTATTCTACTTGTAAATTTTAATCCCTTGGCAAATAAAAACCAAAAATGTTGGAAATTCCCCTGACACCACCTTTGATCTCTTTTGAGTGAATCAATAATCCCAGGCGGTGACTCTTCATAACTTCCATTCAAGTCATACGCAAACCAGACTGAATAACCGGCCTTTCGAATAAGAGCAGCCTCTATTGTGTCATGACTTAATATTCTTCCGCCTACAGCTCCTAGTTTTGGTAAAGAAGGAAGACCACAATTTTCCATAAATGGTTTCAAGCGGATAATTGCATTATGCCCCCAAAAAGGAGAGCTATTCAATTGCCAAAAATTTGCACCTACAGAAAAAATTAAACTATGGATAGAATTCGAAAATTGCATAATTCTTTGAAAAAAAGTTTTAGCTAAAATTATTTGCGGAGAAGTTTGTATAATTCCAGTGCTTGGATTTTCTTCCATAAGTTGCGCAAGTTGAACGATGCACCTCCCTGTCAGAAGACTATCTGCATCAAGAACAATCATATACTTATATTTTTTTCCCCACCTTCTACAAAAATCTGCAATATTTCCACTCTTTTTGTTTAGATTCATTTTTCTTTTTCGGTAAAAAATTTTTCCAAATGCATCTAATCTTTTTACTAATTCAAAGAACGCACTCTCTTCTTTAATCCATTTATCAACATTTTGTGTATCACTCAAAATATAAAAATCAAAGCTAGATTTTTCTTTTTCCCTTGAAAGAGAATTATACATTAATTCAATTCTAGAAAAAACAGATTCAACTTCTTCTCCATAGATTGGCATTACAACAGCCACGGAAACATTTTTTAGTGACAGTTGATTATTCGAGAGGATATTCTTAGTTATCCTATAATTATCACCTCCCGCTATTAATTTCCAAAATCCAAAAATGGATACCGTTGTGCCATAGGAAAGATTGGTAAAAAGAATTAAGAAAATAAAATAAACTGTCCACTTTAAGAAAGATATTTCTCGAATGGAAAAATAATCCCAGAGTAGAATTGTTCCATACCCGGAAATTAAATTCATAACCCCGAGAAACGCAACCATTCTTGCTGTATAAATTTTAGATCCAGGCTTGTTATTCATTGATTAAAAATATAAATTGTAAAGAATCAGAGAGTAAATAAAGAACCAAAATCCAATCGTTAGAATTAAAGTCTTAAAATCTACCGCTGAACTAGAATCAGAAAAAAATCCCTCTAAAGGTCCGAAGTGAATTGGACTAGGAGTCATACTACTTATATTGATGTTCTTTGGAAAAATTTTTTCCAGCTTGTCCGATGCCTGTGACGAATCTATCTGAGAATCGAGGTAAAGAAGAGATAGTATTTGCTTTACACCAAAATCCTTTGGATTAATACTTTCTTTCGCCAAATACTCATAAACCACTAAATCCAAACCGGGTTTATTTATTTGAGAATTCATTTCTGATTGATTCTTCTTTAATTTTTCCCAAATGGTATTTACTTCGTTGAAGTCATAAATACCATAGGCAAGCATATTAAAATAAATTTTCTCAATTTCTTTTTTCTTAGAAAATTCTTTATTTGATAATAAACTTTTAAAATTCAAGGGTATACGTCCAGGATTCTGTAATTACTGAGTCTCCTTTCTTTAAAAATGCTTTTAGCTCAACGGGTTTGCCATTAGCCTTAGAGTTTAATTTAAAGCTGCATCTCCATTTCTCTGTTTCAGGAATTTTTTGGATTGCTAAATCGGATATTTGTGCTGAATCCGAGGCTGTTATGACAGCTTCTAACTCGGAAGGATTCTCAACGCCTTTGAGTTTTCCTCCTTTAAAGTCAATTTGATAGATATACGAATCATTTTCTTTAGGGACAGTTTTAATTCTAGTAGCAACAACATCGGAAATTGTTTTTTGATTTGGATTTTGATTGATCCAAAATATTTTATAAGAAAATGAAAAAGGCTCTCCAACTTTAGGCATTTCCTCTGGAACCCAAAATGCTCCAATATTATCTACTGAATCTTCTTTAGTCGGCATCCTGTAAAGTTGAACACTTCCTTTACCTCAATTTCCTTTCGGTTCAATCCATGCTCCAGGTCGAAGATGGTATTTCATTTCAGAATCTTCATAGCTAGAAAACTCTCTATCTCTTTGAAGGAGACCAAATCCTTTTACGTTTTCTGAAATAAAACTATTAATGGTAGGCTTCTTTGGATTTTCTAAAGGTCTCCAAATCCATTCATCATTTGCGTTTAATATGAGTAATCCGTCCGAATCATGAACTTCTGGATAAGTTGAAGGATGACTTGCTTCAGAATTTTCTCCATACCAATACATGCTAGTTAAAGGTGCCAATCCTAAACGATCAACTTCTTTTCTCAATATGATTTCAGCATTTACAATAGTTTCAGTTTGTTTCCCTGGAAAGAATTCAAATTCATAGGCGCCAACTGCCGATTTACCATCCATCAAAGCATATACTTTTATTGAATCGTCTCCAGAAGAAGGTTTACGAATCCAAAATTCTTTGAATACAGGAAAGTCCTCTGGATATGGCATACCCGTATTAGTCGCAAGACCTCGAGCAGATAGACCATAAAATTGATTTTGGGAAACGGCTCTAAAATAACTTGCACCTTGAAAAACTACGAATTCATCAGTATGCTCTTCTGTGTTTATTGGATAATGGATTTTAAATCCAGAAAACCCAACTTCAGTCGAGGCTTTTTCTTTTAGTTGAAGTGCAGAAAAATCAAAATAATCAGTATTATAAAAAATGGGAAATGCTTTATTCTTTCTCACTTCGTTTATAAGAACGTTATACTCATATATATACCCAGGATGAAGAAATTGTATTTGAAAAGGGTTTCCTTCTCCCCTCCAGAGAGACTTTTCTGATAAGAATTTTATATTTTTATATTTATCGTAATTAAGTTCAGCTAAACTCTTATTGATTGTTTTTTTAGGTTCTTTGAATGGTTTTGCAAGTAGCTCTTTTGCTTTTTTTCTGAGTTCTTCATAATCAAAGTTTCGATCAATAATTTTGTGTTGTTCTAGAATTTCAACTTTTGGTTTTCTATCGTCGGGATTGAGGGGTTCTTCTTTTTTTATTCCAGTTGCGATGAGGACTGCTGCAAAAAAGCCCATGATAATATTTACAATTCCCATACTTGCCGCCTATAGGTAAAAATTTAAATAGAATAAATGAGACCATTCCATGTTTTGTTTTAAAAACAGAAACACAACTTAAAAAAAAAAAATACTTCTCACTATTTCGCATAATTCGGGGAACTTTTATAAAATCTTGAAGTTAAATACAAGTAACTTCAAGACTTTATACCTGCATCCAGTCTTGAAATTTTACCTGCATAAAAATAAAGTAATAAAAACTTGCTTTAAGTCCTTACCATTTTGTAGTGGAAAAAATTTATAAATGGAGATAATTTCTATGAAAGAAAAAATTTTTATAATTTCGAGTCTAATGCTGATTATCCTTAACATGAATTGTAGCAACCCTGAAACAGTTCAGCCAAAACCAGATCCAATTACTGAACTAAATGCAGAATTAAAACCTGCAAGATTATCCGGTTACGATATAGGAAGCAATGCTCCATCGAAAGCAAAACTTGCTGAATGGGATAAAAGTTTTTTACCAGTTGTCAAAGGTGTATATGATAAAATGCCAGAGGGTTACAAATTGCAAGTGCGCGGAAATGCTGACGCTTCTGGTTCAAATCAAGAAAATATGGAAGTAGGTGAAAAAAGAGCAAAGTATGTTTATGAGTATTTGCTAAAAAAGGGATTTAAGGCTAACAAAATGGTAGTGGTTTCTAAAGGAGAAGAACGTCTAATGGAAGGAGAGGCTGATCCATTAGATGTAGACCATAGAAGAGTAAATTTTAGAGTAATAAAAGAGTAATAAATTTTTATTCATACTACTTAATGGGATTGCATTTTTTATGTAAGCCCATTTTTTTTAAAAAATTTTCAATAGCTAAACATCCAACCTTGTTCTAGATCGTGGGAGCGCACAAAAATTAATGGAGGAATTATTTTCTTATTTCTTGAAGGGAGTGATAAATTGAGAATAGAAAATTACTTTGAAATTGGAATAGTAAAGTAGAACTGGCTTCCTTTTTCAACTTCACTTTTTACGGTCAAAGTTCCTCCATTCTTTTCTACAAATTCTTTGCTGAGCATTAAACCCAAACCAGTTCCTATTTCGCCTGACGTCCCTTCTGTTGAGACAACACCGGTTGTAAATAATTTTTCAAGCATTTCATTTGGAATTCCTTTACCGGTATCAGAAACTTCTACTTCTACCATATCATTTAAGTTTCTCACGGAAATTTCTATCTTATCACCTGAACTACAAAATTTAACTGCATTTGATATTAAATTTCGAATCACAAGAGATATCATATCTTTATCAGCAAATACATTTATTTCGCTAGAATTAGATTTAGAAAGAGAAATCTTTTTCTCTTTTGCCCTTGTCGAAAAGAAGTCAATTTCATTATCAATAATTGTATCTAGATGGAAAATTCGGGGATAGACCTTTGCTCCACCTAATTGTGTTCTTGCCCATCCAAACAAACTATCAATTAACTCTAAAATGTTACTCGTATTTTTAGTAAGATCGGGAAGACTTTCATATAAATCCTGAATTGTGAGTGCTTGATCTTTTACCGAATTTAAAGTTGAGACTAGAGAAGTAATCGGGCTACGAATATCATGCGCAATAATAGAAAAAAGCTTATCTTTGAATTGATTTAGCTCTTCTAATTTTGCAGATTGAATTTGAATTTCTTCTTTTTGAGCAGAAATATCTATAACTAATGATTGAAGTCTCTCTTCAGTAAGCTTTTGTTCCGACAAATCCATATTACTTCCTGAAACGCGTAGAATACTTCCATCTTCCGCTCTTAAAATATATCCTTTCGATAAAACAGGAATATAATTTCCATTCTTATGTTGTAATCGAAAATTAAGCTCATAACTCACAATGTTAGAATTTACAATGTCTTGAACTTCCTTGTCAATTCTAACCCTGTCATCGGGATGCATAATTCTTTGCCAGAGAGTTGGGTCAGGCTCCAATTCATTTACTTCATAGCCAAGCATATTCCACCAGAGCGGCGAATAATATAGATTATTCTCAACCCAATCCCAATCCCACCAACCATTATTTGTTCCTTTTAATACAAGGTTCAACCTGTCCTCTGATTGCGATAATGCTTGCTCTGTAATTTTAAAATCTTTTTTATAAACTCGAATGATTCCGTATAAAAAAATAGTAGTTGCAAAAGAGTTAATAATGCTTCCAAGAAAAATAGAATCTGGATTCACATTTACAAATTCTACTTTCATGAATGCGATAATTAGATAAGAAGAAAGATTATAAATTAAAGATAAATACATCCAAAAGGTATTAAAGATAAAAGCTCCGAAAAACCCACAACCCAGAATCAATATCTCAAAATTTACAATTCGATTGTTTAAAATTCCATAACAGGCATACAATAAAATCAGAGTATTTGATGCAAAAAAAGAATAAATTTGAGCGGCAACGTTTTTATTATTAGCATTGAGTAAGAAGATGGGTAAAGAAATCCCGAATACAATAGAAATATTTAGAACAAGAGGAATATATCTTTGCAAAATTAGATTAAGCAAAAGTAGAAATACATTAATTCCAGCAAGAACAAATGAAATTTGATTTAGAGTCTTAACTTGGCGAGCTTCGAAAACAGGCTGATTTTCTCGAAGACCGAGTGCCAATAAATTTCGAATTTTATGTAAAAAGTATTTCTTCATTTTTTCTATTTCTTTGTTACCAATAATGACTTAAAACTATAGATTACAAATAAAAAATTCTTTCTTTAATTTAAATTAGCAGACGGAGAAAAACAGAAGGTTAAAAGTATAGTCCTGCAGAAAAATAAAATCGGGTAAATTCTTTTAAATCAGGTTCGACTCTAAATTCGTCATAAAGAATTTTTTTTCGTGTAACAGGATTTACCCGCGCAAAACAGAATGAACCCATAAGAAAACCTAAATTTTCCCCACCATCATTGGAGAATTGATATAGCATAGAAAAAATTCCTTCATTTCCGATACCCAGGTTAGAATTTGTATGATTTAAAATTCCCGTCACTTGGATAGTTTGACTTAGTTGATAACTTAAACTCAAACTCAAAAGTTCGATGCCTTTTGTATCATAAAAATTTCCACTAGTAGAATCAAACTCTCTAAACAAAGTTCCATTTCTAGTATTTACAGTTTCCATCAAAAGAAAAGAAGACCTTCCTCCAAAAATTCTAGCATCTGTTAATAAAGGAGAATAGCCATTATGCGCTCTATTGAGACTGGTCGACTTATCTTTTGAAGCATAGAGTCCACCTGTCCTTAATTTCCATTTACCAAAATTAAAATTAAGCGCGGTATAAGTAAGAAAAGCGTTTGTCTTACTTATATTATTTATTTTTTGATTTGCATTTTCTGCATAATCTCGCATACCATTGACTGAAAATAAACCTAGTTCAAAATTTACTAAATCAAAGAATTCTTTTGTTTTTAGTTCAAATCCCCTATAATTAAATTTACCTTGCGGCTTAAATTGCTTATCCTCTTGAAGTGTTTGCTTTTCAGAAATCTGACCTGATTCAAATAAAAAATAATTGAATATCATTACATTTGAAAGATAAGGAATGGAATTAAAAAGTAGATTACCACCATATAATTTATCATTTGTATTATTTGCTCGCAGTGTAAAATTTTCTTGTTTGTAATTAAAGGATAGAGCCAAGAGACTTAATTTAACAGCTATTGGTTTCCAATGAAAATTTGTTTCCGCATAATTCGCAATTCCATTGAATAGTAATCCATATGAATCTAGTCTCTGAAAGCCCCGCCCACCTTCGAAGTTCAAAGAGAAATCTTTAGAATCTAATTTCCAGGCAGCGATTAATTCTGTATCCACTGGGCGATTAACATTTCGCTTTAACTGAAAATCTTCTCTATACGAAACAATGGGCGCAAAGAGAAGCATATACTTTGTATTATCCGCTTTTCTATAACCAACTAACTCCGGCGAGAAATTAACCTGGTTTGCATATCTTCCAGCCAAGTCTTCTTTGTCACCGCCTCTTTGGGAATAGAATTTGGGAGTTAAAAAGGAACTCAGTAGAAGTCCGCTTTCTGAATTATCCTGATTTTCCTTTGTTTCCGTTTGTTTTTTCTTATTAGCACTTGTTTCGATTCGTCCCTGGTTTACAATTGTCTTTCGTCCCTGGTTCGCATAATTCAGATCATCCACTCGATGCTCTTTGTAGCTTTCGGAGAAGACTTCGTTAGTTAGAAAGAAGAATAGTATTAGAAGTATGTAATAGTGTAAGTGGGGAACTTTTAAAAGATTTACCACCGATGAACACCGATGACACCGATAGTTTTTTTTAGGGTTTAAAGCTGCTGATTTATTAATGAGGATTAGAGGCTGTTGGTAAGCGAGTTTTTTTTTCATTTTGATTTAATTGTTTGGGCGTCTGTATTTCTTTTTGCTTTTTCTGCTTGGATTATTATTTCGTAGTATTTATTCCAGTCATCGTCTAAAGGGTCGTAGCCAAAGAATCCAGCAAAGAAATCAAATAGTTCATAGAAATTAAATTCGATGCTTCCACCCGCGATCAATGCGGCATTTATTTTTATTCTGCCATATAGATTTTTTTTAAATGGGTCATCTGCTGCATATGCTTTGTTTCTTAAAAAATAATAATCTATGTATTGGTCGCAAACTCCAAATTCTTCATGATGCAAACCTCCATTGTTTTTATAACCGAAAAGAAATGTTCCTGTCGCGTCAGAAACACAATTATCCCGAGTCAAAGTCCCCAAAAAATTGGAATGCTTATATCCAAATGCAGTCGCGCTTATTCCGATACCTGTAGAAAGAGAACTAACGCTAATTTGAAGACCAAATCCTACCCCATAGGAGATAGAAGCAATGTCCCCAAAATCGTTTCCCCTATCGCCTGCAAAGTTTTTTTGAACGGAGGAACAATTAATGAGCAGTGAAATTATAATTAGATAGAATATTTTCATTCCTCGAAACCTAACCATCTAAATTCAGTGCAACTTAGTTTGAGAATATTGCATCTATGTTCTTCAATAAGACTATAAAGTTCAGAGTTATTTTTTTCCCACTCATTATCTACAATTCCTATAATGGCTAATCGATAGTAACCGTTTTGTAAAGTAATTTTGCTTGAATAAATGTAAAAGTATTTATTAATTCTAGTGTCTAAATGTTTTTGTAATTGAGTTGTCTTAATCGAAATTTTCTTTTCGAGATTTTTATTTTCCTGGGTATAAAAATAAATTTGAAATTCTTTAAATTTTCCTTCTGTATACCAAATAAAAGAAATCTCTTCACCTATTTTAAAAAAATCTCTACTTTCAGGCCGTGCAAGTAAAATAGGGTAAAATATTTCTTCTTCGTAATTACTTTTTGGTTCTGGCGTCGATGTATTTATAAAAGCCAACGCTGAGAGATTAATCGCAATTATGTGCAAATACTTTATTTTTGCAGAAACCGTAATCTCCTTCGTCGAATACTTTTTATAAAAATACAAATTCGCCAAAAGACAAATAGGAACGCAGAGTAAATCAGTCTTATCCGCTGTTCCGTTTTGGTTTCCGAAACAATTTATATAAATCCAGTTGTTCCATTCCTGGCTCCAGTTGATAACGGAGAATAATGTAGCAATGGTCAGGTTAGTAAAAACAAAGAGAGTCTTTTCTTTTAAAGTTCCATAATTTATTATAAAACCGATTGCAGTTAAGAAGAAAGGAAATACGATTAATCCGGTTATGTCACTTATTTTCCCGGTAATTTCATTGTGAAATTGGGCTTTCCAGATGTGGTCGTTGGCTATCCAAAGAAAAATCAACAGAAAAGAAATCGGAGAAGAAAGAAATTTACTAGAATTGGATAAGGTTTGCTGCATTTTAGTTAGAGGATGTAATTTAAAGTATTTAAATGCAACTAAAAACCTAACGATACTAAGAAAGAATCTGGTAGGTATTAATTATTTCCTAGACAATTCCTTTAGGAATTTTAACCTGTGCTAGAATTCTATTCTGGAGTTATATGGATGAAAAAACTATTACTTTTTGTCATTTTGACAAATATGATTTCCTGCT
>Ga0209174_10000462_pt1 | contig 30852 bp, 33 predicted proteins | sample JI91814BDNA_FD_187505 | JGI IMG/M metagenome (GOLD analysis project Ga0209174, IMG submission 187505) | Wastewater effluent complex algal communities from Wisconsin, to seasonally profile nutrient transformation and Carbon sequestration -... | ecosystem: Engineered > WWTP > Effluent > Algae...
TGCCATTTCTTATATACGCTGTTACCTGCTGGTGCGGTTTATTTAGCAGGATTTTGATTTGAAAACGAATAGAAAATTTAAAAAGTTTTAGAGTATGAAATATATGGGAAGTAAAAATCGGATAGCAAAGGAAATACTACCGATAATGTTAAAAGAACGAGGTCAAAGAACTTGGGTAGAGCCTTTTGTTGGAGGTGGAAATATGATTGATAAGGTGCAAGGAAAAAGAATAGGTGCAGACATTAACCACTATTTAATTGATGCTTTAATTGCCATTAGAGATTGTGTGGTGGACTTGCCAAAAAACAACAAAGAATTTACTGAAGATGATTACAAGGCATTAAGAAAAAGCGATGATTATAAATACAAAGGATATGCGGGATTTGCGTTTTCTTATAGTGGTAAATGGCTTGGTGGATGGCGTAGAGATGGATTAAATAAACGTGATTATGTAAACGAAAGTTATAAAAATGCAATAAATCAAAGCCCACTATTGCAAGGTGTAAGATTAGTAAATGAAAGTTATTTAGACTTACAAATACCTGATAATAGTTTGATTTATTGCGACCCACCTTATGAGGGAACAACCAAATACAAAGACGACTTTAATCACGTTGTTTTTTGGCAATGGTGCAGAGATATGGCAAGTAAAGGACACATCATATTTGTATCTGAATATAATGCACCTGATGATTTTGAGTGCGTTTGGCAAAAGGAAATAGTAAGTTCTTTGACCCAAGATACAGGTAGTAAGAAAGCGGTGGAAAAACTTTTTAAATTTTCTCTCACAAATGTTAATACGAAGCACCAATGTAGCACTTGCAGGTAACTGCTATATGTACGTACCTTTTATAATTAATTGATAATCAACAGCAAATAATGAATATTTCTGAACACACATCTAAATTTATTCAGGAAATGAATAGAAGAAATTACTCTAAAAATACAATAGATAACTATGTGAGTTGTTTAAATGTATTTTTCAGCACAATAAAAAAGGATCATCCTAAAAACATTAATGAATCGGATATAAAATGGTTCTTGTCAAGTTGTATAAAAGTTAATACCCAAAGAAATTACCAATGTGCTATTAAAAAGTTTTATGAAATTTGTTTGAATCAAAAATATAAGTTTAAAAATATCCCTTACGCAAGGGTAGAAAGGAAACTTCCAATAGTATTGTCTCAAGAAGAAGTTCAAAGAATGTTTGATGTATGTAGTAACACCAAGCATAAGGTTATTTTAGGAATACTTTATGCTTGTGGATTAAGGGTTTCCGAACTAATAAATTTAAAATGGTCACATATAGATCGCTCAAGGATGGTAATAAATGTAATTAAGGGTAAGGGGAATAAGGATCGTCAAGTAATATTTCCTCAAAAAATAATACCTTTGCTGGAAAAATATTATAGAGAATATAGACCAAAGGAATATGTTATAAATGGTCAAAGTTCTTTGCAGTATTCTGATAGAAGTATTCTTCAAGTCATAAGACAATTAGCTGATAAAGCAGGAATAAACAAGCGAGTATATACCCATCTAATGCGACATAATTGTTTCACCCACATGGTAGAAAATGGTATTGATATAAATTTGATTCAAAAAATAGCAGGACATAATAACGTAAAAACAACAATGATATACACACATATATCAGACAATCTTATTTCAAAAATAAATTCACCTTTAAACAATATTTTAATATGAAAGTAACAAAAAAAGAAGGATCTAACTACATAATTACCGTAGTATCCTTACCAAAAAAACAACCTATCCCAGGATTGGATAATCTAGTATCAGTATCAGTATTTGGAGATGACTGTTTGATACCTAAAGATTCGCCTGAAAGCCCATTGTACCTATTTATCCCGGCTGGTACGGAACTATCTCCACAGTTCATGAGCCATAACAACCTGTATACCGATAAAGCCTTAAATAGGTACCAAAACAAGAAGGGGTATATAAAAGATAACCGGCACGTAAGATCATTGAAATTAAGGGGGGTTATCTCTACCGGATTACTACTTCCAATCTATGCCTTAGATTACCTAAAAGATTTCGATTTGAATGAATTGAAAAAGGGAATGGAATTTGATACAATAGGAGACACCGTTATTTGTTGCAAGTATGTACCTCCTTACCAAAAATCTCAGAATCCTCAAAACCCTCCAAAGAAGGATAAGCTGGCTCAGAGATTTGACAAGTTGGTAGACAATCAATTCAGATTACATGGGGATACTGCCCATTTGTCACGTAATACCCATATATTCGATTTAGATGATGTCATAGCAATCACATCTAAACTGCATGGATGTTGTGGTAACTTTGCGAATGTGCTTGTAAACAAAGATTTATCTTTGGGACACAGGCTTCTAAAAAGATTGGGAGTTCCGGTACAGGATAAAGTATATGACAATATCTACGCCTCCAGGACAGTAATTAAGAACAGGTACATCAATAAAGAAGTATCCAAAGGGTTCTATAATGAGGATGTATGGGGGGTAGTGAATAAAGAGTTAGAGGGTAAGATCGAAGAGGGCATCACACTTATGGGTGAGATTGTAGGGTATACTCCGGAGAACCGAGCAATACAAAAGGGTTACGATTATGGATGTGGACCCGGAGAGCATAAGTTCTTTGTTTACCGGATAACATACACAAAACCTAACGGACAAGTGATAGAGTTCTCTTGGCAGATGATTAAGGAGTACTGCAAGAAGTATGATATACTTCACGTTCCGGCGTACTTCCACGGAACCATAAAGGAGTTTTTTGATACCTATGCTTTAGAACTAGACAGACCTGACTGGGCGGATAGATGGTTCAATCACTTATCTATCTCCTATAACATGGAAAAGCCTTGTGAACTATGTTTGAACAATGTTCCGGCGGAAGGGTTGGTAGTCCGTAAGGATGGTATGCCTAACTTCTCAGCTTTTAAATTAAAGGCAAAGTCTTTCATTCTAGGAGAAAATGAACTCTTGGATAAAGGGGATGCCGGTATGGATAATTAGTTGTTGTTTTAATGGTTTATTTTCGTAAGGGGCAGGTAACTCTGCTCCTTATTTTTTAACAAAATTTTATGAAAAAAATAGCGCATAATTTAAGTAAATTACTTATCTTTGTAGCATGCTTAGGTATGGCGTATTTGACTGTTTGGATGCTGATTTGTGTATTATTTAAACTTACCTTTATACTAACTTTTATAAGTAAACTATGAAAAATATATTCGTTACATCAGATCTTCATTTTAATCACAGTAATATTTGCTTGGGTACATCTAATTGGAAGGATGTATCAAGGTGCAGGAAGTTTGACACATTGGAAGACATGAATAACTGCCTCATAAACAACATCAATAAAAGAGTACAAAAGGATGATATACTTTATATATTAGGTGACTTTTGTATGGGCGGGCATGCCAATACACCGGTATGGAGAGGTCTTATAAACTGCCGTAATGTACATGTTGTAAAAGGGAACCACGATCTACATATCAAACAGTATGCTAAGTATTTTTCCTCTATAAACGAAGCTCTTACTATAACAGATTCCGGTGTTTTAATAAACATGTTTCACTTCCCTCTATACACCTGGGAAGACATGCACAAAGGTAGTTACATGCTACACGGTCATGAGCATGGAAACATAAACGAGGACAATGTAGGGATTCGAAGAATGGACGTAGGAGTAGATTCAGCTTTTATGATGACTGGTGAATATATACCTTTTAGTATGGAAGAGATACATTCTATTTTGTCTAAAAACAATATTTCGGAAAAAGGTCATCATAAAATAATAACAACATGAAAGAAGCAATAATTTTGGTAGGACCGTCCGGCGCAGGTAAGTCTACATTTGCTAAAGAGCGTCAAATGTGTAATCCGGATTTCTTAATAATAAGTAGAGATGCTTTTAGAGAGGCATTAATACCTAATCATAAAGATACTTGGTACATAAGGAAAGATTCCTATAAACTAGAAAAATTGGTTACTGAAATGGTACTAACTGCTATACGCAACAGTCCTAAAAATATAATCATAGATGAGACCAATTTAAATAAAGACCGTTTGAAGTTATTAGAAGAATATCTTATTGAAAACGGTTATACTGTAGTTTATAATACTATAGGAAAGGGTTTGAGTAAAGACGAATTAAAAAGAAGGGTAATCAAAAGAGATGGTAATATTGATGTTTCCTACATAGATAAACAAATAAGTATTTTTGAAGAAATATCAGAAAACAAATAGTCAGATTATGGTTTTACTTATTTAAAAAGAAATAAATATGTTATTAGACAAAAGAAGAAACTACAAACCATTTGAGTATGGGCACATTACTGATCCTCTTATAGAAGCTATGTGGGCATCCCATTGGACCCACAAAGAGTTTTCGTTTTCCGGGGATATACAGGACTACCGTACAAAACTTACACTGGAAGAACAAGGGGTTATCCGTCGGTCATTACTGATGGTATCCCAAGTAGAGGTAGCTGTAAAGTCCTATTGGGCCAACATAGGTAACCTTATACCTAAACCGGAAATTGCGGACATGGGAGCCGTATTCGGAGGCGTAGAGGTTATTCACAGCCGGGCATACGCAGAGATTCTGGAAAAGTTAGGATTCAACGATGAATTCGAAGCCTTAATGAAAGAACCTATTATAACTAAAAGGGTCGATTATTTAACTAAATACCTAAATAAGATTTACAAGAATGACCACAAGAACATCTGTTATTCTCTCACGTTGTTTACTCTATTTACAGAAAATGTATCTCTTTTTAGCCAATTTTATGCAATTTTAGGATTCAACAGATACCGGAATGTAATTAAGGATGTAGCTAATGTAGTAGCGTATACTTCAAAAGAAGAAAATCTACATGCTGAAGGAGGTATAGCGCTTATTAATCAATTGAGAGCAGAATACCCGGAAACATTTGATGAAGAATTTATAAACAGAATCCAAAGTGAGGCTATTGAAGCCTTTCAGGCAGAGTCCGCTATTATTAAATGGATACTAAATGGATACTCAAATGATTTCTTGTCTGAGAGTATCCTAACTGCCTACATAGGTAACAGGCTGAATGAATCCTTAGAGAGAATAGGTATATCTCCTGTGATAAATGTGGTTAAGTCTGACTTTGATAAAACAATATGGATGGATGAAATGGTGTTCGCCCCGGCGATTACAGACTTCTTCCACAAGCGTCCAATCGACTATACTAAGAAGGATAAATCATATGACGTTAACGACTTATTTTAACTAAATTAATTATATAAATGGAAAAGTACTATTGGCTGAATGAGGGTTCAAGAGAGTTTTTAAGTAGAGATTATTTAATACCCGGTACTACACCGGAACAGAGAATAAGTGATATAGCCGTGCATGCCGGTAAAATTCTAAATATTCCTGGGTTTGCGGATAAATTTGAGGATTACATGAGTAGGGGATGGTTCAGTCTATCTACTCCTATATGGTGTAATTTTGGTCTTGACCGTGGACTCAGTATTTCCTGCTTTTCCGTTGATATACAGGATACTATCTCAGATATTTTAAAGGGGATAGCCGAGATAGGAACGATGGCTAAATACGGTGGAGGTACTGCCGGATATTTTGGTAACCTAAGAGCAAGGGGGGCTGCTGTAAAAAATAACGGTACATCTTCCGGGTCCGTGCATTTTATGGAACCTTATCAAACAATAGCACAGGTAATCAACCAAGGACAAGCACGAAGAGGTCACTTCTCGGCTTTTCTGCCTGTAACACATCCAGACATAGAGGAATTTCTAAGAACAAAAGAAGAGGGGCATCCGTTACAACACATAAGTTTTGGTGTTACTATTCCCGATAATTGGATGGAGGATATGATTGCCGGGGATACAGCCAAAAGAGAACTTATGGTAAAGATTCATAAGTCAAGATCAGAAAAGGGGATGCCTTATATCATGTTTGAGGGTAATTCGAATAGAAATAAACCTAAAGTGTACATTGACAAGGGATTACATATTAAACAAACAAATATGTGTGTAGAGATACAAGAATACACAGATGAATTTAAATCATTTGTATGCTGTATTTCTTCTATGAACCTCCTACATTTTGATGAATGGAAAGACACGGATGCGGTAGAAACTATGGCTTACTTCCTGGATGCAGTATATACTGATTTTATAAACAAGGCACAGCACATACCTTTTATGGATAAGGCTGTAAGATTTGCAAAGGAGCATAGATCAATTGGAATAGGTGCTTTAGGTTATCACTCTTATTTACAATCTAAGATGATTCCATTCGAAAGTATGGAAGCAAAGTTGATAAATTCTTTGATGTTTAAAACTATAAATGACCACTCTTTAAAAGCCAGCCGGGAATTAGCTTTATTGTTTGGTGAGCCACTTATTTTGCAGGGTTATGGTGAACGTTTTACGACAAGGGTAGCTATTGCTCCAACAACATCGTCATCGTTCATCCTAGGGCAGGTATCACCTTCCATAGAGCCTCTTATGTCTAATTATTTCCTCAAGGATTTGGCTAAGGGGGTATTTACCTACAGAAATCCTTACCTTAAGCAAGTATTGGAAGCTAAAGGTGAAGACACGGAGAAGACCTGGAAGAGTATTATGATGAAAGGGGGGTCTGTACAGCACTTGAACTTTTTGTCTGAGCATGAGAAAGCGGTGTTTAAAACATTTTCTGAAATATCTCAACTTGAAATAATTCAGCAGGCGGCAGCAAGGCAAAAGTTTATAGATCAAGCACAATCTCTCAACTTGATGATTCCCCCAGATGCTACTATAAGGGAGATTAACTTGTTGGTGATAGAAGCATGGAAACTTGGTATAAAAACACTTTACTACCAAAGAGGGGCAAATATGGCGCAACAGGTAGGAAGGAGTTTGTTAGAATGTGTAGCTTGTGAATAATTAAAATAACTAATATGTGGACAATAGGACAAATAGAAAAACATGGCTTTATTTTAATAAAAAATGAAAAACTATGGTGTCATTTTAGAGGTAATGGTTTTGATGTTTTTATAAACTTAGATACTAGAGTAGTAAAAGGAAATTGGTTCAATTTTCACGCTCTAAGCGGTACCTTTAGAGGACATTTTAGAGCCGAGTTAGATAATGATAGTGATATGGAATTTTTACTAAAAGTAATAAAATAAACAATATGTGCCTTATAAGGGTAGTTAATGATTTGTTAATTATTTTTATTTGTCAAAAATAAGTAAGATATTTGCCCTAAGTACACGGGATCGTAAGCAGGCAAGCCTCTTTCTTTTGAAACCGCTAAGTCGCCTAATCGTATGTAGGATCAGTTTACGGTCTGAGGTATTTCACTAAAACCGTTTTTTTAAAACAACATAAAAATCAAAAATGAAAGCACTAAAGTATTTAAACACCTCAGATATCGTATTTTTCGATATAGAAACTGTTCGAATTTCAGACACATTAAAAAAAGGTACAGAACTTCACCATGCCTGGGAATACAAGTCCCGGTACGATTCAGAAAATAAAACAACTGCTCCGGTATCAGTAGAACAGTTATTTAAAGAGAAAGCAGCGCTATATGCTGAGTTCGGAAAAATTGTATGCATTACAGTAGGACGTATCCATACAGGTAAGGATAAAGTAACTTTCCCTATATTTAAAAATTATGACTCACCTGATGAAAAGGAGCTTTTAGCCTCGTTTATGTCAGACTTAAATAAGGTATGTGAAAAGAACCATAACACATTTCTTTTCGGTCATGCTATTAAAGGATTCGACATACCTTTCGTATTCAGAAGATGTCTTATAAACGGTATTGAGCCTAATCACTTATTTGATATCGGAGAAGCAAAGCCTTGGGAACTTACTGCGAAAGATACCTTAGAGTTATGGAAATCAGGGGCATTTTATAGTGCTTCCTTATTAGCTATTTCCAATGCGTTTGGGCTTCCTTCCCCAAAAACAGATATAGCCGGGCATGAAACTTCGGATGTATATTGGAAAAATAAAAAGACAGGATTGGAACGTATAACAAGATACTGTATGAGGGATGTGCTTACTCTAATCAATGTATTCAGGAAGTGCAGATTTGAGGAACCATTTATTATAGAGGAAATTTATAAAGAACCGGAACCGCCGAAACCTAAAAAAGTAGTAAAGAGAACTAAACCAAACCTAATAACAGAAAAAACACCCTAATTATGCCGGATATAACTATGTGTAAAGGAGAAAACTGTAAAATAAAACATTTATGTGTAAGACATACTTCTACTCCGAATGATTTGTACCAATCATACTTTATGGAATCCCCTATTAAAAACGGGGAATGCTATAAGTATATTCCCAATCAAATTGCTTTATATAATTTGAAATTAGATCCATCGGAAAGTGATAGAGAGGACGGAGAATTTTAAAAACATTTAATATAAAAATATGAGTAATAAAAACGTATTAGGATTCTCAGAAGAAGAAATGGCTCCGGTAGAAAAAACAACTAAGATACCTGTTGTAGAGGAAGTAACTTATACTCCGTCACCGGATACATACTTTGCTGAAGAGGAACCAGAAGTGTCGAAGAAAGAGCTTATACAGGAAGTACTTAAAAATAGGTTTGATATTAGAAAACCTCTTCCGGATAAACCTGATTATAAATTCTTTGTAAGGAATATCAAGTCAGGGAAACTATCTGGGGTGGCTTTAGAAGGATCTATTGTTATGGTGTCCGGTCAGTCAAAAACTCGTAAATCTTCTGTGATGGCATCTTTTGCCGCCGCTTGTTTGAATAAGGATGGTATTTATCAAAACATAGAGACTACTGTAAAAAAGGGAACAATATTGTGGTTTGATACAGAACAGAATGAAATTGAGTTTAACTACTTCCAAAGGATGATTTATTTGATGGCAGGAGTAGATACCATAAATCCTAACATAAGGTACCTGGCTTTTAATATTCGCCGGTACACAGAGGAACAAAGAGCAGTGATTGTGGAAGAACTTGTTAGGGCTATGGGTGATATAGTTTTTATTGTAGTGGATGGTATTGCGGATTTAATATCTTCTGTGAATGATATGGAAGGTACCAAAAAACTGGTTACCAAACTGTGTAAATGGGCAGATGTTTACAAAACACCTATGATGACTACCATACACACTAACAAGGACGGTAAGGATGCTACAGGGTCTTTAGGGGGCTTCCTGGACAAGAAGTCTTCTTATCACATAAGAACCTCTAAGGAACAGTTTAATGGACCTACAAGGGTGGAAGTAAAGCACGCAAGGGGAGGGGAAGGTTTCATTCCTTATGAGTTCGAACACAGTCAAAATGGTATACCTACAGTAGTCTATGATATGGATTTTATAGGCTTAGATAATGATTCAAGTATACAAGGGTCAGAGAGTTCTTCTAATGAATTACCTTTTTAACAAATTAAATTATGAAACATTACATATTAAAAACAACAAGAAAAGATGGTGCCGCATACAATGGTTTTAAATGGCCTACCGAAGTAGGTGCTAAAGTTACCGCACCAGATTGGAAACCTACAAACGAATGCGGTAACGGTCTTCATGGATGGCTTAACGGTAAAGGTGATGGTTCTATAGGGCACATAAAGGATGAAGGATGCATTTGGATGGTTTTAGAAACCGATTCATATATAGACTTAGTTGATAAGGTTAAGTTTGAATCCTGCACAATCTTACACGTAGGTGATAGATTATCAGCTACTAAGTTCTTAAGGAACCTCGTTCCTGATGCTACAAGAATGATAGGAGAATCTATAGAAGCAGGTGATAATGAAGATTCAATAGTTGGAGATTATGGTATAGCTACAGCAGGGTATTTTGGTATAGCTACAGCAGGGAATAGAGGTACAGCTACAGCAGGGTATAGGGGTACAGCTACAGCAGGGGATATAGGTACAGCTACAGCAGGGCATGACAGTACAGCTACAGCAGGGAATGGAGGTACAGCTACAGCAGGGGATTGGGGTAAAGCTACAGCAGAGGATTACGGTAAAGCTACAGCAGGGTATAAAGGTATAGCTACAGCAGGGGATTGGGGTACAGCTACAGCAGGGGATTGGGGTACAGCTACAGCAGGGGATTGGGGTACAGCTACAGCAGGGGATGGAGGTACGATACAAATTAAATACTATGATGGTAATAAATACAGGATATTAGTAGGGTACATAGGAGAAGATGGTTTGGAACCTAATACACCTTATAAAGTAGGAAATGGTGAATTTGTTAAAGCTGGCATAGAATGAAAATAGTAAATAACAGTACTTTATCTAAAGAAGAAAAAGAGTGTATTAAGAAAGTTAGTATCCAAATGGAGTTTTTAGATAAACTATTAGGTAAGCCTATACTCGGTACATGGTGTCCTACTGGACCAATTAGGGATCCTGATACAGCCGATGATCCGGAGTTAGCAAATAAATTATTAAAAAGAGTAAATAAAACAAAATGAACTACATAAAACAAGATAAAAACACAGTAAAGACAAGCTTAGGTTACCGACAGTCTCGTATATCTAAAACTTCCAAAATGAGTCAATTCTCTACAATGTGGGGATGCGAAGTAGACATGGAAAATGGGGATAGCTTTGGTATCTATTCTCCCATAAAATCTGTAATCGAAAATTTTAAACCTGGGGTACTCCTTACCTATGAATATATTAAGGAAATTGATTATCCTGGAATGGAGAATGAGAAGATAAAGTTCCGGATTAGTAATTATCATTTCATGATGCCAAGGCAGGAAAGGTTTGAGCCTATGGTAGTAGAAAAGATATGTGATGCTATTTTTGAATCGGCCCGGTTAGCTGCCGCAGAAGGAATAGATACTGTGTTTGAGGATAGGGCTAATAAAGTGTACTTATACCTTAAACATAAACTTCTACATGAAACCTTTGACTTCCATGAGAATGATACGAAAGAGATAGTAGGTGCTGAGGAAAATAAGAAGACTAAGAAAGTAAAGCCATAACTTGAACTATGATAGAAAGAAATCAAAAAGTATTTAAGGAATTCCCTGTTTCTCCTTTAGTCAAGAATTGTTATCTGAAGAAAATAGAATATAAAAGTGATGAAAAAGATGGGGAAAAGTTTGAGTACATGGCTATCTCTATAAATAAAGGAGATAGATGGTTAAATGAGAGGTATTACAATCCTATAAAAACAAGGTATGAAACAAATAGAGAATTCCAGTTAGCAAGACAAAGATTAAGGAGATGCTTAGAGCATATTGCTTCTACTTACTTTGATACAGATGGTATGAGGGAACTTTTAAAAAACCCCGGCGGTACTTTTAAGAGTTATGTAGAGCTATTCAAAAATATGATGGAAGCGATAAACTACAAGGAAATAGAGATTGAAGTAAAAACAGTAACATATAGAGGAAAAGTACGTTTATCAGGGTCACCCTTCTTTATAAAAAGAGCCGGGGACGCAAGGATAGAATTCTTTTACTCTCAGTTAGAATTAGATAACCTAAAAAAAGAAAATGATAGAGATAATAAAATATCCTGATGGGCAATTGAATGTAAAGGCTAATGGAATAGAAGGTAAGTTATTTCACAGAATAAACTCTTATGAAGACTTGATCGTATTGAAATCCATAGCAGATTCACCTTCTGTAGATACTTCTAAAATAGACCTTTTTATACCATGTTTATTTGGACAAAGAAGTGATAGAAGATTTACTCCGGATGAAAGCTTTGGTCTTAAAATAATTTGTGACATAATAAACAGTTGTAATTTTAGAAAGGTTAGGGTATTGGATCCGCATTCATATGTATCTATAGCTTTGCTTAATAACGGAGTGGCTATCCAACCTGATGAATTTATAGAACAAGCTTACATAAAGATTAAAGTAAAGTATAATACTAAGGATATTGTATTTGTATCCCCAGATGCCGGTGCCTATAAAAAAGTATTTAGGATAGCGGATGAGTTAGACAGACCTTTGGTAGCTGCTAATAAATTTAGGGATGAGGAAGGGCAAATATCTTTGAATATCCTATATAGTGATCTAAAAGATAAAGTATGTCTAATAATAGACGACCTATTAGATGGGGGCCATACCTTTCACGTATTAGCTGAGAAGCTTAAAATTTTGGGAGCATCGCATGTTTATGTGTATGTAACACATGCCTACTTCAATAACGGAGTAGATTTTTCTGAACATATTGATGGATTTTTTTGTACAAACTCAGTTAAAGATATAAATCATGAAGAAGTTTCTCAATTCTTAATTAAAGAATTATGATAGATGAATACTTAAGACCAAATTCATCCTTTTTAAGGTTATGGAAGGAATATGAGACTTATAAAAGTTTGGTAATTGCCTATGATTTAGATAATACTGTCTATGACTTTCATAAAAAAGGAGAAACCCATACAATGGTAATGGAGTTACTAAGGGAATTAAAAAAAGTAGGATGCTATATGATATGTTTTACTGCTAATGATAACCTAGATTTTGTGCGAAATTATCTGTATGCAAACGATATACCATTCGATGTCATAAACGAAAACCCTCCGTTCTTTAAAGGTACATCTCGTAAAATATATTTTAATGCTTTATTAGATGATCGGGCCGGGCTCCAACAGGTATACAATGAATTACATTTATTAGTAAATATTATAAAAACAAATAAAAAATGAAAATGAATCCTTTACTTATGACCGATGGATATAAAACCAGTCATATTAGACAGTATCCACCAAATACTGAATTAGTATATAGTAATTACACCTGCCGGGATTTAAAATACATGCCGGACCAATGCAAGGATATTGTAGTGTTTGGTATCCAATACATGATTGATTACATTCATGAATTATTCGAAGAAAATTTCTTTATGAAAGATAAAGACAGAGTATGTTACAATGCTAAGGTAATTTTAAGTAATTATTTAGGTACTGATTTTGATGTAACACACTTTAGGGATTTGCATGGTTTAGGGTATCTTCCGATAGAAATAAAAGCTTTGGAAGAAGGATCCATAATTAAAAAAGGTATTCCATTGTTTACTATCAAAAATACTTTGCCGCAATTTTTCTGGGTTACAAATTTCTTGGAAACTTTAATGTCATCTTTGATATGGAAACCGGTACATAGTGCATCAATGGCTTATGGGTATAAAAAGATACTTACTAAGTATGCACAGGAAACCGGTATGCCCCCTATGTTTGTATTGTTTCAGGGACATGATTTTAGTTTTAGAGGTATGCAATCTCCTGAATCAGCTATAAGTTCAGGAATGGGCTTTCTTACATGCTTCCAGGGAACTGATACGATACCTGCTTTAGAAGCAATGGAACACTACTACGGGACAAGTGATGCCGGATATAGTGTACCTGCTACCGAGCATAGTGTTATGAGCAGTCATGGCAAGAATAATGAGCGTGAAACAATAGAATATTTACTCGATCAATATCCTACAGGAATACTTTCAATTGTAAGTGATACCTGGGACCTATGGAATCTCATTACAGTACATTTGGTTAATCTAAAAGAGAGGATAATGGCTAGGGATGGAAAGGTAGTAATCCGTCCTGATAGTGGGAATCCTGTTGATATTATTTGCGGACAACCTAAAGAAGAATGGACAAGAAGTATCAAAGATATTCCTAAACAAAAGGGTGTGGTAGAACTTCTATGGGATATATTCGGTGGCACTGTAAATGAGCAAGGTTATAAAGTTTTGGATTCTCATATAGGATGTATTTATGGCGATAGTATAACCCCGGAAAGGGCTGTAGAAATAGCGGAAAGACTTAAGGCTAAAGGTTTTGCTAATCAGGTAGTATTTGGAGTAGGAAGCTACTCTATGGGATATGCTACGAGAGATCAGCAAGGAGGGGCTGTTAAATCTACATGTGTACAGATTAATGGTAAACTTATGGAAATATTTAAAGATCCTATTACTGATGATGGAACCAAGAAGTCTGCTAAGGGTCTATTGAGGGTAGACAAAGTAGGAAATAAATTTATTTTAAAAGATCAATGTACGTGGGAAGAAGAAGCCGGCGGAGAACTTAGGTCAGTTTACAAGAACGGTTATTTCTATAATAGAGTTAACTTAAAAACTATTCGAGATAATATTGATAATAGTCTAAGTAGTTAATGATTTGTTAATTATTTGGATATATCCAAAAGTAATTATATCTTTACACCATAAATATATGTAAAATGCAAATAAAAACAATTGAAAAGAATATTAAAGCTAAGTTAGAAGAATGGCTAGAAACAATAACAGACCCAGGATTAGCTGATGCTATAAAGAAAAATCTGTTAGTTAGTGGAGGAAGTATTACTTCTATGTTACTAAACGAACCGGTAAATGATTACGACATTTATTTAATGGATATAAATGTATGTAAGAAATTGGCACAATATTACACTAAGGATTTTAAAGATATCGAAATATTTGATGGAAGAGAAAAGGCTGTGTTAATAAATAATTATAATACAACATATCCCGAAAAAGACGGAGTATTACCTATTGATCAAAATAACAGATTCGCTATCAGTTTACGTAACCTAAAAGAAAATCAAATAAAATTATTCTTCAATACAGATAACGGCGGAATGAGGGTCAATGAAGATATTGAAGCAGATAAACTGAATTATACTCCATTGTATTTTTCTCCCAATGCTATCTCATTGTCGAACAACTTACAAATAGTACTAAGATTTTGGGGTACTCCTGAAGAAATACATAAAACATTTGACTTCATACATGCGACCAACTATTTTACGTTTGAACATGGTCTTGTTAAAAACTTAGCTGCTTTTGAAAGCATTCTAACAAAACAATTAAAGTATCAGGGCAGCTTATACCCTCTTACCTCTATCATTAGGACTAAGAAGTTTATAAAGCGTGGATTTAACATTGGGGCCGGGGAATTGCTCAAAATAATGTTCCAAATATCAGAACTGGATTTAAAAAATCCGGATGTATTAGAAGAACAGTTGATAGGTGTAGATGTGGCTTACTTTGACAGATTAATTACGATTTTGAGAGGTAAATTAGTTTCAGATAACATGTTTGTAATATCTGGATCTTATCTAAACACTTTAATTGATAAAATATTTGATTCATCAGATAGTATTGACTAGTAACAAATTATTAATTTAAACTAAAAATTCATAAATATGGGTATTGAAAGAGGTGGAGAAAACGGGCTCCGAAAAAAATTCGTTAACATCTTTGCAGGAACCTTTGAGATGAAGGCTGAAGCACTGGATAAAAATAATCCTAATATAATCGAAAGGGTTACCACTACCGGAACAAAACTTATTGTAGATCAATTTCCGGCACTTACAGGATTCATCACGGGCCTTAAGTATATTCCTGATAGTAAAGTAGGAAAGAGGCTTCATCTGGAGGTAACAAGTGACATGCTATATGTTATTGACATTCCATACATTGGACCCAAAGGATGGGTATCTGAGTACTCTCGCACATTACTGGCAAGGTTGGATAATATAGACTTGGACCAAGAGGTAAAACTAATGCCTTATTCCTTTATACCTAAAGATAAAGACCGAAAGACTTCAGGTATGGTTATATTCCAAGGAGGAGAAAAGGTAACTGCTTCTATAGATTATGAAGATATTCCAAAGGCAGAAAAGATCGAAGGTATTGATCCAGGTTCGGTAACATTTAATCCGATGGCCCAAACAAAATGGTACCACACTTTGATGCTTAAGATGGTGGATAAAATCAACGATTACATGTTAGGTAAACCTTCCCCTAAACCAAAGGATGAGGAATATCTTACCGGAGGACTGGCCGGAAGCGGTACACATGTAGATACTTCTAACATCCCGGTTATGGATCTTCCGGATAGTATAGAGGAAGAATACGATGATGATCTACCTTTCTAAAAAGTACTAAACCCTACTCATTTTATAACCCCTGTATTAATTTATGGGGGTATTTTTTTACATTAAAATTATTAAAATGGAAATATCAATATGGATAACAGAGTGCGAGTCTGATGAGGACAAGTATGCATACTTAGATTATGAACAAAATAAATAGCATGATAGAAAAAGAATTAGTATTCTCAGGACAGTATTTTAGAATAAAGGGTATGGATTACTTAAGGGCTTTGATTAGGCACTATTCAAATAAAGCCAAGAAGTTTAACTACTCTGTATCAGTAATGAGACATTGTGAAGAAGAAATAGATTTAATAATAGAACATCTCAATAAGCACAAAATTGATGACATGAGAGATGAAGCTATTAAACTTAAAAAAGAATTAAAAGATGAAGCACTTAAATTCAGATCCAATATATGATTTATTGACATCTATAGCGCAGGCTATTATAGCCACGTTAGTTATAATAGCTATAGTTATTTTTGTTACTAAAGCAATAAATAGAGAGCCTCCTGTAAAAAATCCGCCGGTAAAAAAAGAACGTAAACAATTTATAAATGTAGAAGTATACTCATATCAACTAAAAGAAGGCCAAACCGATGTAGATAGTACTGTAGGGGCTTTCGGTGATACACTTGAAATGGATATAGGTATAATTGCCCTTAGCCGGGACTTAAAATATTTTTTCGATAAAAATGATACAATACACTTGACAATTCAAAATAAAAAACATACCTTTGTTTTTAAGGATATAATGGGGCCCAAACACCGTAATGCAGTAGATTTATTAACTAAAGAAAATATAAGAGGGAAAGGACAATTATGGCTGAAGTAAATACAAAATCGGGTAAGGTTATAGTAAAGGTAGAACAAATGGATGATGGGCGAATAGCTGAAATATTTGAAGTGAATATGCCCAAGAGTGTGAAGCATTTAACATTCAATGAGTTTATTAAATGGTGCTATACTACAAACAATATATCCCTGTATTCAATAACCTATGAAATGACTAGTTATAAAATGGACCTTTCAGATTGGATAGAGGTTCAAAAATCATTAAAATTTATATCTGATTCCGGAAAAATTATACGTTAACCTTTAAATTAAATAACATGAAATCAAAACTATTATTAATTATTATGTTCGGCTTTTTAAGGGGATTTTCCCAAGAAATCGCAGTATTCAACAAGGTAGATAGTACTTACATCCTAAATGCATCTACCGCAGCTAAATTGACTTTTCTGGCTGAAAAGGGTTTGTATGTAGATACATTGATAAATCTGAACAATCAATTGTATACCATACTACAAGAACAGAATGAAGAGCTATCGAAAGCATATACAGATTTTGAAAATTATAAAATAGATTCTGAAGGATATAATCACTCTATTATTTTGAATAAGCAAGAAAAATTAGAATACTACGAAAAGATGTACAAAAAGAATAGGAAGTGGAAATGGTTATGGACATTAGCTTCTGTGGTGCTGGCCGGTATAATAACTTTAAATTAAACAACATGCAAATAGATGATAATTTCTATATAAAAAAAGACACCGTGTTTTCTTTTAGTTTAATAAAAAAATCTAAAAAGACCGATTCTGTACTAACTAAGAACCCAGATGAACTGAAGGAAACTATTACCTACCATTCGAGTATAGAGAATTGCCTTAGATCATATGTGAAACAAACGGTCAATGGTAGTAACAGCATTACTGATGTGCTCGATAAACTTAAGTACTTATATAAAAAGATTGAAGAATTAGGTATAAAATTCAAGGATGAAGATAAAGCCTAAAATATGCAAAGACTGCAAGGAAGAGGGGTTTATAAAAGGTAAAGGATTATGTACATATTGTCTAAATAAGTTATTGATGAGTAAGCCTACAATTAAAAAACAGTATAACAATCCCAAAAAAGGAAAAGATCCTAATACCGTTAAACAAAAAAGGCCCGGACATAAAAGAACTACTTACTGCTCTGAATCTACATTAGATAGCACAGTATCAAGATTGATCAGAACTTTGTTCCCAGGAAAGTGTTTCGGTGTATGCAATCCTAAGAAAAAGTATGGCTTCTCTGAAGTAGAGTGCGCTCATTTCTGCGGAAGGGCTCATAAATCTACTCGATACTTGTTAGGTAATGTGTTACCTGCCTGTCCAAAGTGTAATAGATACACCCAGGAACATGTATATAAGTTGGGAGTAAACATAGATTCTATATTCGGAGAAGGGTCTGCCAATAGAATGCTAAATCTATCTAAAAAGAACTGTAAGATATCTCCGAAAATACGAAAGGAGATGAATACTTTTTTAAAATGTGTTCACGATCAGGCGGATCAAATTATAAAACAAAGCGAAGTAAATGGTACAGACCCTAAACCCGAATTGGTGTCTTTAGCAGTAAAGACTCATGAGGAACAAATAAAAAAATTCATAGAACCAAATTTAATTTAATATGAGCAACATAGTTATAGACGAGTTTACTAACGATCAAATAGATACATGGACTTATCTAAAAAATAAGCAAAAAGCCAACTCACATCGTTTCTCTCGTATTTGGAGGGATGGTTATAGTAAATTATTTTGGCACCAACTTGATTCTATACCACACATAGAAGCCTTGGTTTTGCCTTACTGGAGACTGGCAGCAATAAATGGTAAATCCACTGATAAAGATTTCTTCCTACGTATAGCCCGTGGAATTTTTAATGTAAATATGTATCTACGTGATTGGGATGAAAGGGGGGTAGCAGCTTTCCTATCATCCACACTTGGTGATGAATATGTTTCAACAGTATAATTTATGATAAGTTTAGTAACAAACCGGGTAGATCACTTTAAACAATTAGGATGGGAAGATTATGCTTCTATAGAGGAATCCCTACAGTACTTTGTAGGTAAGCACGAGGTAGCTTATGACAGTGAAACATCCGGACTAGGTTTTATGTTTTCTAAGATGCACTGTTTTCAAATAGGGGATGATGAGCGTCAATTTGTGGTAGATTTAGAAACAGTGGATATCCATGAGTATGATAAACTACTTACTACAAAAACTCTCATAGGGCATAACTTACTTTTTGACTTAGTTTTTCTATATGATAAAGGTATCTATCCTTATAAGATTTATGACACATTCTTGGCAGAAACTTGTTTATCTTTAGGGATAAAAGTATGGGAAAGAGGATTGGATGACTGTCTGAAGAGGTACCTTAACATAGATATGGATAAGTCCGAGCAAAAGACTGCTGTATTAGGTCTTATAAATGTAGGGGCTATACAGTATGCCGGACTGGATGTAGCGTTCATACACAGGCTTAAAGAGGCTCAAAAAGTACTTGTAGATAAAAGGGAATTGGCTCCGGCGGTAGAACTTCAATGTAATGCTGTAATGGCTGTAGCTTATATGGAACTATGTGGTATAGGTGTGAATACGGAAGAGTTGATGAAGTGGATCCGGAGAAATGAGTATGAGGAATACAAGGCAATGCTTGAGCTTAATTCTTTTGTAGCAGAGACTTACACAGATATTATTGGGGTACATTTTAAAGAAGGATATGAGAAGTACTTAAGTAAGTTAGGGGAGAATCCTTCTTCATTTGATACATTTGCCCAATTCATTACTAAACACTTAGAAGAAGAATTCAACTGGGCAAGTCCTCAACAAGTAATAGAATTCTTCAAGAAGATAGGTATAAAGACCTTTAGTGACAAGGAACAAAAAGATACTGTAGAGGAAACTCATTTGAGTAAACAGCAGGATAAATTCCCAATAATTAAAAAATACATAGCCTATAAGAAACTTACAAAAATAGTTACTACTTATGGAAGGAATTGGTTTGATTATATCATGAGTGATGGTAGAATCCATACTAAATTCAAACCTATGGTAGAGACAGGTAGGATGAGTTGTGGTGCTACAAAAAGCGGTCCATTTCCGAACATACAGAATATAATAGCTGATAATAGGTTCCGTAAGATATTTCAAGCTAAAAAGGGTAGAACATTAGTTAAATGTGACTACTCCGGACAAGAGTCAGTTATCTTAGCGGATTTTTCTAAAGAGCCTAAGTTGCTGGATTTTTATAAGAACGGAGAAGCAGACATGCACTCTTACGTGGCTAAAATGATTTACCATGATAAACTTGGAGAGTTAAGTTTAGATGAAATAAAACATAAATTTCCTAAACTTAGGCAGGCTTCCAAAAGTGCTAACTTTGCTATAGCTTACGGCGGTAATGGGTATACCATAGCTGAAAATGCAGGTATAACTCCTAAAGAGGGTGAAGATATTTACAATGCATTTATGAAGGCTTTTCCAGACTTGAAAGCTTATTTTGATAAATGCCATAAGGAAGCATTAAAAAATGGATATGTATTAATAAACCCTGTCTCTCAAATGAAGAGGTTTATTTATGGATATAAGCAATACAAACAAAGAGGTTATCCTGATAATAAATTTGAAAATACCGTATTTAAAATGTCGTTGAATACTCCTTGTCAAGGTACAGGTGGGGATATGACAAAGCATGCTGCTCATTTGTTTTTTCAGTGGATAAAGGAGAATAAATTATTGGGTAAAGTTCTTATGGTAAATATAGTGCATGATGAGATAGTAGTGGAATGTTCTTTATCGAGAGTAGCTAAAGTAGCAGATAATTTACAAGCATGCATGGAAACCGCCGGGAATTTGTACTTAACTGAATTAACAATTAAGGCTGAACCTGAAATAAATTATTGTTGGCAAAAATAAGTAACATGATAAAAACATTAAAAAAATATGATCCGGATAAAATCCTAGAAAGAATGACTGATGTAATAATTCAGTTCTCTAAAAACAAAGATAAATACGATGATGATGAGATAGCTAACATGAGAGCATCTTTGTCTACCGGTACCTATATATTTGTAGAAACTAATTTAGGGCCGGCACATGAAGACCTTATATCAGCTACTATCGCTTATGAAAAGGCTGAAGCTAAGGCTTACAATGACAGTTTCAACGAATTGAAGGCAGAGGGTAAGTCCGATTCTTTGGCAGACTCAATGGCTAGGAAATTGTATAAAATGGATGAGGAGTATGTTGAGGCTCTGAGAACTTTTACTACTGTAAAAAATACAGTGTATATGTCTGATAAATTACTTACTCAGGCTAATCAGGTACTAAACGCAATGGGCAAAAGAAATAGATGATTTTCTTAACCTTTAAATCCGTGAACTACTCACCCACGCCATAGGCGATGGGTTGGGCTTCAGGAGTCATCACTCCGAGTAACATCGGCAGTTCGTCCTGATTTTTACTGTCAGTTCCTGACAATATATTTTTTAAACTAAAATTTTTAATATTGATAGCTGCATTTAAATCCCGATCTAACAAAGTACCACAACTACCGCAAGTCCACTCACGGTCTTTAATTTTTAGATCTTTGTTGATGGCTCCGCAGCAACCACAAGTTTTACTGCTTGGCTCAAACGTACCAATTTTTAAAATGTTTTTACCATACCAATTAGCTTTATACTCCAGCATATCAACAAAAGTTGACCAGCTTGCATCGCTTATTGATTGGGATAGGCTATGGTTTTTAACCATGTTCTTTACTAATAACGTTTCTAAAGCTATCGTTTGGTTCTCACGTATTAACTTAGTAGAAACTTTGTGTAAAAAGTCTTTGCGTTTATTAACTACTTTTTCATGTAGCTTTGTTAATCTTTTCTTTGTTCTTTTACCTTTCTTTTTTGAAAACTTACGTTGTGTAAATTTCAACTTTGATTGGGCTTTGCGTAGAAATTTAAGGTTATTGAAGACTTCACCATCAGAAGTAATAGCAAAGTCTTTAATACCTAAGTCTATACCTATTGTAGTTGCTTCTTCGATAATAGCTTTAGTAGGCACACTCTCCCTGCTATCACATAGTATAGAGACCAAATACTTTCCTGTTGGAGTTACGCTTATAGTAGCACTTTTAATTACTCCTTTAATCGGTCTGTGTAGTTTTACACAGATACCATCTTTAAACTTAGGTATAATTAAAAGGTTATTTTCAACTACAACGTTTTGTGGTATCGAAAAACTACCACTATTTGATTTCTTTTTAAACTTTGGGAAGCCTGATCCGTTAAAGAATTTTTTAAAAGCGTTATCCATATTTTGGATAGATTGTTGTAGACTTTGTGAGTTTACTTCTTTAAGCCAAGGGTATTCTTTTTTAAGGTCAACTAATTGTTTAATTAAATCAAAAGCTGTGTAGTTATGTTTACAGCTAGTGTATACTACGTTTTTAGTTTCTAAAGCTAGGTTATACACAAAACGGCTGCTGCCTATATGCTTAGCAATAAGCTCCTTTTGTGAAGTGCTAGGATAGATTCTATATTTAAACGCTTTATACATCAAAAGTTGATGTATCAAAAACCGTGCCAATGTTAAAAACATGACAAAATTATTAAATAGCCTTATGCTTACATCCCATCCACACTTCATGATGAATGGGTTTTTTAAATAAACTAAAATAAAGTTATGAAAGAAGTTATATGTATAAATGACAAGTTCGATAAGGAACCTGCTGAGTTTTTCAGCATGCATGGGGTAACACTTCCGGAAAAGGGTAAAATTTATCATGTAAGAGAGGTAGTGAACCACACAATAAATAAAATAGGATTGAGGTTAGAAGAGATAGTAAATCCTAGAGTTCCTACCTCCCATCCTATTTTAGGTATGATAAATATAGAACCCAGTTTTTGTCAAACAAGGTTTTCATTACTAAACGGTGATATGGTTACTGTGGATTCATTGGCTGACGAAATAAAACAATTAGCATGACCTATAAAGAATATGTGGCTGAGGAACGTATAAAGTTCTACCTAAAGGATGAACAAATATATCAGTATTACTTTGGTGATATAGAGTTAGGTAAAAAGTATCACTCTCCCATAAGAGAAAAAGATCCTAATCCTTCTTTGGTGTTTATGGTTTATGACGGTAAATTATTTTGGAAAGATTTCGGTGCTACAAATGTAGAGTTTCATGATGCCATAGGATTTGTAAAGGAACTTAAATCCTTTGAGGAAGGTGAAGTACTTACCCGGAAAGAAACCATAGATATAATATTTGAAGAATTGGTTAAAAAAGGAAAGGCCCCTAAAAGAACTAAAAGGTTAAAAGAAAAACCGGTGCTTTTTTACGAAGTAGAATACCGGGAACTTAATGATGAGGAACTATTATTTTGGAATAAACTCCACTTGTACAGAAGGGATTTAGATAAGTTTAGAGTAAAAGCTGTACAAGGATTATATATGAACTGTTCATTTATCCGTAACTCTATTCCAGGAGACCCTATGTACGTATATTTATCCCCCTTCAGGGACTCTTTTAAGGCGTACCGGCCTTATGCTAAGGAAAAGACTCAAAAGTTCAAGGGAGTGGCTAATGGGCATATCGTAGAGGGTTGGGAATCTCTTCCTAAGTTTGGGGATATATGTATGATTAACTCTTCTATGAAAGATACTATGGTGATGACTAAAGCCGGTTATCCTGGGTGCAATCCTACTTCAGAGAATGCCATGGCTATTATGTTGGATAAAGCAAGGGAATTAAATGCCCGGTTTAAAAGGGTAGTTATATTTTTTGATAATGATAAACCCGGTATAGAAGCAGCTCGTAAATTACAAATAGAAACCGGATGGGATTCTATATGCTTACCTCAAACGTGGGCAAAGGATCCTTCGGACCTTGTTATGGAGGATGGGAATTATTTTAATCTAATAAGATTTGTAGAAAGAAGCTTAAAACAAAACGGCGGGATTTTTTAGGTCCCGCCGCCAACAATCAGATTTAAGTAAAATAATTTATAATTTCAACTTTTCAGTAACTTCGTTCTTTTCTGCTCCGTATTTAACAAATCCTAACTGCCTCATTCTTTCTCGTGCATTTCTGTCAATTTCATCTTTTAGGTCCTTATCAATATTATTTGTATTAAATAGTTTATCTATCCAACTGCTTTGTTCTCCTGGGAATCTCTTATATGGTATGGACTTCTCATCATATCCAGCTAAACCTGGTATTTGGTCTTTGAATTTAAGGGCTTCTTCTCTCCATATCTTATTGTATCCCCATTCGTATCCTTCATTCTTGAAGTGATTTTCAGTAGCCCTTTTTATATCTTCAATTTTTTGAGTAAGCTCTGCTACAAATTGAGGATCCTGTTCTACTCCTTTATGGTAATACTTATCCAATTCCTTTCTTATGTAATCAGAAGAGGTGTCTTCTATAACTGTTTTTACCTTATTAAAGATATACTTATCTGTACTCAAGGCACCTTTTTCCTCATCTCTTTCTCCACGTAGAGGTACTTCATACATCTTAGCACTAGGGGGTTCAAAGTTTATAGCTTCTTTTCCAAAGGCTGCTCCTAACTTAGAAGATTTATTCTTTAGTATAGCTTTTATATCATACGAATAATCCTCTTTTAAAGATGCTCCCATTGCAGTAAGAGCCATAGAGGTAGGGAAAGCTATTAACCGGATTAAAGGTTCATCCTTGAACGTATTTACATTATCTAATAAAGTGGGATTCAAAAACCCAAGAGGACCTTTTTCTTTTAATGTCTCCCCTAAATTTAACCATGTCTTAGCTCTCATATCCATAACCTCTCTTGAGAATAGAGGAAGTATACCACCTGCGGTATAAGATGCTAAATCCTGTACAGCTTTTCCGGCGGATTCCAAATCTTTTATAGGTTCAAATATAGGGTCACCGTAGAAATCCTTATTCATTAACATATTCCACACCACTGAGAAGGAAGGGTTTAATTTTCTTGAATAAAACTCGTATAAAACCTCCCCGGCCGACTGCTCATTGTAAAACTGATTACCATCCATTACTCTTCCGCTTCCCCATGCTTCCATAGTTTTAGCAAAGAATGCTGCAAAAGCTCTTACATATCCAGAAGTATTACCGGTAAAATCTCTGTATATTCCACCGCATCCTACCTTACCAAAATTAGGTTTAGTAGGATTTATCCCTATTTCGGCTGTTTCCGGATCATCGCAGAATCTTTTTAGCATCTCCTTCACTGCTAACATTGTTCCTGCTATAGATAAAAGTGAAGTAGTATTCTGTCTTAATGAATATCCTTTTGCTCTTAACTTAGCATCTGCTTCTACCTTCTCTCTCTTTACAAATTCTTTTTTAGTATTCACATCTACTAAAAGATCGCTGTCTGATTTTGCCGGGTTAATATTATTAGCCTTTCTGTACTTATCTATAAGGGCGGATTCTTCCGCAGTCTTTGTACTTCCGGCACTTAAGGCGGAAGCTACTTTAGATATATTTTGTAGTTGAGTGTTTTTATTATATGCTTGTTTTGCTGCCATTCCATATTGTACCGGTTTTACTATGGGAAACATTACAAATTTTGTAGCTGCTAAATACATCTTAGGTGCCCATAAAGCATATCCTGCTACTTCTAATGCTTTTCCTTGATCCCTACCTAATATAGTACTTGACTTCATAGTTAAGTCATTTATAGATCGGGCTATAAGAGTTAATTCAGCAGTGGTAATTTCATTTCCTAAAGCTTTCTGACCATCTATATATTCAATAAACATAGCGGATCTCTGCATATTAGCGAAATTCAAAAAGGATGCTTCAGACACTTGCTTAACCCATTTAAGAGTAGCTATCTTATTTATACCCTCTAATATAGATTTTGTTCTACCTGAAGTATTTCTATGTATTTTATCCTTAATTCTATCGTAAGCTACATCTAGTATATCTTCCCGAAATAAATCCTCATCTGTAGTACTTACGTTAGATGGATCCGATATACCTAACTTAGCTTGAACCATGTAAGGATAGTAAGGATGGTTCTGTATTTCCTCATAGTAATCAGAAGACTTTCTTAAACCTCCAAAAGTAAATGGCACCAATGCCTGTTTGAGTCCTTTTACAGTAGCACGTTGCATAGGAGATATAAAGTCTGATATAGGTCCACCGTTCATCACAGATTTAAAACCTTTTTTCACATCCGGTATCATCAAATTCTTTCCAAACACCAAAGCATTTTGTATCAACATAACCGATAAATCTAACGATGCCATTGTAGACTTAAATGTATTGGTTAACAACTTAGCAATCCTGATAGCCCTGGCAGAAGTATTTTTAGTATAAGAGTCTACCAATTGGTTTAGTTTTGTTTTTGATTCCCTTAAACGTGCTTTAGCTAAAGATAATTCTTTTGATTCATACGGAACCGCTGGTTTACGAGCCTGTTCTAACACCCAGTATACGGCTTTAGCATCATTGTTTTCTATTAGTGTTTTTATTTTTTCTTCAATATCTCTTTGAGCATTTTCTACTTTGTCTAAAGCAGCTAAGGTTTTCATATTTGAAACCCTTTCAAGTAACTTTGTTATAGTAAAATTATCTACTGTAAGACCTGAAAGAGCATTAGGAAGATCATTTGATATAGCTACAATATGATTTAAAAACGCTGCCTGTTCAGCAAGACCCATAGCTGCATCCATACCAGAGCTATGTCTCATAAGTTCTATGAGAGTTTTCTGTATTTCTGTATAAGGCCCTTTTTTCTGTATCTCTAAAGCTATCTTATCTACTTCAATTCCTTCTGCCTCTCTTAATTCTCCGGTTTCCGGGTTTACCAATGTCACCCACTTACCATCTTCAGTTATAGAGAAGAATACCTTATCACCATTATCATCTAATATTACGGCACTCTTATGTAAAGTAGGGGTACCTAATCTGGAAGCAGAGGTGTCTTTCTTTATCTTATCGCTGATAAGTTTTCTTTCTGTAGCATTAGCCGGGGCCAGAGTTACACTATCAGCCCATATCATACCTCCGTTGACAGGATCAGATACTCTTATGAATGTTTTATCTACCCCGCCGGTATGAGTCTTATCGTTTATAGTAACTCCTATTTTGTTTACATCTTTGCTTATTCTATCCAACTCTTCTTTAGATGCATCTACCTGGGTTAGTTTATTGTTTACCATAACGGATTTAACCCACTTATTTGTGTAGGAATCCGGCGACAAAGGTACCTGGTAAAATACTGTATCTTGTCCATCTATGTTTAGTGTTACGGTAGATTTATCCAATACCATGCCTTCTAAAAGTTCACGAAGCTTGTCTATTATCTTAGCCTGCTTTTTTATATCCGATAACTGCTTACTATGGATGTCTATTGCCCTTTGTCGTACTTCCGAATGAGTTGAAGCAAAAGCTATTCTAATATCGGAGGTCGTTACACTTTTACCTGCGTTTCCTAACTTAGTTTGAATAAGTTCAGCAAGATCCTCAAAAGTAAGTACCCTATTAGGATACTGATACATTATCGCTTTGCCTAAGTCGTAAAGTAATGCGTACTGCTTATTAGCTTGTATATTTGCTTGGCTACTATTGTTGCTTGATGCAGATTTTTTAATTCTTTGAGTAGAAAATTTAGGTCTTTTTATCTCATTTATTGCTTCTTCGGAAGATATAGTCGCTTTACTTAGAGCTACAAACTTAGCTACCAGATCGTCTATAGGTTGAACTTCTAGAGATTTACTTTTGTCTTGTAAATCTTTCTTTATAGAGTCAAATACTTCTTGTGAAGATTTGTTCACAATATCCCCTACAGAGTCATAACCGGCCTGTATAAGCTTATTTACAACAGCTTCATTAGTAGCTACTTCATCAGCAGCCTCACTTACTTCTTTTACAGCTTTTGCATTACTTTTTATATCCGGGTGATTGACTAAGGTAGTCTTAAGGAAAGAAGTATCTTCCATAGCAATGGAAACTACCTTTCTTTTGAATATAGATAACATGCCTCCGGCAGTACTTCCTGCATTCATGAAAGCATTATGCATCCTACGGTAAGTTATCTTCATACTGTTCAGGTCATTTAACATAGAATTTACTGTAGCCTGCGGATAATCACCACTATCAATATTTTCCTGAATATCTTTAATAGTATTTCCTACACTATTTAAAGCAAATCCTAAACCTACTATCTCTTCTTTTGTTACAAGTCCACTATTGTTTATTTTGTCTACAGTAGCTAAAGCTTGTGGATACTGAAATAGCCCATACTTCTGTACATTACCTAATACTTCTTCAAATGTGAATTTTGGTACATCGTTTCCTATACCGGCAAATCTTCCATTATTCTTTAAAGGTGCCTCTTCCTCTTCAGCTATATCTGCTACTTCTTTTAAGAAGTCTTGTGTAAGTATTTGGTCGCTACCTATTACACTACTATTAAAAGCTAACATATTATCTACGTCTACCGCATGCTCTAAATGTTTTAATGCTTTTTTAGTTGCATTAGATTGTTTCTTAGCTGTATTAGCCTTAAAGTTATTCTTAGCAAATGTAACCATGTCATTTAGTGCCCGACCTGTAAGAGGTAGGTTACCATCCTTATCCGGACTCGATAATAAAGCTTTCCAAACATCCGGCGGTATTTCTGAATGCTTTGCTATTACTTGCTTTATGTTATCTATTTCGGGACTTGATCTGTCTACCTTTTTGTTACCTCCATCAGCAGATTTTCTTAATCTGTTTCCAGTAGAAACTTCTTCTATATCGGCATCGTTTACAAAAGGTAAAGGAAGTTCTTTAGACTTTATAGCTATCCTTGTTACCTCGTCTACAAGTTCATCTAAATTAGATGAATCAAAAGGACCCTCTTCTTTAAAATTGTTTGAGTATACCTTATTAAATTCCGATACTACGGAGTCTTTATCATCTTTAGGGGCATTTTTTAAACCACTAACAGATTCTATGAACTCATCAGATTTAATAATGTCTTGAATGTTATCCTGAGTAGCTTGTTTACCAATAGCTTTGTCTACCAAAGGCGCAAACAACATAGGGTTATCGGTCATAGTAAGGACCGTAGCCTTTACTTGGGTTTCTGTAGTTAGCTTATCCGACGCCGGGGTTCCCCCTAACAGTTCATCAAACATTTTACGTAATTCAGGAGTAATCTCTTTGCCCGTCAAAGACTTGTAAACTTGCTTAAATGCTTCTGTTATTTGGTCTAATACATCTTGGAATGCCTTGCTAAATCCTTGTTTGCCTTCGTAATGATACTTCTCCCAACTCTCTGCAATAAACTCCTGAACTGTACGGTAGTTGTCGGTTGTTTTACCTCCCTTGAAAGCATCGTTATCAGCCATCATTTCTTCAAGCGTAACTTGATTATCAGGATTGGCTTTGTTGTATTCGCTTACGATAGTATTGGCATGTTTCTGTGCTACTGCATTGCCTTCTTTTGCTCCATTGAATATTTCTACTACTGTTGGGTGCATTATCTCGTGTGTAAGGGCTACAACGGCTTTGGGACTGCCGTCAAATCCTTTTATCGCTTCAATTATGTTTTTACCGCTTTCTATTCTGTATTGAGCTTCTGCATCTTTAAACAACGGTTGCCCACCTTCTACACTTGCTTTTAGTTCAGGTGTTATGTCTATGGAGTGTTGGGTGCTGCCAATAATTGTTTCTTTTGGTTCAAAAAATCCTTTAATTGGTGGCAATGTTAAATTTATTGTTTTCGGTTCTTGCTTAAATAAACTTTTTGCTACATTACCTACTATGCCTAAACCGTAATTCTCTTTGAATTTATTTGCTTCGTTTTCTTGCTTGAATGTTCGGATAGTCTTACCTTTTTCATCTTTAACTGCAAATACATCGCCTTCTTTTTTAACGGTAAAATCTTTGGCACGTTCCATATCTTTAGGATTGCCATAAAATTCTTCCATTCCCTCTTTTCGTGGCAAACTTGTTCCGCTATCTTCGGTCTGCATTCTATTCCAAATGCGGTCTGTTAGCTTGTCTATTTCAGCATCGTTGCGTTCTCTTGAAAGGTTACGCTTAATGGCATCTCGTAATTCTGCTTTTGTGCCTACTGAAATATCGCTTTCTTCAAGTTTATTACTTCTTAATGCTTCTTCGTTACCTTGAAATGCTTGTGCATCTGTTTGTTCATTAATAGCTAAAGTCCATTGCCCCTTACTTGGTATTACTTCCAAATCTTCGGGTTTTAGATTCCACTTTTCAGCAAGTCTTTTAACTTCTGCCTGTTGGTTTTGACTGCCATCATTTGATGACAATGACTTAATTCTGCTTCCTCTTACTATTGGTCTTTTAGCATCATCTTTAACTACAATCTCAAAACCTTTTGGTTTCATTACTGTATTCCAATGTATTTCTTCACTCCCCCATCTATCAAATTGCTGTGTACCCGTACTCCAAGCAATCTTATCAGCTCCTTGTTTTACTGCTTCTTTAAGGGCTACTTTTAAACCAAGTTTTGTCCATGCGTTCGTATCGGTAACGAATGGGGCGGTTGGCGTAAACCCATTTTTATTACTTTCATTTGCTGTTAATGGAAAATTACCAGTATAATTATTTAATTCATTTTCTGTCCTAATTGGTAATTTCCCATAAGGCCTTAATTGGAATCCCTTTTTAATTGCATCAATCGCTTCCGTTTTATTTTTAACTGTTATTTCAAACCCTTCCTTCTTACCTTTTTGCCCCCAGTCGCTTTGCACTTCTTCCAAGAACAAAACCTTGTTACCATTGGCATCTGTACGGGTATTCATTCTTAGGTGAACGAGAATATTTGGTTCATCAAAATGACTTGACTTAAAGTTCACCCTTGGGTCTGCATCTCCTACATTATCTGCAATTCTGTAAGACCCTCCAATGCTTTCACTTTTATCCTTAGCTTTTGATTCCGAAAAATAACCTGATACAAATTTCCCATTTTTATCAAAAACGCCCCACCTTTCTTTTAAATTACCCTTACTCGGCAACGTAACTAAAACTTCTTTGTAGTTTTCTTTTTCACCTTCTAGTTGGTATTGTGAGAATTTGGTATCGTTGCCACTTCTTTTTAACAAATCACTTGCATCTACGTTCTTAGGTAAATTATTATCTACTACATATTTATT
>Ga0209174_10000464_pt1 | contig 30703 bp, 39 predicted proteins | sample JI91814BDNA_FD_187505 | JGI IMG/M metagenome (GOLD analysis project Ga0209174, IMG submission 187505) | Wastewater effluent complex algal communities from Wisconsin, to seasonally profile nutrient transformation and Carbon sequestration -... | ecosystem: Engineered > WWTP > Effluent > Algae...
AATAAACTAAGACCAGACACTAAATGGACACCTAAACAAGAACATTCAGCCGTATTTTATGTTGACAGCAATAAATCTGGCACTTATTCACCAGGTGACGATTATCTAATGATAAACAGGTAAATCGGGCATACTTAAATAAAGGAAACAAAATGGCAACACAAATAACATTGCTTTCAAACGGACTTGGAGGAGTTGGTTCTAGTTATGCCTCCATTCAAGATTTAGATAATATTTCTTTACCAAGAGGTGGATCTCAAGCAACTATTGATTCATCTTCCTTTCCCACTAACTTCAATTTAAGTGGCCTCACACTTAGGTTTCAGGTAACTCAGGATGGGATTGTAAATATTCCCGTCACTTTTACGTTTCCAGCTAACTATTTATCTCTAGATCAAGTAGTTGCTGCTTTTAATGTTCCGGGTTTAATTGCAAGTAATAATTCAGGCCGTTTTAGGCTTCAAACTGTAAGTTATGGATATTCACAAGGAATTCTTTTATTTCATAATGGCACTGCAAATCAACTTTTGTTCTTTGACTTCTTAGAGGATACAGATGCAAGAGGAATTGATTCTTTAACCAAAGAATTCACTGATGATGACAAGGTTTATCAGCTTGTAGTAGCAAGTTCTGAGGCTGATGGATATATTAGAAGGAGATATCCAAATGGGCTTGTTCAATGGGACTACAAATTAATAGAGGTTGTCTGTGATATAGCAGCCTTCAGACTTCTTTTTAGAGATGGATATTCTCCAGGTGACAAATCTTATGATAGAAACTACGAAAAAGCCTATCAAATTGCAATTAATTGGTTATCCGACGTAGGGAATAGAAAAATCCATCCTAATTGGGTAGCTTGTCATAAAGCAGTTCCTACTGCAGGAAATACGACTGATCCAAGAGGATGGTTTATTTCTATGGGTCTTTACAATAGAGGCTGTTAATGAATATCGGGCAAATACAAAAAGATCTAGCTGAAGCTATAGCTTCAGACATGGAAAATTTTATAGATAATGAATTTATTTTAAAAAAAGATCCATCTGGAAAAAAGTGGCCCATTACTAAGAAAGGATGGGCATTTGATCCTCATGGTACAATCCATGACAGCATTAATATAAAAGTTGATGGTAACGAAATAAATATAGAAAGTTCAAAGCCATATACTATCTTTCATCAAGATGGGACAAAGTATATTCCACAAAGACAGATTTTTCCAGATGAGAACCTCCCTAAAAAGTGGGAAGAGACTATAGAAAGAACGATTGATAGAATACTTCTTCCAGAATTAGATAAAATCGGAGAAGTTCAAAATGATCCACGTAATAACAAATAAGGAGCAGTAAATGCCAATTCAAGACATAGTTAGTGAAATACAAAATGAGTTCCAATATACAGCTACAGGTCAACAACCACGGCATCCTAATTGTAGGTTTATCTTTGGAAAAAATAGTCTCAATAATCCAATTCAGAGCCGGCAAATAAACTGGTTCGTTGCAAGAGAATCATTCTCTAATGATATTGGCCATATTGGTGCTAACAGCTTAGAAATAATGGCACGTAGGATAACTTTGACTTTTCAATTGTTCTCTAAAAATATGGATGAAGTTGAGGAAATGCTTAATGATCTTTTGGTTGCAACCAAATTTAAGGTCTTCTCACCAAATATTATAGATGTTGAAGGTGGCTGGCTTGATAGAGGAGAGATTGAACAATCAGCTTATGGCTATGAATTGTCCATTACTATTGACTCAACTATTAAGAAAAGACCTTTACGAACCGTTACTTTGACCCTGTTGGATAAATCAGTGAATTTCAATGAGAGCCTAGAAGTGGTTACTCCATAACCACACATTAGTAAATTAAGCACTATTTATTGAGAAGTGCTAAATATAAGGGATGTATCTAATTATTCTCTAGATACATCCTTTTTTTATTGGATGTAACTACTAAATGATGACAGTCACTTTTCTTAGTCTGGTGTATCATTGGGGGAAATTGCAATTTTATTTTAAGGTGTCTACTTAAAGAAAATAATAGTAAGAGTTATCTTTTGGGGTCTCTATACTTTTTTTAATTTAAGAATTAATACAGAGAGGGAAAGAACCTCAATAAATCTCTAACTACTAATTACTGTAAATTTTCGATATAGAAATTCTGGTTACTATTTCTTCAAACCGGCCAAGTAAAAAACTCACTGAGTCTTTACTTTTCGGCCCGAAATAGAAAAAAGTTTATAAATTCCATAAAGATTTGACATTTTTAAACTTTTGATATTAAAATATACTTAGAAAGAGAGAAAACGAGAATGGTTTCAGAACAAACTAGAAAAGATGTCTTAAACTGTGAAATGACCCCAGAAACTACTAAATTATTTTCTGACTACAGCAGAAGTAAAAGGTCTTATCTTAAGGATAAGACCGTTGAACTATTTGGTGGTCAAAATATGGTAATTTGTCTATCTGAAAGAAGTATTGAAGAATTGACTCAGGACCTTAATTGTATGGTAGATGCCTTAAAATATAATATGTTTTGTCAAAAAGTACTTGGAAACGAAGTTGTAAACTATGAGCTAAAATTTAGTCATGAAGATGGCAAGTTAATAGTTTCCCAAAGTGTTGAAGCTATCAAGCCTGCTGCCAGTTAAATAAATCAACTTATATTAAGTAAACAAAAGCCCTGAATTCACATTCAGGGCTTTTGTCATTTAAAGCAAGCTCCATCTATCATTTATTTAGAAGTAAATAATAACTTGTCTTAGACAATCAAAACTCTAATACTTCTTATATGAAAAAAGTAATTCCATTGGAACTAACCGATGATTGCATTGAGATTTATCAAGAGGTGATTGCTAAAAAGGAGACTGATAGTATTGCAGTCCTTAAAATAAAGGACTTTCTTAAAGAAAACGGCCTCGAAGTAACTGCAAGGACTGTATACAGATATTTAAATAGTTGGAAAAAGGAATCATCCATTTCATGTATTACAGAGTCATTTGAAGTGGATTTATCTTGGGAGAACGACTTCACAAAAGAAGCTGGAAGAAGGCTTTTTAAACGGTTTTGTGAAGCTGATGATAATCCTAAATCCACAGCTAGAGAAATTAGGGAATGGTTCTCTTCTTTAAGAGACTGTATAGAAACTGGCATCAAGATTGATGTGATAAGGGCAAAAAAGACAACTACAGCTGCTGATTCTAGTGAACTAGCTTCAAAGATAGTTGTAAGTGAGAAAAATGAAGACTAAATATAAGATTAAGGACATCGACTACATTCCTAGATCAAAGGCACAGAAATTAATGATAGAAAGAGATTTTGAAGGTGTATTTGATGTTTGTTTATTTGGTGCTTCTGGAGTAGGTAAAACTGTGGCTCTTATTATATCTTCTATGGGTCCTCAAAGAAATGGCTCCTTTTTAACTGATAGATCAGAATATAGAGCCATTTTCTTAAGAAGAGAGTCTGTCCTATTACAAAGGTCAGGCTTACTAGATGCTGCTCTTATGTGGTATAAAAGATTTTATCCAAAAGTCGAATTTAATAAGGTGGAGAAGATGTTTACCTTTCCATCAGGAGCAAAGATCACTTTTGGTGGTGTAGAGCAGGATTCTGATAAGGAGAAGTACAAAGGGTACACAGAGCTTCATGGTGTCTTTTACGAGGAATTAACACAGTTTTCTCAAACAATCTTCGATTTTATTAACTCCAGACTAAGAACTATCACTGATATTCCATTGAGAGTTCGTTCTACCTCTAATCCAGGGGATAGAGAAGAGAAATGGGTACTTGATAAATATAAATACTGGATAACTAAGTGTGTGGAACCTATAGAAAGAGACTTTGAAGCTAAATGGGGACAGGTTCTTTATTATTGGGCCGATTATAATGGAATTAAGGTTGGTCAATCAAAACCTAATGATATCCACTTTTCCTTTTGTGGAATTGAGACTTTTATAAATGACATAAAAAAGGACAATGACAAGTTTATGTCGGCCCAGATTACAGATCCTATATTAAGAGCACAGCTAGTAGAAGGTATTTGGGGTCTTAAATTAGGAGCTGGAATGTACTTTTCTGATAAAGATTTATTTGAAACTACATTTAAACCAAGTCAGGCTATCAGAATTAGGTATTGGGATAAAGCTTGTTCAGGTGAACAAGGAGATTACCTATGTGGGATGTTAGTTTCTCACTATCTAGATGGAAAGTCTAAATTCATAATTGAGAATGTAGTTTTGGTAAAAACAGATGCTCCAAAAGTAAAAGAGATTATCATGTCTACAGCTAATAAAGATGGAAAGTCGATTTATATAGGGTTTGAACAAGAACCTGGCTCTGCAGGAAAAGAATTGATGGATATCTATAAGAGAGACCTAGAAAAAGTAGGGTTCAGAGTAATTGTAGATACTAAGAGGGAGAGTAAACAGAACAGAGCACAGTATATTTCACCAATTGCTAAAGAAGGTAGAATTGGATATATACCATCTATAGAAATGGCTGAAGTAAAACGGCAATTGGTAAGTTTTCCATCAAAAGGTGTCAATGATGATGCTGTAGATGCAGTCTCAGGCAGTATATTTCTGCTTTTAAATAGATTGCCACCACCAATGAAAATAGAACAAAAGAATACTAGAGACATGGTTTCTCTATTCGAAAAATTAGAAGGTCTTAGACAGTTCTAGCCTAGCTAGTTAAACAATTTATAATGAATAAAGGAGAATAAATGAAAAGTAGCACAAATAAGGGCTCCAAGCAGTTAAGTCTAAAAGAAAAGGTAAAGAAAAGTCCAATTCCTAGAAATAAACAGGAACCCTTCAAACAACTCGATATGGAATATATGAGGGATAGACTTATAGATGTCTTTATCCCACCAGTTTCTAGTTGGAATCCAATTCTTATACGTGGTGCAATTGATGCTCATGATAATGGCAATTTCAATAGAAGTGGCCGACTAATAGATTATATGATGAGAGATGCAAGAGTAATGGCTTGTGTTAACACTCTCACCTTTGGAATATTAGGTTTACCCTTTGAATGGTTATGGCAAGTTGAAGATTCTGACGGTGGATTAGTTGAAACAAAAGAAACTATGCAATACCAACCAACAGAAAGAGACCTTTATTATTTGGGCCTTACTAAGAAATTCTGGGCTAAGTTAATGGAAAGTTCAATTCCATCTTTAATAATGAAGAACATAATTAACATGGGGCTCTCAGTAATAAGTAGAAACTGGAAGTTAGACTATTTGGATGGTTATGACCAACCAATCTATATTCCAAACATGCATATCTTCCATCCAAGTAATATCTATTTTAATACTGGAACCTTCCAATATTACGTCACAAGTTATGTAAATGGCACCATTTGGATTGATGAAAAGGATGAAAGGTTCCAGATTGTAAAACACGTGGATGGTGAAAGACCTTGGATGCAAGGGGCAGTTAGGTCAGTTTCTTTTGCTTTTATGGATAAGTGGTATGCACTTGCAGATTGGAGATCTTATCTAGGAATTCATGGTAATCCCATCAGAACACTAACCACAAACCTAGAATTCTCGACTCCTCCAGAATTTGATATCGAACAGTTTATTATAAATCTTGCTATAAGCCAGCAATATGGACAACCAATTCAACTTCCTCAAGGTCATACACTGGACCTACTTCAGGCTAACTCTGCAAACGTAGGTGTATTCAAGGAAAAACTTGATGATGCTAATAAAGAGATTGCCATTGCATATCTAGGTCAGAATCTTACAACTGATGTTACAGGTGGATCTTTTGCAGCTGCAAATGTTCATAGCCGAGTTTTACAAGACTACATTGAAGCTTATGCAACTACTATAAATCGGGCTATGAGAAAGATAATCCAGGACTTCTATTTCTTCAATTTCCCAGATGATGTGAGAGTTCCAATTCCTTTCTTTAATCCAGCCTTGCCAATTGACAAAACAGAATCTCAGAAAAGTTTGACTGAGCAAACAAAAGCATTGGATACACTTGCAAAAACTATAAAAGAACTTTCTGAAGTTGAAGGTGGAAAATACCTAAAATTGCTCGATGTTGAGTCTCTAATGAAGAAAATCACCCAATGTTAAGTATTTAACTAGATAAAATATAGGTTGTACTTACTATTTTATTTAGTATTTTATTGGTAGATTTTAACAACCCGGCAAAGCAAAAGAAAGAACTAGTAAAAGTCTCTATAAGTAATTTTAGAAATAAAATAATATAGGGAGTTATGAAAAGTACCTTTAGTAAATAAAATAGTAAGTACAACCTATATAAAGATGGAAGGTACTTTTCTTAGCTTGGTGTATCATTAGGGAAAATTGCAATTTTAAAATCGATGGTCTGTTGTGAGTTTATTTAAGAAAGAGCTGGATAATTAGTTCGTTGTAGTTTTTTTAATTTAAGAATTAATACAGAGAGTAAGATACCTCTAGGAATCACTTACTAAGTTTTTCTACTCTGTTTTTTTACTGGGCCGACAAAAGGAAAAGTTATAAAAGGAATCTCTTACTGTAATTACAGCCAGCATCACTATAATAATTTCATGGCTTACAACTTAACTAACGGCCGATTAAATCAATCTTACGATTTAGTAACTTGCATCCTTGAATTGCCGATTCAAGGAGTTTGGTATATGGAAAAAGTAAGAGTAGACACAGATCAAGAATTCATAGATGGAGATTCTGTAACAGTAGACTTCCTTGACAAAACATTGTCTGGAGTATTCATTGACACGGTTAACTACAATGGTTACGTGGTTGGAACTATAATTGGTGGCAAGAATACAATGTCAATGACCATCGATTCTATAGGCTATGTTGGTGTTTCAGTAAACACAATTGTTTCTTTCATAGCTCAAAAGACTGGTCATACCATAGACTCAGCCTCTAATCAAAAGATTCTATCAACAGCAGTTTCTAGATTTGAGAATATGACGGCCAGAGCAAGTGATATGTTAGAGAGAGCCTTACAACCTTATAATGCAATCTGGAGAATAACTTTGGATGGCAAATTATTTATAGGACTTGAAGAATATCCAGATATATCAATTAGATATCCAACTTTAATAGAAAATCAAACTTATGATGTCCTAGATAAGAAGCAGGACCAAGGCTATTGGAGCATTTACAATGAAGAAATCCTTATTGAACCTTCTTTTTCTATAAGTGGAAACACTGTAAAAGAGGTGATCTATGATTTGAACGTCGAAGCTAAAGAATACCTAACCATAAAGCTAGATTTCTATGATCCAGCCTATCTATTAAGCTACAACTTATCAAGTGAGGTCAAAGAATATCTATATTTTAAGAGGTATAGAATGAAGGTCTCTCTTCAGAAACCTGATGGTACTATAACTTGTTTTCCAGATCCTGACTTAGACTTGCTAAAAAACGGCCTAAGAGATGTTCAGATTGTTTATCCAATGCCAGACATGCAAATAAAAGTAAGACCAGATGCAATTTGTTATGTGGAATTTGCTAATGGAGACCCTGGACTTCCCAGAATAACTGGTTGGGAAAGTAACGATAAGCTAGTCGAAGTTATATATGCAGTTAGTAAAAATCCTCAACCAGTTGGAAGAGTTGGTGATACCGTAGATTGTGGTTACATACAAACTCTTCCAAGTGTAATTGCAGGCTCTGTTACTTTTAATTATTACGATCCAGACGGTATTAGTACACCTTTTGCCGGATTATCTGCACCAATGTTGACAGGAACAGGCTTTGTAAAAGTACCAATAAAAGGTAAAATAAGTTCTGGATCTAAAATCGTTTCAGCAGGTTCACAATAAAAGGAAAGGACACAAATGAAAATATTTCTAATATTACTTCTATCACTCTTTATACAATGTGGAGTTAGTGATTCAAATAGAATTGTAGAAGTTGATGTTATACAAAGCCCACAGAAGACTATAAAAGCTCTTTATGACACCAAATTACAAAGCTACTGCCAATGGTCTGATGATGCAGGTTTAAAACTTAGTTCAGTAAGGTGTATCCCTTACTTTGGTAATATCTATTACGTAGATAATATCTGCACAATTGGATTAATTGGGCTTCCAATGGACTTTTTAGACAAAGTTCCTAAATATATGACTGCAGATGGAAGATTCTATGAAGTAAAACCAACTAGATCAATAATCTTGACAGTAAAGCCTTTTTATAAGGACCAGAATAGTAATTGTATCCCTATGATATCAGTAGATTTTCCAATGTTTAAAGATATAAGCAGGGAGCTATCATTTGAAGAGTTTGGAGTCAAACATGAGTAGTTTAGTAGTCACAGATTATGGAACAGACATAGTTATCGGTAAAACTGTTAGTTTAGTTAGTGGTACATTGAATTTAATCAATGCTGTTTATAGAAGACTGCAAACTCCTAGAGGTGGCCTGTTTTATGACCCGAATTATGGAGAAGACGTTCGACTGTATTTAAATGGCCAAATAGATACTGATATACTAGACCAGATAAAAGTCAATATCGAGCAACAAGTTCAATTAGATGCAAGAGTCAGAACAGCAACAGCAACTGTTACTTTTAACAGTCAAGCTTATTCACTAAGGATAATTCTGCAGGTTGTACCAATTGTTGGTCAATCTTTTACACTTGTTTTGTCAGTCGATAAATTATCGGTCACAATCTTAGCAAACAGCCTTCAAACGGTTTAAAGGAAAATAAATGGCATCATTAGTAACACTTCAAGATCTAATAAAAGCAAAAGGAGCTGACGTTGTAAAAGCAGAGTTAATTTCTTTGCTTCAGTCCAATAATTTCGATGCTACAGATTGGAATAGTGGTTCACAATCACGTACTCTGTTAGAAATAGAGTCAATGTCCCTGGCAGAATTGTGGTCAGTTGTATCACAAATTGCAAAAGGAATGTTCCTAGATACAGCTAGGGATGGTTGGCTTACCTTATTAGCTAAGTCCCAATATGGACTTGATAGAATACCAGCAGAATTTACACAAGGAATTGCAACTTTCTCCCTAATTCCAGGTTTAGGACCTAGAACTATAAATGGTGGAGATATTATCATTTCCGATGGTCTTGGTCATAATTTTATCACCGACAACTCATCACCTGTAACCTTAAATACTGGAAGTCCATCTGCTACAATCAGAATACTTGCTCAAACTGCAGGCTCTGCCAACAATGTTGGTGCTGGAACAATTACAGTTGTAAATCAAGGACCTGCTGATATCACAGTTACAAACTTAGGTTTGCCACTTGCAGCAGTTTTACTAATTACACCCTTTAGTTTACCGATAAACGTAAACACCTTGACATTAAATTGGAGTGAGTTTGTAAATGGTGTAACTACTCTAAAATCTATTACTTTCGGGGCAAACTATGCATCAATTGCAGCTTTAGCAACTGCTTTAAATGCAAATGCCACCTTCAATCCAAATCTAGTTGCCACAGCTATGGGCCTGCAACTACAGATTGCAACTAAACTAACAGGTTCCAATCAAGGATTTACTTTCTTTAAGACGGGTACAGCAAACTTATCTCTAGGACTTTCTCTGGCTTCAGACACCAGTGCAACAGGTGGTACATCAGTTGACTTGCCAGCAATTATTTATGGTGCTTATTTAGCTGGTCCATTCAATGTAAACGGCCTCACTTTAAAAGGAACTGTGGCAATAAATGGTGTTCCACAAACACCTTTTACTTTCACTTTTGGTGGTAACTTTGCCACCCTAGATGATCTAATTGTAATTCTAGCCCAGAATATCCCTGGTTTAGTTGCTACAAATGATAATGGAAGACTAAAGCTAGCCACTCTTTTAAACGGCCCAAACCAAGTAATCCTTCTTTCTCAATTAGGAACTGCAAATCCTTATTTAGGCTTCTCTAATTCACTAGATCAGACAGCAAATGGTTCCTCAGCTTGGATAACAACTGAAGGAAGAGACATTGAAAAGGATGACCCATTAATTGCTCGTTGTAAGACTGAATGGGGTATTTTAGGGGCCGGAACTATGGATGCTTTTAATTTCTGGGCCAGAAGTGCAGATCCTAAAGTTCAAAAAGTTGTTGTCTATTCCAATTATCTTAATGGAACACCAAAAGCTGGTGCAGTTACAGTTTATATAGCAGGTCTAAACTCTTCTTTAGACTCAGCAACTGTTATCAATGTATACAATTACATTTTAGCCAGATTACCAATAATGTCTCAGCTTTACGTAGGGTCCATTACAACAGTTCCTGTGTACTTTACTGGCACCATTGTTATTCCACCTGGACTTGATATTACTAGGGTTAGAAATGAAATAATCTCTAACGTCACTTTATATAGTCAGTCATTAGCAATTGCCGAGACAGTTTATAAATCTCGAATCATAGGTGAGGTTTATAAAGTCAATGAACCATTGCTAGACGTTCAATTAGTAGAGCCAGTTGGTATTTCAATATCAGTCAATAAAAATCAAATGGCAGTTGTACAAGAAGACCCTGTTACTCCATTGAAATTTATTATTAAGTAAGGAGAAGTTATGAATTTCGTAGAGTATCAAAAATTCTTATCTCCTACTACTTTTCAAGAAGATCCAATTGATAAATTTGAAAAAATATTAGGACAAGAAAAAGACGATGTAGGATTAGCTGCAAATAATGCCGTAAGCTCTGGATTCGTTCAAACGGCCCCAGATGATGCTTTAAATGCTCTTGGGCATAACTTTAATATAGATAGGCCACCTCCTATTAGCAATGATGCTTGGAGGTTAAAACTTAGTCAGGCATGGAGATTCTGGCAGACATCAGGAACACCAGCCAGATTAATAAAGGAGATACAAGACTTTGGTTATCCAAACGTCTATATTCTTCCAGAATGGATTGAAATAACACCTGGAACTTGGACTAAGACACTTCCAATAAATGATCTAAATCCAGCAATGAATATGTCAACAGACTTTTCAGGAACTGGTTGGTGGAGTAACTTCTGGATTATCATAGACCAACCTCATTCTTTCACGGCCCGTAAATGGGGAACTCCTCAAGCAGGTATTTGGGGAGTTGGAGATGTCTCTTTCGGTGTGTATAAATGGGGAGCTGTATATGGAGATCCAACCATACTTTCAGCTCTAGTAGCTCTCATCAAGAAGTTAAAACCAGCCTGGACTAGTTGCAGAGGCATCATTTTCGGCCTTGGAGGAGACAAGTTATGGGGTGGATTTAATTGGAATGATGGTACTTTATGGGGTTTTGACCCATCTTCATACGTAGTTCAGTATATTCAAGAAGATTGGGAAACATAGTCAATAGAAGCAAATATCGATATAGTTAAAAAAGGAAATAATAATGCCCACGTCAATCACAGCAAGTTCTTCACAAATGCTAGGTACTATACAAGTTCCACTAGATGGAGTTGATAACGTAGCACAAGCCTCGGTTAGTCCAGGTTATCAAGGGATACTGAATAATACGTACTATCTTGCAAAATCTCTTTGCTATCAAAGGCCACACGTAAGCATGAGCTGGACCACAACTACCAGCCTTACTGTCAATAGCTTTTCTGGTGTCTGGGTTTCTGCAACTACACCAGCAGAACAATTTGTGTACTTGCAATCTTCAGTACCAATTGTAGCTACTACCACAAACCTAGAGGGTGGTGGTACTTTTGCCAATAGTACTCTTTATTATGTCTACGTCTATGGAACAGGACTACCAGCATCACCACAGATCCAGATTTCTACTACTGCACCTGATGCTTTCTTGTCTTTCAAGAATGCTGATGAGTCCAAACGATATCTAGGACACTTCGTAACTGATGGCTCGGCTCACATTGTTCCTTTCACAATGATTGACTACGAGTATTTCATGTCTCCACCTCTTCAACTTCTAAATGTTGCCCTAATGGCAGGTGGAACTACTGTTACTAACGATATTCAAGCACCTACTCCATTTCCGGCTTCTATAAAAGAATACGGTCTTAAGATGGACGTAGATACTACTGAGACGACAGTTTGTTGGATCTACACAGCTCCAAAGGGGGTTACTCCTGTAGCTGGTGTGTCAGAATACGACTTCTTTAAGGATGGAACTCTTGTAAACTTTAACTCCTTCTTCTGTCCTGTGGCTGCTGGAGTAGCTGGCAAGGTAACTGTCTCAGTTAATACACCAGCCCCTATTACAGGAGTTATCAATGCAGACATTAGAATGATTTCCTACAAGGAGTAACAAATGGCAACTACCTATACAGGAACACCAGTACTAAATACTTCTATCACCATTCCTCAAGATGGTGACAATGCTAATGCTGCATCTGTAAATGTGGCATCTCAAGCATTATTAGATATGCAAGTCTATCTATTACGAACATACGGACTGACTATGCAAAGCACCTCTCCTATAAGAGTCAGAGATGATAATTTTAACGTTGCTGATACTGTTTTAATCTATCCAATTCCTTCTGTAGTCGTAGATGATGGAGGAACTTGGAAGGCAGTTTTTACTATAACAAACACCACTTTAAGCTCTACTGATGTTGAAGGTGGAGGTGGATTCGTTGCCAATACTTGGTACTACGTATATGCATATGCCATGATGTCTTCATGTAAATTTCAAATAAGCCCGGTGAAACCTGATATTTATGGTTTGTACAAGGATGGAACTTTTTCTCATAAATATATTTGTTCCTTTAAAACAGATGGCTCAGCCCATATTATTGGATTTAACAAATATGGAAATTTTACTCAATACCAGCAAAACTTATCAATTGGAGGTGGAAATTCAACTACTCAGACTTCTTTATCCTCAGATTCTTATATTCCACCTATCACTGGAGGGACTATGAGTAGAATTTGTAAGGTTCTAGTACAATATGACAATAGGGCAGGCTCTCCCTTAATTCTGTCTATGATTCCACGATCAGGAGCCTCTGGTTATCCCTTCAACATTCCAGCACTTGGAGTTGGTACTTTTATATGTGACATTCCAGCCGATGATATGAGGAAGATTTATTATAGATGCAGCTCAAATCTTAATAATCCAACTATTTTATTTACCATGTATGGATATTGGGAGTAACAAATGTCTTTTTCATATTCGTATGGAAGAAATCCTTATTCTACAGCATTTGTTTGGCCAGCTTGGATAACAATTCCAAATGATGGAGATCCTTTTACCTCAGATTCGGATTATGCTTTTTCCTTTCCTTTATTGGATAGAAACTCATTTGTTTTTGAGTCCAATTTCAAGCTTCCTACACCATTATCTTCCATAAAAGCTGCTTGTGTTGACGGTGTTAATATAAAGATTCACCCTTATATTGCTGAGACAGTGTTATCTAACGTTGCTTATATATCACAGACTAATAGTGAAATTACAATTACAGTGGCAAATTTAGAGGGTGGAGGCTCATTTGCTAATGATACCTGGTATTATGTATATCACAAAGTATCAGCTGGACCAGTGTTTACTACTGTTATTAGCACGGTTGCACCACATGTTTTCTTACTATACAAAGACAATGCTGGAGCTCAGAATTTAACTAGTAAGTATCTTTTTTCATTTAGAACAAATGGAAGTGGCATGATATATCCATTTTTTAAAAGTGGGACCTATGTAATGTATCTTAATGCAAGGAATCTTCTTTTAAACGGTACTGCAACTGGAGCTTTAACTTCTTTAGACTGTACACCTTTTTTACCACCATTTTCCCATCAGCTGATGTTGAACTTCTCCTTTAGAAATAAGAATAATCCACCTCCAGACTTTCCCTTACCTAACACCTGCCGTATTTATAATGGGTTGGGCAGTTTTATGCCAATTTTAGAATGTGGTACTGAATATTTCCCTGGCAATGATTCTGTAACAAGAACCAGTCAAATTCCAGTTGTAGTAAATGATCCTGCCCAAGTCATCTATTATCAAATACTGACTGTAACAATGGACCCTAGTACATTGACAATAGATGTAGCTGGTTACTACGAGTAAACTAAATAGAACGGACAAAATAATGATATCAACATCAACCAAAATACCATTCTTTCTTCAAACCTCTACTGGTGTAGGAGTTACTGGAATTACATCTGCAAATATCCAAGGTGGATCAGCATATATTGTAAAAGCCGATGGAACTACTGCATCTGTAGTACTTTCAGGGGCCAATTTATTTGAAATAGATTCTGTAAATCAACCTGGAATTTACCAATTTCTTATTCCAGGATCAGTTCTAAACGTAATTGGTAAGCTCTCTATAGCATTTTATCCTTCTATTGGTGCAACGTTTATAACTAAAGTCATCATTGAGGAGGTTGGAGTATCTATTTCCGACTTTGCTTTGATGAGAAAAATATTAACTAACAACGAAGTGATAGACCAACCAAGTGGTTTGTTAAGATTATATGATGACAATGGAATTGATGTGGTTGCAGAATGGTATTTGCAGGATGACTCAAGTACTAAGTCCATCTACAATATTAGAAGGAAAATAAGAAAATAACTTTTCTCGTCGGTGGCTAGCAAATTGCAATTTTTTCTTCACCAAGTCACCGACTAGAAATCACAGAGTAAGTTATATATTAAGGACTTTGAGAAATTTTTAATTTAAGAATTAATACAGAGAGAAAAGATTAACCATCCATCTATTAATCCTTTCAAATATACTTAACAGAGGAACACATGAAAGACACACTACACCCACTCGAATACTGGAAAGATCTAAAAATGCCTCCAAAATACTTTGCTGGCAAGTTTAATTCTTTAACAGGTCAACCATCAGTTGATTTTTATAATGACAAAACTTGGCTTTTCAATTCGGCAAAAATGCTAAATAAATGGGCCATTGGTGAAGAACTGACAGAAGAACAGTTTGATGCTGGAATTGAAAAAGCATTGAACCATGTTCCACAATAATAGGGAGAGATAAATGGCAACAGGATTACCAGGAATTCAATCAGTAACCATCGTTGATGGTTCATTAGGGTTGGTACCAACTAATACCACAGGAATTAGCACCAAAGTTGGTGCTTGTTCATTAGGTGTACCAAATCAAATCTATAGCTTCACATCTGTACAAGATGTCCAAAGTACACTTGGAACAGGTAAATTAGTAAGTGCAATTTCAGATGCTCTTGATATTTCAGGAGGTCCCATTTATGCAGTTAAGACTTCAACTTCAGTAGCAGGTACTTTTAGTGCCGTCCAATATCAACTTCAGACAACTCCGGTTGCCTCAGATGGTGTACTTGCATTAACTGGCTCAGTACCTCTAGATGATTACATCGGAATTGTTAGATGTGTCAGATCTGGAAAAGTGGGAACTTCTCCTTATCCAACCTTTAGTTACTCTTTAGATAATGGTCTTACTTTCTCAGCTGAGATTGTAATTCCCATTGGTGGAGTTTATGTGATCCCTAAAACCGGGGTTACTCTTACATTTACTAGTGGTGCAAACGGTATGTTTACTGATGATACTTGGTATTTTACAACTACAGCTGCAACTTGGAACAACAGTGACGTAAGTGCTGCTTTCACTGCTCTACTTGCTGATTCTAGGACATGGGGATTTGCCCATTTAGTAGGTGTTTGTGACACTACAATTGCAACTACTGTTGCTGCTTTTATGGCTTCAGCCCAAACAAATGAAAGATATGTACATACTATCGTTGAAGTCCGTGATATGAATATGATTGCAAGTCTAGCTTCAACTGCAAATACATTCCCAATGACTTTTACTGGTGGTGAGACACTAAGAATAGACATTAGCAATGATTTCGGTGCTTCATACTCAACATCAACTACCTTTACTTTCACTGCAACTACCTATGCCAATATTGCTGCACTTGTAGCTGCACTTAATGTCCAATCATTCACAAAAGGACTTTTTACAGTTACTGCTGTATCAAATACTTTGGTACTTTCTACCCTTTCAATTAAAGGTCAAATTGCCCTAAAAGTAAATGCAGCATCAACAGCTATTGGTGGTGGTTTTATTCAATATACAGCCAATCAAACTGGTCAAGGTGAACTTGAAGATGCTTGGATTGCTGCTCTAATCACTGCATGGACTCCATTCGTTAGTGATCGAGTAGCTGTTTTTGCAGGTACTGCCGATATATATTCAAGTGCTCCTGGTTCTTATGACATCAGACCTGGATCTTGGCTAATGTCAGGAAGAGAGGGTCTAGTACCTATTCAAGAGGATCTAGGTTATGTAGGACGTGGTCCACTTCCATTTATTCTGCCTCCAGACCTAACAAATGGCCGTTATGGTGTATATCATGACGAGCAATCAAAACCAGGGCTTGATGCTGCAAGATTTTGTACATTGAGAAGTTTTCATGGCTTACCAGGTTTTTATATCACTAATGGAAGAACCATGGCAACTCCAGGTTCTGACTTTACTTATATACAAAATCGTAGAGTTATTGATCAGGCTGCCACTTTACTTGATATTGTTGCTAAACAATTCATCAATATGCAAGTAAGAGCTAATAGTAATGGCACTATTTATCCAATCGATGCTGGTGGAATTGAGGACAAGTGTTCAACTTTCCTCTATGCCGGCCTAAAAGATAACGTAGTCAGTATCACTGTTAAAGTAGATAGGACCATCAATGTCCTTTCTACTCAAACATTGAAAATAACCTGTTCTATACTACCTTTTGGTTATACAAAGTACATCAACCTTGTTGTTGGATTCACACCAATTATTACTACTTAACTAAAAGGAAAGTAAAATAAAGAAAGGAAAGACAAATGGCACTACAAAATACTTCAAACCCACTTTCATATCAGAGAAGCATAAATGGCTTCGTTTATGGTTATTCTGACATTACTCTTCAAGTAGGAGCTGGTAATACAGTCGATATCTTCGAAGAGGTACAGGACATTAACTATAACTGGACTATCGAAAGACAAGAACTAGGTGGAACTTCTCCAGTACCACTTGGATATACTGGTGGACACGTTACTTTTAAGGGTAACTTTACTATCTCGATGGAGGCTGATGATATTTTAGCTCAAGAATTGATTGCTGGAGCTGGAGGTTCTGCAGGTTCTGGTAGAATCCCATTTACTATTACCCTCAATTATGGACCACTACCAGGAACTAATCGAATTGGTCAAAATCGATTTATTAGAGATGTACTTTTTGGTTGCATTATAAATGATGGTGACAACTCATTTTCCCGTGGCAATGCTCTAACTGTAAAGCACAACATTGTATTTCTTAATATGAGTAGAAACGGGCAATCAGTTATTTAAGTACTGTCCTAGTATTTAAGGTCCCAATAGTTATTTAGCTGTTGGGACTTTTTTATTTGCAATAACAAAAATATTGATATGATTCATTCATAGGGTAATAAAAAATGACAAAAGAAATCGAAAAGTTAGAACTTACAGATGACATTTATGATGCTCTAGTCGAGGAAAATCGAAAGGTAATTGTTGTAGGTGTTGACGAAGATCAATACGTAGTTAGATATCCAAATAGAGTTGAGTTTAAAGCTCTGATGAAATTCGTTAGAGAAGGTACTGGAAAAGCAAACGTAGGATTATCAGATAAGTCGATGGGCTTGATTAATGAGACAATTAAGGGTCTTATTGTATGGCCTGAGATTGCAATTGTTGAAGAACGTGAAGAATATGATGGTGGACTTATTGATTCTATTTCAAACGTCTTCATCTCTACTTATATGAGTAGAACCGAAGAAAAAAAAAGATAACTGACCTCCTAATAAAATCAGCAACAGATTATTCTACTACTGCCCAATGTTTGACAGCCTTCTACGAATCTGCCTGTAAAGGGGCAGAAGAGAATGAAGAGTCAGATGTTGGGCTTTTTATATTATGCAAGCTGGTTTATGGGATAAATGCATTTCTATATTCAAATGACGATAACCAGCCGAAAAGAACCTATAATGAGGAAGGTGAGGTAGACAACAGAATGTCTAGAGACATATTAAATGAAGGAAGAGAAAGGCTTACAAACTAATGGCTGGTGACAAAGTATTTAGATATAAGGTTGTGGTCAGTGTTGTAGATGATCGAAGCCTTTCAAAATTAGAAAGCTCCATAAAGAAAATTGGAGAGGGTGTTAAATTATTATCTAAACGACAAAAGGAAGCTGCTGAGGGTTTTTCTAAGCTGTCACTTATTGGTGGTGATGGGTTTGAAAAACTCATTGAAAAGGTCAAAAAACTTGGGTTTCAGCTGCTTGTTATCAAAGGAATAACTGCATCAATTGGAGCTGCCTTTGATTTTGGAAAAAAGGTTATAGATGCTGGAAAGTTCAGACAAACAGCAGTTTTAGGGCTAGAACAGAGTTTTAAAGGTAGAGGTGAAGGTATCTTTCAAGATTTGATTAAGGTTGCAAATAAAACACCAGCTGATACTAAGCCTTTGTTAGAATTTGCCAATACTTTAACACCAGCCTTGAAAGGAAATGAAGAGACTTTAAAGAAGCTGACCTTATTAAGGGCCGATTTTGAAGCAAGAGGAGCTCCTACATCAGTTTTGGATTCACTTTCATCTGTTCTACTTACTTCATTAGGTGGTGCTAAGCCAGAAACTACAGCTGATGCTATTCAAAAGATAGGTGGAGCTACTCTTTACAATAAATTCTTAGGAAAAGAGCTTGGCATTACAGAAAATAACCCTGCAATTCTAGCCAAGAAAATAAATGATGCTAAAAAAGAAGGTAAAATTACAGCTCAGGCTTATACTCAGGCTTATGTTAACTTTGCCAATGAATATCTAGGTCAATCGAAGATTGGTGAGTCTTCAGTTAAATTTGCACAAGGTTCTTTAGCTGGTGCTCTTTCAAACTTTAGTTCAGTTCTAGATAATCTTTTGTTCAGTATTAAACTAGAAGACCAACCAGGAATAAAAGCCTTTGTTAAAGTTCTAAATAACTTAAGTGAGATAATTACTGGTCCAGAGTTCCAAAAAGGTATTGAACTGATAATTAATCAGTTATTTGGTGGTTTTGAGAACTTAGCTAAGAACCCAGAAAGAATCAGACAAGGGATGCTAGCTTTATTAGCTACAGTCAAAGAAATAGCTACTTGGTTTGGTAAGATATTTGATTGGATAACCAAGATAGCAACAGCCAGTTCTGCTTCTGAGGCACTATTAGATGTTGTAAATGGAATTAAAGAAGTATTTATCTATATCGGAGAGCTAATTGGAGCCGGAATAAAAGCTGCTTTCTTTGGAAAAGAAATTGGTCCTGCCCTACCATTAAAACCGGGAGGAAGACCAGCAGATACACACTTATTAGGCAACACTAAGCTTTCTGAAGCTGATACAACTTCTTTTGCCAATGGTTTAGGACTAAAAATTAGACCTGATATTACTAAGTCTGGACAAGAATATACAACTGATAATCCAATTGTTATTTCTAATAACATAGTTGTAAATGGAGATGCAAATCCTGAACAAGTAGCTAAAGCAGCAGAATCTGGTACTGCATCTGGTATTGATAAGGCACAAAAGAAAAAACAACTGAGAAAAGCAGGAAAGGACTCGTAAATTGGCCACTAATCCATTTTTAATAAATCTTCCAATTCCAAAAAAAGATGGAAGTAATACTTTTAATTTTCAACAACCAAATGTACCTCCTGCAAATCAAGTTAAGATCGGTGATTTTAGCTTTCCCGGTATTTGTGAGGTCTCTGTTCATAGAGATCGTAAGACCACAATTTTAAAGAAGAAGAAGGGAAAGGGAGATAGAGGAGTAGATTCCGGTATTAACTTGGCTAGGATTAGTATTAAGTGCAATATTTATTGGAAAGTAGTTGCAACTAGTGATGTAAACGTAGGTCCTGGATTCTCTTATGACGAGAATGCTGAATTTCAAGCAATGCAAGAAATTGCTGATTACTTTGAAACTAGGCTTGGAGTTAAATCAAATGGCAAGACTCAAGATAGCTTTCCAATTGTTAACCCAATTACTAGAGCCAGAAATGTATTTAACGTCTACGTGGAATCTATATCTGGACCAGTTAATTACATGCCTCCTGGAAGACAAGAGTGGACTTTTGAATGTCTTGAAGTTGTTATTCCAAAGGACCAATCTGCACAAACGATGACTCCAAAAACGGCTCCAGTTAAACTAACCTCAGCCGTTGATCCTTCTTTCACTGATATAATTCCTTCCCAAGATAAGCAACAGACACAGCCTCGTACCCCTAAAATATAAGTACAAGCTTATGAATAAACTTTTAATTGTCTTAATTAATAAGTAGAACCTATTAAAAGTACCATTTTCAATTCTCCCGTCGGTGGCTAGGAGATTGCAATTTTTTTCTCTTAAAAAAGTAGCTTCAAAATAATAGTTGAAGCTACTTTCTTGGTCATTTTCATCATCTCTAATTTTAAGAATTAATACAGAGAGCTAAAGGCTCCTAAGATTCTACCTATGATCATCTCTAACAATTTCTTTCTTTTGCCGGCCAAATAAAAAAGTTATAAATACATCAAATTAATTAATATTTTATTTCCCAATTATAAATAATTAACAAATAATTTATTTATAGAGGGAATGAAATGAATTCAGGGATTCAGTTTAATAAAGAAAGATTCGATGCAAGTGATGAAAAAGCCAAGGTAGCAACTAAGAAACTGTTTGCAGTGTTAGAACCTAGTTGGACATTGATAGATAACCCCAATAAATATGGAGTTGATTTTATTGCTTATTCAAATGGTAACTTGGTCTGTTATATTGAGGTTGAACTTTCAAATAACGGCTTTGAAAAAGGAAGATTTAAATATGATAGAATCAGGTTATTACCAAGGAAGGACCACTTCTTAGATGGACTTGATACTAATGGTGAGAAATTAAAGGCTCCTATATATCTTTGTACTATTTCTAGTGATTGTAAATCAGCCATTATTTATGAAATGGCCACTATGAAGAAGAACTCGATAAAAGTAAAGTCAGTCAACAATGTTCCTTTAGCCGGCCGAATAATGGAAGAAATGAACAGTTTATCAACTAATTTCTGTTCTGAATTCTATATCAATTAGTAGTTCTAGTTTATCTTTTAAAAGCCCACTAGAAATAGTGGGCTTTTCTTTTATTTCAACCTTATAATCAAAAAAGAGGATTTAATGGCATCGAAATTAATCACACACAAGGTATTAATTCCAGAAGGAGAGCCACCTTCTGAGTTCCTTTTAATACCATTTGGAATGACAGAAACTACTGAAGGACCTTATAACTTAGATGAAGCATCAGCTAAAGAAGTAATCTCAACCTTCAAAAGACGAGAAATCAAATTATTCTTTGACTACAATCATCTTTCTTTGGCCCCAAAAACACCTGAAGATGGAATTGCTGCTGGCTGGTATGATATAGAAATTAGGCCATCTGGTATATGGATTGTTGGCATTAAATGGACTGAAAAAGCATATAATCATCTCAAATCTAGAGAGTATGCCTACTTTTCTCCAGTTCTAAAAATCAATAAGAATAAATATGTTACCAGGCTTATCAATGTGGCATTGACTAATTTACCAGCTACAGATGGCATAGAACCAATTGTTAGTTTGAATGAAGTTCTAGAAAATGGAATCTTCGATATTGTGGACAGCTCAGTAGAATTACTTGATAAGATGAAAAAAGCTAAGTCCAAGTTAGATTTAGGTGGATTAACTGATTTGAAAGAAATAATTCGGCAAATGGAGGTATTTAATGAAACAATGGAAACCATGGATACAGAGCAAGAATCACTACCAGAAGCTATAAAAGAAGTAGTTGATGCAGTTACTGATGCTATTATTGAAAAAGAAGTAGATGAAAAATTTAAAGGAGAACAAATGAAAGAACACCTAACTAAACTTGATGAAACTATGGATTACATGTCTCATTTGGGGCAACATATGAGCAAAATGATGATGGAGCACACAGATGATGCCATGAAAGCTCTATATGGAAAAGCTCATGGACTGACTATGAAAATGGCAGAGATGTTTTCTGAGAAACGAAAAGAGATGGACCCTCATGGAATGTATATGAAAAAGCCGTCTATGATGATGTATTCAGAAGATTCTGTTAAAGTTCTATCTGAGATTGAGAAAATCACTGAAGATAAAGGTGAATCGATGGTTGGTAAGGTACTTGGTTATAAGATGGCTCTAGACAATGTAAAACAACTTTCTGAAAGTCTAAATGAAAAAGAGTCAGAAGTTAAGGTTCTAACTGAGAAACTTCAAAGGCTAGAAAGAGTCAAGTTTGTAGATGAGGCAATTTCCAAGCACAAGAAATTGCTACCTAAGCAAAGAGAATGGGCACTTTCTTTATCAGAAACTCAATTAAAGAGTTATTTAGAAGTTGCACCAGTGCTTTCTATTTCAGATAACATCGTAGATGTTGTAAAAGCTGAGGAAGTAACGATGGCACTTACTGAAAGTGACAAAGCATTTATTGCTGAATTTAAGCTAGACCAAGCTAAGTATTTAGCTGAGAAGATCAAACGATTCGGAAAATAATTTCCAAATAGAAATATGAAAGATACGATTAATAAGGAGCAAATATAAAAATAAATGGCAACTACAGTAGAACGAAACCCAAGACGAGATGCAATTCAATTACCTTCAATCGAAGTTATTGATATTGCTGGAAATCCCCCACTAGCAGCTTCAGCTACTATTCTAAAAGGAACCTTTGCAATTAATGATGCAGGTGTTGTAAAGCCAATGCCTTCAAGTGGTACTCCCACTGCTGGTTCATTGCTTTTAGGAATTGCTGAAGATACATATGTAGAAACCACTGGTTCAGACACACTTCGAAGAATGTGTTTTCTACGTGGTGAATTCTGGATTCAAGCCAAAACTGGAGATGTTCCAGCTGCAACTGAATTAAAGAAACTTATTTATATTGGTGATAATGCCACCGTTCAAAAAACCACACCTGGAGCCAATGCTTTAACTGTTCTTTGCACTGGTGTTTCAGCCCTTGAAACTAAGGTCCTAGTTTCGTAATTTAAAGAAAGAATAAAGGAGAATATAACATGGCCGGAAACGTAGGAGTAGCCAGTAATCAAGTCATTACTGAATTATTTCAAAGCATTGAAACTGCATGGAATGCAACTGATTTTACACAAGATGAAACCATCCAAAAGCTCAGCTGGATGAAAACTGGACGAGGAAAACAAGACGTACTTGCCTTCAGCAATATGTCAAGTCTTCCAGTTACCCTAACTTTAGGTGCTGATCGTCAATTTGGTGATCCTGAAGTATTTAAGGTTGTTGTAGACCACGATATTATCGTGCCCCAGCAATCACTTGAGATTTATCAACCACAAATTGCCTGGGATAAATATGATATCCTTCAACTTCAAGGTGATGCCACCCAAGTCATTTCTGGGGCTCGAAATATCTGGATTCTTCGACTTGCTGGTGTTATCAATGCAAATCCAGTAGGTTGGGATGGTGTTTCACACTTTAATACACTCCATCCAGTAAATCCAGTACGTCCTTTACTTGGGTTCTACAGCAACGATCTAGCTGCCACTGACCTTGATGAAGCTGGTCTAGCAAGTGCTCTAGATGCACTTATGACAGCTCCTTGGATGGATGGAAACATTGATCCAACCCGAGCACGAAAAATCTGCATTACAGTACCAACTATGGCTCTATTTAACAAAGCAGTACGTCTAGTTGGAATTCCTCTAGCTCTTATTCCTGCTATTGGAACTAGTGCTGGTACTTCAGTTGCTGCCACTACACCATATTCATATGGTGGATCACAATTCCAATTTGAAGTTGTTTATTGTCCATTCCTTGTTCAAGCTGGTGTAGCAGCCACAATGAAACGTTGGTACCTCATGAATATGACTCATCCAACTAAACGAGGATTCGTAACCTCAATTGTTCAATATCCAATTCTTGCAATTGAAGGTTCTTCACCAAATGACCACATTCGAGTACAAAAGCTTGCAATGAGAGCCACTTGGGATGCAAATGGTGGTGTAGCACCTGGTCTTCCACGAGAAGTAGTCCGAGCAACTACTCCATAATTAAGGTTGGGGCTAGAAATAGCCCCATAATTTCTTTAGAAAGGAAATAAAAATGTCGAATCAAGTTCAAATGTTAGTAAGTACAGCAGTTGGAAATGGTGTTGTTGTTCCACTTTATCGAACCTGTGGTTACGTAAAAGTCACTAATACAGATGCAACGAATCCAGTTTATGTAAGTCTACGAAATACAAATGATGGCAATGCTATTGCAAATCAAACTACTTCACCAAATCCTTCAACTGGTGGATACGTTGGAACAGCCACTGTTCCAGGATTTATTTATCTAACTGCTGGTCAGTCAACTGAGTTTGACTTTACTAAGGCTGCAACTAGTGGTAGTGATGGTCCTGGTTATGTAGCTGAGAAAGTTACTCACGTACTTTTCTATAGTGCAGCTTCTTGTTTGGTTAATATCGTCGGTAATTAATTATTCTTAATAAGTAGTAAAACAAAAGGAGGGATTAATTAATCCCTCCTTTTTTCATTTAAAGAAAGAGAGAAAGTAAAGGATGATCCCTACAAAATACACTTTTAGAGTTCCAACCAGAGCTGAATATCGTAAGTACAACTTTAAAAAGGCCGATGGAGTACTTAAATCACTAGAATATCTAGTTCACACTACTATTATTGAGCCCTCATTAAATGAGTTTCTAAAGATAGAACAGCAAAAGATAACATTGACTGAAGAATTAGGTCAGAGATTATCTGATATGCTGTCTACAATTCAAGATGAGACGGTTGAAACAATTATTGTGGATACAACTAGTAAATTCTGTAGTCCAAATGTTATAAAATCTGATATAGAAATTGCAGTTGAGAATATTGTGGTCCGGCTTTTGAAAGAAAGAAAACTGATATAGATACAAAAGAAAAACCCTCTTAAAGAGAATTCCTTAAGAGGGTTTAACTACTTTTAGTTGTCGAGACTGAAAAGATTAACTAGCAAATTCAATGTATTAACTGTCAAAGAGAATGTCAATATTTATTTTACTAATATTGTCATACTTCTTACATCGTTCTTCTGCTTCTTCTAGTTCATCATTGGGGCATCTAGTTTGTAAAACACCAGTGAATTCATAACATTTTATTTCAGCCTGCAATGCCCAATTACTAGAACCACCAACAACTTGTTTATAAACAAGACCCATCCATATTTCTGCTGGCTCATTCAATGATTTAAGTAAATCATCAACTGCATCAAAGAAAACCTCACACTGACTAGTCATTTAGGGTCCCATCCTGTATCTACGTACTTCTTTTCTTTAGGCCGGAAATTGATGTACTTTTCAGCAATTTCGACTGATAAAAGTCCTTGGCCATTTACTAACACATCTTTTCCTTCATCCTGACTTGATAAAAGTTGAAGTAGGTCTTTTAGCTTCATTTAATTCTCCCAACAATTGTTAATCTCTAGCCTATTTTCCTCTGAGTACCTAAACTTTATAGAAAGTTGAGAGGCAAGATCCTCTGCTTCTTCTATACGATTTTCATAATAATGGCAAAACTCAAATCTAATAGTAACAAGCTCATTATTGTTCTCATCTATCAAAACTAGGCTAGAACCACAACATCCAGTACCACATCCATAATAATCGTGGTGAATTTCTACAAAGGCCGGTTTATATAAGAGCCACCCTGAAATTGATTCCTTGCTATATAGATTTGTAAATCTCATTTCTAAAATACTTTCAAATCAATGCTTTGATTGGCCGGATTAAAGGAAAGTTCAAATTCTAGTTGATAATTTGCAAGGTCATACTTATAAAGTTCCTTAATAAAGGCTCTAGCTTCATGAATATCAGTATCTCTAAAAGCAGTGTTCATATATCGATCTGATAAAGACTTGCCAATTCTAGAATATATAACCATTAAAACTTCATCATTAGACAAAAACATAGGTTTATACATCATTTCTAGATCATCTCTTTGTTTTTGCACACAAACCCAGCAATTACACATCTTGCTTAGACCCCTTACGAAACTTTACTTTTTCATCAAGGATCTTACTTTCATTACTGAACATATAGTCAAAAAGTTCAAGGTCAACTCCATACTTTTCGAATTCTGGTTTAAAAATACCTTTTACATAGTTTTTGACATATTTGTAATCGTATTTATCAAATGTTTTTTCTTTATTATCCATACCACCAAAGGCACATGATGAAAATTTTTGAACTAGAAGTTCTTTGATTCTATAGCTCAAAATCATTCTTACTTCATCAATATCTAAAGGCAATGCATATTTAGTAGCTTGTAGCTTATTTTTGTTATGTTCTTGGCAGGACCAGCATTTACACATTTACTTAATCTCCTCTTTTAGCATCTCACTGAAAATCAGGCTTCTGATGTAATCTCCGTACTTAACATCTAGTTTCTCTGCTTTGGACTCAATAAAAGCAGCCATTTCATCTGTAAGTGAAACCTGCATTTGTAAAGTTAAACAAACACCATTTCCAAGCTTTGTTTTTCTTAGTTGTCCATTTTTCTTCAGACTTTTCTTAACCGGGATCTTTAAAAAGGCCATGTCGTTCTCTCTTTCTGTACTTCCTTTATAAATAAAAATTGATAGTAAGTCAAACTTATTTGTTACTTTCTTTAGGGGCACTTTTTTTCTAACTTTTTTATTTCGGCCGGCTTATAGAAAATTTACAGTAATTAGTACTTAGAGATTCCTTGGGATTCTTTCCCTCTCTGTATTAATTCTTAAATTAAAAAAAGTATAACGACCTGAAAACTACACTAGAAATTACATAAAATGAACCTCACCATCTCTTTTAAAAATTGCAATTTGCTAAAACTGTATAGCAACCTATATAATGAGCTAATTACAATATGAAGCTCTACATTATATATTTGGTAAGAATTGGACTTTTATCCAAGAGCTACATATTAATAGAGAGATGGTCGATTTCATAATGTGGGGTTATAAAGTAATTTTTGAAATAATTATTAAATTATTATCAAATTTAGTTGACTTAGAGATGTTGAAGACTTATATTTATTTTGTCGGGATAAACAGATGACAAAAAGATTAATCAAGCAAGAACACAGAGAGTCACTAAAAAAACTACTTCCACTTCTATCGAATAATAGCTGTGGATGCCCAAAAGAAGCACATTGGGAAATGCTAAGAACAGCTATGTTTTCTCCTTATAAGGATGATGCAACTGGAGCTGTAAGATTTGGTGGGGAAGAAATTGCAAGAGCTTACGGCACATTTCTAGATTCAAACTTCAAAGCCGGAGAAAAACTAAGACACTTTCTTTCGTTGTTACCAGCAAATTCGGCCGAGCAAGTTCTAATTAATGGAAAAGAATGGTGCAAGGCTCAATACCAACAAGTTGATGGTTGTACTGAAGAATTTAACCCTTTTACTGGTGAATTAAAACTAGGAAAGAAATACATCAAAGTTGGTGATGGAATGCAAAGACGAGTACTTTTTACTTGGTCAAAAGAAATTCAAGCTGTTATTGATGCAGAGTTAGTTGATAAAACTCCTTCTAAAGAAAAAGTTTATATTTCAAATGGCAATAAAAGAAATGCTAGCCAAGAGAAACAACTAGCAGCAGCTACAATTGATGAATGTCTAAGTGCAGTTGATATTTTAGAATCACCAGCTTCTATGTATATGGCAAGTTACTTAAACAGCCTCCCAACAAACAGCTTTACAAAGTTGGTAGATAACTCAGATGAAGCTTTTAAGGCAATTTCCAATATAGAATCACCAATTGTTAGAGACCAACAATCCAGAATTCTTAATGCAGTTTTAGAATCACCAAAGCCAATTTACAGACCATCTAAGAATGGTAATACTGACCGTTTATTTGGTTGTGGTGCTAATTTAACCAACTTAAAGAAAGAAGTAAGATTGGCCTTAACAAAAGACTGGGTTGAGTTTGATCTTCAATCAAGTCAATTAGCAATTGTAGCCAAGATTTGGGATATCAAACCACTTCATGACTTTCTATCTGGAGAAAAATCAATATGGAGTGAGATGTTTTCTTACTTTGGGATTGACTCAGCTTCAGATGAAGTTAAAAAGGCCGTTAAAAAGGCATTAAAAGAAAGAGTTTATGGAGTTGTATATGGAGAGTCAAAGGACAGAATCATTGATGGTAAGGTAGTTAATGGAAAAGTAGAAGATGAGGGTCTTACTGTAGAACTAGCCAAAGTAGGAATTACTGAAGGTGGAGTTAAGTTTGTAAATCATCCATTAATTAAAGAAGTTCTAAAAGCCCGTCAAATCTATATGAGAACCATTCTAAAAGCCGGCCAAGTTGAAGATGCTTATGGAGTTACTCATGAAGTAAATAAAGACAACATTCTTTCTATAATGAGTCGAGTTGCTCAATCTTATGAACAGATCCTGATTTATGGAGTATTTGAAATGACCAATGAAAATAATGGTGAGTGGTCAATTCAACTACTTCAACATGATGGTGTAAGCATCAAATTTCATAATACTTCTAGAAAAGACCACTGGATTAAGAAGATTTGTGAATATATTGATAATGTAGCTCTAGGTTGGGATATTCCTACCAAGCTCATTTATGAAGAAAATAAAGTAGAAATTGAAAAAGAAATTATTGAAGTAGTCGAATATAAGAAAGAAGTAAATGAGTTTGGAGAAGAGTTTTTAGTACCTCCAACTTCAGTTTTAAGCAAGTTTGATGAAGATTTTAGAAGATACAATAGCCATTTATTTGGAGGTGTAGTATGAAAAACTTCCAACTTCTAAATGAGATGAAGCTCCAAAAGCAAGTAGAACTTGAAGATTTCGTTATTGAAAATCAAAACAATTTATATCCCAGCTCTGGAATCTATGTAATCTATTGTCTAGCCAATCAAAAACACTATATCGGAAAGTCTAAAAATATTCTTTCACGATTGAAATCTCATAGATCGGCCCTAATAAAGGGCACTCATAATAATAAAGGTCTTCAAAGAGCCTTTATTAAATATGGAAGTGAATCATTTTTATGCTGTAGTCTACAAAAAGTAGAAGAAGAGAATTTATCGAATGCAGAAGGGCATTTCATTAAATACTTTAACTCTTTGAAAACTGGATTTAACAGGAAGAAAGAAGGAATTAACTAACATGGAAACAGTATTCGTAGTCATCGTATTTTTGCTAGTAGCAGATATTATTTTAACCAAGTTCTATAAACCATCAGCTGTACTTTACTTTTATCTCCACAAAGTAGTCAGTAATTTCATAGTAAATACTGGCTTTTATAAAAGGTACAAAGAGCTGGAAAAAGAATCAGAAGCTAAATAAACCACAATAAATAAGTAGTTTTTATAAGCCAGGATTTTCATCCTGGCTTTTTCTTTTCAAAAAGCAACTTTTACTATCTGATTGTCCCATGAACTTATTTTTAACTTCATGCTGCAAATATAAAATGTATAATGAAATAGAACCAATTGGCCTTTTATGCTTACTGGAATATCACAACAGAGTCATTGAATATATGGTTTTTAAAGGAAATATTAAGAACCTGGAATTTAAGCTCTGTTCTGATAAATGCCGATTTATAATTGGTTCAATAGAAAGTCAAGGAGAATAAATGTCATTTCAAGCTCTATATTCAGATCCACTAGCAATTCCACCTAAACAATTAGGTGGAGCTACAGAACAATGCTTTTTAACAGGTTCAGAAGTTGTTTTTGCTTCGATGCAAGGTGCAGGAAACATTGCCAATGTTACGTTATTTGCTTGGGACCCAGATCAAAGTGTATGGTTTGTATTTCCAGTAGATCCAGTTATTGTTGATCCAGGTGTGCAAAATGGACGTATTATGAAGAGATATGTCACCGGAAGAAGTTCTAATGGTGTGTACCTTTGTTTCGTCACCGATGCAGATGATGTGGGTGATTCAGTAACAATCTCTGTAAGATTAACCAATAGTGTATAATCATGAGTACTAACACTATCTTTAGCCTCATCGAAGAAGAATTATCAGCTATGCCAGGTGGACCACCTACAGGTCCAGCTGGTGGTGTACTTTCAGGGACTTATCCTAATCCAGGATTAGCAACCTCAGTTTCAACTCGATTACCACCAACTCCTACAGGAGCCGGCAAAGTAATAATTGATACTGGAACTACTATTGGAGAAACTGCAGCTGGAACTTCAGGTCAGTTACTTCAATCAAATGGAGCTGCAGCTCCTACTTGGACTACAGTTTCTTTACCAACACTTCCAATAAGTGAAGTAAATGGTGGTACAGGACAAGACAATACCTCGATAGTATCTGGAGTAGTTGTTAAAACAGCAGCTAGTACTTATGTTGGCAGGTCAGTTACTTCTGGAACTGGAACTACGGTTACTAATGGGGATGGAATAGCAGGAAATCCTGCTGTGAATGTCACTTATGGCATTAGTTCTAGCACTGCAACTCAAGGAAATGATACTAGACTATCACCAACACCTTCAGCAGCTGGAAAAGTAGTCTACGACAATGGTTCTGGTTATACCTCTACTGCAGTTGGTACTTCCTCACAAGTTCTTCATGGAGGAGTTAATCCATCATTCTCAGCTGTACTTTTAAGCAGTGATGTATCTGGAACTTTACCAAAGGCAAATGGTGGATTTGGAGCTGATGTTTCAACTGGACTAACGAATGATCAAGTAGCAATTGTCAGTGGAAATGCAATTACAATCGGTGCTTTGACAACCAATGCAATTCCATCTGGAATCTCTGCTACTAAAATAGGTACTGGGACAGT
>Ga0209174_10000470_pt1 | contig 30479 bp, 23 predicted proteins | sample JI91814BDNA_FD_187505 | JGI IMG/M metagenome (GOLD analysis project Ga0209174, IMG submission 187505) | Wastewater effluent complex algal communities from Wisconsin, to seasonally profile nutrient transformation and Carbon sequestration -... | ecosystem: Engineered > WWTP > Effluent > Algae...
ATCACTGGTCAATTGTACAATTGGGAGGAAGGGAATCAAAAATCGTAAACATGAGCAAAAGGTATGTTTTAAGCATGTTTAGAAAATAAAAATTAAATTTTTCAAAAGCCAACTTTGCCGAATTTGACTGAGAATCAACCGAAAGCTTGCATTTTACGATTTTGAAGTGTTAAAAGCAAAATTTAGATAAAATGAATGATTTTCAAGAGGTGGCATATATTAAAGTTAGCCTTTAAAAAATCCATAACGGATAAATAAGATTATGCGCATGAGCGACATCTTCCATTAGTCGCAACTTTTAAAAAATGCTTTCTTTTTTAGTATATGGTTATATAAATAAGTTATTTAGTGATAAGGACAATATTCAATGAAATTAGTGAATACGATAAATCTTCAAAAAGCAGCATGTAAATGGGGGAATATAAAATCTCATATTCGAAAATTGCCACCTAGCAATAATAAGCGTGATTTTGTTCTAAAACTTCAAAATAAATACACCATTATACATTATTCTATAGACGAGTTACCAGAAAATTTAAAAGAGATATTTGATTATTTTCCAGAAGAGGTAGATTTAAAATTTACAATATTCAAAAATAACGATATTCTCTCGGAAGGATTCATTAAAGAATATAAGCCTGATGTCCCTGTCGCAAATAATCCTAATATACCGCAATTAGAATCTAAACCCGATTCAATTCAAAAGACTGTTTCCAATATAAAGCCTAATCCATTAAACAATAATCATATCCCTAATAATTCTAATCAGATAGTTGACGTGGATAAATTAATACGGACCTTCTCAGAGATACAAGATCGGAAATTAAATGATCAATTTATAAGCTTACGAAATTATCTAAACGAAAAAATAGCCCAGTCTATTAAACCTGCTCCGGCTCCTATAAAGGTTGAAAAATACACTGATGAATTCGTAGATAGACTTAAGAAAAAAAATCAGGAATTAGAAGATGAGGTTAGAAAACTTAAAACGGAATTAAAAAAATCAAATGATACCTCTCAATCCTTCCAGATAGAAAATGTAAAACTTTCTACTCAGTTAGAATTTCTTTCAAAAAATACTTCACAGGACGCCAAGCAAAAGCCTGTAGTAAACGAAATTAATCTTCCTATAATAGAAGAAATGGAAGAAGCACATAAGAAAGAGTTAAGTAAATTAGATTTCGAGATTTTTCAAAAAAGACTAGAAGTAAAAAATATTAATGCCAAGAATGAATCCAAGGTTGACCGAGGAATGGATTTTCTTGCATCTTAATCTTTAAGAGAATCCAAAACCTTTTTAATCTGCTTTTTATTCTCCTGTATAGCCTCTTTGATCTTTTCGATTCCTTCCTGGTATTTTTGAAATTTTGTTTCTCGTTTGAAGCGAACGTCATCTAGAAACCGGAATAAGGCTTTCTTTTCATTTTTATTTAGTGATTCGCCTTTTTTGAAAAATCGTCTATGGAGGCTAATAATGTCTTTGCGCTCAACTCTCTTTTCCTGTCTCAATTTTTCTGAGACAGCCTCTGCATCTAAAGACCTTTTTTCAGTAATGAGTTCAATTGCTTCTGTGAGCATTCCAACAGATTTGGTCGGAGTATTGATTAAAGAATCCCAATACTTATTTATTTTCATGTAATACTGAACCGTACGAATGGAAAAACTTAAATTAGCCGCTACCCAGATTTCCCATTCTCCGTGCTTGATCTCAGATTTTTTTCTTTCTAAAATCCCTCCAATTTTTTTTGCGAGTAGAAGATGGTTTCTAGCATTTTCTAAAAACTTTAAGTGCAGCGTTTCTATTTCCTTTACGATTTCATCTTTGTCTTTGGAAACACGACTTGGTATAAAAGGAACTAATTCTGGTTTACTGCGAGAAGGTTTTTTCTTTTTTTTAATCATGAATATCTAACTTAAATAATTTGCATTTTTACTTTCTTGAATAAAACAACGACTGCAATCTTTTTCGATAATCAATCTAGAGGGAATCAAAAGTTTTTCAAGACATGTAAAAAATAAATTTAATAGAATTTAAAATTTAATTTGAGCAAATTGAGCGGTCAATTGACCGAAATTTGACCGGATTTGACCGCTCAATTGAGTGAGCAAGTGACCGCTCAAATAAATATTCCAATTAGAGGAAAATCAGAAAATGATATGTCGAGAAACCTACCTTTTAACGCATTCTACAGAGGGTAAATTAAAATAGAAAAAGTCTAATTCGACTGAATTTGATCGAGAATCGAGCGAAAGCTCACAGTTTACGATTTTGAAATAAAATGTTTCATTTGATGAAGTATTTGTAACGGAACATTCAATTCTTCCGCCGCCAGAATATTCCAAGTTTAGAAATTTCTTCTTTATTAATTTAATTCTAAAAATAGAATGATTTCAGAGATAGACATGGAACTTTTTAAAAGAGATAAATCAGCAGATGAGTATTATGAATATAAGAAGTCACGGGAGAACTTTACCAAGTCAAATAATAAAATGACTAGAACGATAAAGGATCGGGTGATTGACGACCAGAATGTAAATTATGGCGAAGTTCATACAGAGATATATAAAGAAACTGGACTCGGAGTAGGGTGGTCTATTGAAAAAAATATGGATGCTGAAGAAATTGATACAGCAACTAATGGATTTGATACCGTAACACACGGATTAAAAAATTATAAAAGCAAAAGTATTTTTTCTTTCGGTTTGATTGAAAAAATAAAATCATTCTTTGAGTAAAACAATGTTTATCCCCGACTCTGAACTAGAAGGTTTTGTATATATTCTGATTAAAGGCATTGCTCCTTTAGAAATAGAAGAATTTTCCAGAATGGTTATTTCCGAAAGAACGGTTAAGGATGAATTGTCGTATCTTTTTTATAAATACAATATGAAAAGAGTCGAACAAAAGAATGAGTATCCAGCGATTCATCCTTTTGATATAACCGAAAATTTCTTAGAGAAGTATAAGACTCGATTCAAAAGATTAAGTGCAATAGCTCCTGGTTGCTGTCATTATACAATCAAACATACCACTGAACCAATAAATCAAATTAAAGAATATGCAAAGAAAAATAAAAATGAGCGTCTCATTGTCTTTCATGTATATAACCTGGTAGAAGAATATTTAGAAGCCGTTAAGATTTTTAAATTAAATTCCTTTCTCTATCAGAGAGATATTAATCCTAGAATAGCGACTAATGCATATTCTGGATCAGGATTTATTTGTAATAAAAGCCTGGATAAACTTTTAAAAGGAAAAGGCAAAGCAGTAAATGATTCTACTTTTAAAGTTATGGAACTTATATTCGACAAAGAATTCGAATCAAACTTAACTGTTATCAAGTATTAATGGATATTATTACAGCTCATAAGTTTTGCTCAAATAATCGGGAATCAATTCTTAAAAGTAAAGAATGCGGTTGCTTTTACTGTGTGCAAATATTTTCTCCTAATGAAATTATTAATTGGCATGACAGTGATTTGAGCGGAGTAGGGCAGACAGCTTTTTGTCCTAAGTGTAGAATTGATTCGGTTATTGGTGATGTGGATTTAGAATTTGATATTTCATTTTTAGAAAAAATGCATGAGCATTGGTTTCTGAGATAAATAAATTTATCATTTATGACTCATGCGTAACTCTATTTTTAAATTAGAAGTCGTGACCTACGAAGGAATAGTCAAGTATCCGAAAGAATTGGATTTCGATCATTTAGGCTATTTTCGTAATCCGTTACAAGCGGAAAGATTCATGAAAGAATTAAAATCAAATCCAGTTTGGAAATCGTTATACTCTCTAGAAAAAAATCCGAAAGATCAAACCTCTATCCTGTTATTTAAATTAACTGAATACAGTGTAGCTGGAAAAAACGAGATTGTTTTATCTATAAGAATTTATGGAGAAAACCTAAATTTATATCATTCAAGATTAAAAGCAGAAAAATTACCATTTACCGGAAGAAAGAAAAGTGAAATCTTTTTTAAAGAGGGCGACATTGTAGAATTCATTCAAGGAGCATTCCTTAGAATCGGCGTAGTAGGGGCAGCTCCCTGGACTAGAGAACAATTGAAAAAGGTTATGAAGGAAAGAAAATGGAAAAAGAATTTAACCGATCAAGTAGATGACTGTTATTATGTGCTGTATGGAAAGGATAAGTTTTCTCATGCTCATCCTCCAACTTATTTTGTTTTTAAACCGACTGGAAACGTTAGCCAGAAGGTTCAAAAAATGCTGAGAGATAGATTGGAAAGTAGGGTGTAGTAGGTAATAAAATTCATTGTCAGGATTTAGCTGAAAGTAAAAATTAGATTGAAATGGAAAAAATATTAATTTTATTATTCGTTACCTCAAGTGTAATATTTGCAGAAAGTATTTCTAAATTTAGAATTCCTTCAACGGAGAAAATAAATATCGTAGGAAAGTTTGGAGACGGTGAAAAAAGCTGCGGCAGAATAATACCATTTGAGCATTCAGTCTCCAATTGTGACGGAAATTTTTGTAAATATTTACGCCAGGGATTTTCTAAGATAGTGAGTTCAGAAAATAGTATTGGAAGTCAAGAATTTATTATTTTAAATTTTAAAGACAGAATTGAAGCAGAAAGAAAATTTAAAGAAGGATATTTTATTAAAGCGATAAAAGGGGAATTAATTGATCGAGCCGTTGGTAGTTTAAAATATTTTGATGAGGAAGAAGAAAAATTTATTTCGTATTATAATTCACCGATTTTAGAAATTGAAAAAATATATTGGGAAAACAATCGTGAAAAATGTAATGATGCAAAGCAGTTTTGGAATCAAACAATAAATGAAAAATTAAAAATAACCGGAATTTTTTCTAAGAAAATTTATAGATACAATGAAAACATTGGTCTTACAGTAGAAATTCAAAATATTAGTGACCAGGATATATCTATAAAAAGTATTTTTTTTAATGGATTAACAATTCGTAGCATTGATAACAACGGAATTTTTATGACTGGAACAGTATGTTATAATTCGCAAAGTAATACAATATTAAAAAGCAAAGAAAAAATTAATCTTTATGCAAATGTTTCAAATAGGTTAAATTTCTATACTAAAGAGCAAATATTTGGGAAAGAATTAATTCGAAAGCCAGTCAAATTCAAAGTAGGGTTTAGAATAAGCATAGATCCTTATGGAAATTTTTCTGGGAAAGAAGTCCCATTTGCTTTAATAAACTAGACCATTTTCGACTTCTGCTATTGTACGCTTTTCGGAAGTCGAAATCCTTTTTTTCGAGATTTATCAGAATGCGGATTCGGTGACTAATTAATACTTTCCCATTAGAGCTGCCAAGACTAGAATTTTTAAGATTTACACAAAGCAATTGAATAATGATTTTTTTTCATAACTTTTAAAAATATGGTTGCCTAGAAAACTTGGCATAATTCATCTATAGTATAGGAGAATTATATGGCAAATAGACCTGGTGGAGAATTATCTACACGACCAATACATTTTATTTTTATAGCAGATTGTTCTAGTTCGATGGCCGGTGATAAGATTTCATCGTTAAATACTGCTATCAGAGAAGCAATTCCGCACATGCAAACAGTAGCAGGGGAGAATCCAAATGCTGAAGTTTTAGTCAGAGCCGTTAAGTTTTCCGATGGAGCCCAATGGCATATTTCACAACCAACCAAAATTGACCAATTTCAATGGGTAGATTTACATACCTCTGGTTCAACTTCAATGGGACAAGCTCTAAAGTTAGTTGCCGATCAATTAAAAATTCCTCCTATGACTGATAGAGCACTTCCGCCTGTTCTAGTTTTAATTACAGACGGACAGCCTACAGATGACTTTAAATCAGGATTACAAGCATTAATGAATGAACCTTGGGGCAAAAAAGCTGTTCGTATTGGAATTGCTATTGGATCAGATGCGGATGAAAAAGTGTTACAGGATTTTATAGGCAATCCAGAAATCAGGCCATTACAAGCTAATAATTCTGAAACATTAGTTCATTATATAAAATGGGTATCAACTGCGGTATTAAAGGCGGCTTCAGCTCCACCAAGTCAGGTAAATCAATCACCGAATGCAGGTAATGTACCTATACCGAAACCACAAGCGGCTTCTCAGATAAATTCTACAGATGTCTGGTAGTTTAAATATCAATGATAAAATGGGAAATAGCAAAAGGGACTATAAAAGGGAAGTCCCATGAACTCTCCAAAAAACCTAATCAGGACTCTATGGCTTTGTCAAGTGAAAATCACATTTGCGAATCTCCCCTAATATCCGTTGTTTCAGATGGACATGGTTCAGATAAATATTTTAGAAGTGATCTGGGATCTCATTTAGCAGTTCACACTAGTATATCTTATATTAAATTGCTAATTTCCAATTTTGAGAAAGCAAAAAGTCCTTATAGCGAAATCAAAGATTACTGTATTGAGAAACTTCCAGGAAAATTGATTTCATTCTGGAAAAGAGCCGTTAAAGAAAGTATAAAGAAATATCCGTATAAGGAAACAATCGAAGATATTTACGTTCCATACGGTTCGACATTATTGTGTACCTTCATTTATTCAAACATACTTATTATTTTGCAACTCGGTGATGGAGATATTCTGATAATAGATTCGGATTACGGAGTAGAAAAAGTTTTCGGCAAGGATCCTGATTTAATTGCAAATGAAACATATTCCCTTTGTATGCAAAAGCCGGAAAGATTTTTTAAAGTCGATGTTAGGCGAATAGATCATAATCCTCCAGAGCTAATTATGATTTCTACAGATGGATATTCCAATTCTTTTAAGGATGATGATGCTTTTTACAAAGCGGGAAAAGACTATTTAGCAACTATCCAAACAGAAGGAATCCAAGTTGTGCGAGATAATTTAGCGCAGTGGCTAAAGGAAACATCTGATGATGGAAGTGGCGATGACACTTCATTAATACTTTTACATAGGTTCAAATAATGTCCATTTTCTATCACTACCAACTCACAAAAGATATTCAAAAGGCTGACGAATCTAAAGAGCGTGCACGAAAGTCGTTACAGCCATTTTATCAATATCTAGATAAAACTAAGCAAGCTTTAGAAAATAGAACGGTTGATGCAAGCTGGGAAAAAGTTGGCGGAATTCGAATTCGATTAATACCAGTAAGTTTTTTCTATCGTATAACGCCAATTACTAAGATAAAAATAGACAAAAATAATAATCTTTATTTAGTAAAATCCGATCAAAATATTGAAACTGATTTTAACTCTTTGTTAAAAATTAGAGAAACAAAAAGTTCAATTCCACTTACTCCTGAGAAAATAAAGAAAGAAGAAAATCAATTATTTATAGAAATGCCAGATGAATTTTCCTCATTCACTATCTTATCCGTAAACTGGGGATTCGAAAGTTTTCAGTTGGAAAAAATAGCTTCTTCCTTTTCGGAGATTAAGGAAATTAAACAGAAAGGTTTTGTCTATAGATTTGAAAAAGAATCTGATGGGTTTAATATTTACGGTGTTGTGGATAAACGTGAGTTACTCGATATTGATGGAAGAAAAATTAGATATTCAGTATTATCTGAATTTGATGAAGCATATTTAAAAGGTAAGAACTATTTTACGGAAAAACAATCTTTTATTTTTATAACTGACCAAGAATTTAGTGAAAAACCGAGTGAAGTGACCATTGAAAAGGTAAAATTCGATTCTCACTGGCTAGATAATTATTCTGATTTTTTTGCGGCTAACGGAGATTCTGTCTTACTAGAATGTTCCGATGAAATCAAATTACAATTTATTCTCTATTCGGAAACAAGCAATCTGCAAACCATTTATTCTAAAAATCCAAAGATTAAGTTTCAGGTAAATACGCAAAACGCAGATGAATCTGAAAAATATTGGATACAATTATCAGAAATGGAAGAAAATGAGCGAGATGACGAGATAAATTCTCCTTTAGAATATTTTTTTGATGATGAAGTTGATATCCAAGAAATCGTAAATGGTAAAAAAACTAATTCCAAGTTTCGTATTGTCAAAGGTAAGTCAGAAGAAAAGAGAATTGTTCTTATGGAAAACGGAAAATTTGTTTTCCCTAAACCAAATACTATTTTAAGAGCAAATAGAAATACATATCAGATTTATAAGCAAATACAGGCTATTCAAAATTTACAGAACAAGCCGTCCCTTTTTCATGAAAATTTACTCAAACTTTTTGAAGATAGAGAGAGTGTTGATTGGAAGCCATCTTATTCAGAATTCCTTGAGCTGAATTGGAAAATTTTAATAAATGATTCTTACAGTGGTGTTGAGAGACAAAGAGAATTTGTTAAAAAAGCTTTGGCTACTCCGGATTTTGCGATAATGGAAGGACCACCTGGATCAGGAAAAACAACGGTTATCCTCGAATTAATCTGGCAGATACTCTCTCAGGGGAAAAGAGTCTTGCTTTGTGGTTCAACGCATGTGGCTATTGATAATATACTGGAGAGAATTAAAGAAAAAGAGTTGTTGGAGACAATTTTTCCGATTCGAATCGGAGATGTAAATCGAATATCAGAACAGATAAAGGAATTTAGTTTAGATGAAATAAAAGTTAAATATAAAAACATCAGTGAAACCTTGTTATTAGAATCTGCAAATCTTGTTTGTGGAACCATTATCGGAATTTTACAACATCCTTTTCTAAAAGACATTAAGCCAAACTCTTCGATTGTTCCCGAATTTGATTATTTAATTATTGACGAGTCTAGTAAAACTACGTTTCAAGAGTTTTTAGTTCCAGCTATGTATGCAAAACGATGGATTATTGTTGGCGATGTAAAACAACTTTCTCCATTTACCGATCAGATGCAAATCACAACAAACTTGGAAAATATGGAATTGGAGAATAGTAAACAATTAAGTAGAGAATTGCAAAGAGTTTGTTTAATACTTCAAACACTACATCCATTAAATCAATGTAAGTTTATTATTCCTTTATCAAAAGTAGAAATTCAAGAATTACATAAAGAATTAGTAATTAGATTGAAGGATAATACTCTGAATGCGAAGTTATTAATAATTTCACCGAGCCCCATTTTCAAGAGTTCACAAATAGAAAATGTTAATGAGCAAGAATTTATAAATACAGCCATTTTTTATATAAATTATAATTTAATATTTGTTGATCAAAGTTTAGTGGATCACTTAATTCCGTATTTTCCAGATACAATGGTTTTTTTATTTAAAGAAGATTGGAAACAAAGTATGCATGCTTTTAAGCACAATGCTCATAATAAAAGTTTTAATTTTAAAGTTGATCGAATTATTTTAAATGATTCGTTTGAAATTTCTAATGCTCTTAATATTTTTTTTCGTGAAAAATCTTGGGCTTCAGAACTTGGATGGCGCTTAAATCGAACCTATGAGAAAAGGCTAATAAAGAAGAAAGAGGATAAAATCGATTATCTTCAAAAACAAATAGATGAATTATTACCTAGAAGTATTGATATAAAAGCTAAATTGGAAACAATACGAGCGATTGCATTTCCTTCTGTACTTGAAGGATTAGTAAAAGGGATAAAAGATCGATGGGTTCAGACATTGACTACTTTAACCTCTGGATTCAAAAAAAGAGAGCTTTTCGATAGACACATTGTTTTAGATTACCAGCACAGAATGCATCCTGAAATTTCTTTATTTCCCCGAGAAAGGTTTTATTCCGACAAAGATGAACTTGGTAAAGAAAAAAGAGTGCTCTTAGATGGTCAAGGGATGAAAGAAAAACGAGAATGGGATTATCCAAGATATAAAAATCGCAAAATCTGGATGCATGTAGAAGGCAAGCTAATTGGAAAGTGTAATAGGAACGAAGTGGAAAGGGTAATGAAGGAAATAGAATTCTTTATCAGTTGGGCTAAAGACAAGCATCCTCTTAATAATCAAAACCTTTGGGAAGTCGCAGTCTTAACATTTTATCGAAAGCAGGAAAAGGAATTAAAAATTCGGTTACGAGATTATTGCAAGTTGCTAAAAAGTGAGAGCCGGTTTTTTAAAGAAAATTGTATTATTAAATTGCATACCGTTGATAAATTCCAAGGGCAGGAAGCAGATATTGTTTTCTTATCAATGGTTCAAAATCAAACTGATGGATTTATGGATAGTCCGAATCGGCTTAACGTTGGTATTACACGTGCTCGATATCAACTTGTCATCGTAGGGGATTACGGTTATTTTTCGCAATCGGGAAAATACAAAACTCGATCAGAAGACTTAGTAGAGTTAGCAAAAAAAACTACAAGAATGGATTAATATGAGATTAGAATTTAAAAAAACCGTAGAAGTAAAAAAATATACATGCTATTTAAAACTGTCTATAAAGCGAGAAAGAATAGATATACAAAACTATTTGGCCAATCTTGATTCGTTTGAAAATGATTCCGTAAAGAAAAATATAATCAGGTACATAGAAAAAAAAGGTTGGCTTTTAAATAACCAATTAACATCTAAAGGTCAAGAAGTGATCGATACTGGGTTTATTTGGGAAGAAGAAGAAGGAAAATATCTATTACATTGTGTGATAGGTGACCCACTGCTTGGCTCGATTCCCTTGCAGCTAGATCGAATTGCACCCGACGGAAAGGATATGAAATATTCTTCTCTAAAAGAAGAAGAAATTCATAAATCGCTAATTAATACGAATTTTCAGATAAAACAAAAGGATTATCAACAGTTTCAAATAAATGAAATTTCTTTATATAAAGAAGAAGGTAATACTGGATCAAATACAAAATTAGTTTGGAAAATGGAAGACGAAGACTCTTTGTTTGAAATATCGGGTAATTATAATTTAACTAAACCAATAAAGAATATTTATTTAGATCAAGTCTTAGATGAAGTTTTTCAGATTAATAATCAGTATGGGACTTGGGATAGTCATAAGCAAAAGTTAAGAATTAAGTTTAATGCTAAGGATTATAAACTAATGGAGGATTTTTATAATCCTGAAATTAATAATTTGAATACTGCACAATTTAGTTTTGGTAATTTCGATTCAGTTAGAATAACTCAAATTCCTGTTATGCCGATTGATAAAAATAATTCTGTGCTATGGAGAAACTATTTATTGGTAAAAAAATTGGAGTTGGAATACAAAAATAGAGATGAGATTAATGATATTGCTATACAAATTTCAGAAAAGGAAGAGTTTTCTGAATATAGTCTAGATTCATCTATTGAAACGATCAAAGAAGGTTGCTCAATGTTAGAGAAAGGTGTAGCCTATTGGCATTTCTTTGCTCCTTATGACCTAAATCCTTTCAGAAGTAAGAGATTAGAAAATACGTCCTCAGAGTTTGTGATTTCTCCACAAACGGAAATAAGTTTTTCGCAAATTGCTTCAAAGCTAAATCTTGCATTATTTCAAGGTCTTTCTCAAATTATTTATTATGATTTATATGTAATGAATGAAAAGCAACAGAAAAATTTTGACATATTAATTAAAGCGATATTAGAAGAAAAGAAAGTAAGAAATAATATACACGTTGAACTCATAACCCAATTCAATAAAAATAAATCTAGCGAAGTTCGGTCAGTCTATTTGAAAAATTCTTCTCCTTGGATCAAAGAAACAGATGTGACTACTATCTCAAAAAGTAGATTGAATCACGGACGTTATTTAATTCTTACGAGTAACGAAAAAACTCTAATTTGGGAGATTTCTAATTCTATAGATTTTATTCAATTTCCAGATATACCAAATCTAGATATTTCAACAATTGGAAAATCACGAGATGCTAGTTTTCGTTTACATAAGGATTTTTCCATTCTGTATCCTACTTTAAGAAAGTATATTGAATCTCAAAAAGAAGGTTTAACCGTATGAATCCAATCATTGAAATCGAAAGAGAACAAGTTATTGATTATTCAAAAGAAATAATTTCAAATTTTTGGTTAAATTTAAATGCGAATAAATCAGAGAAAAAAGAAAACCATTTAATCTCCTTTTCTGGAAATCTTGAGAAAGTTGCTGCATTAATAAATAATGCTCAAGAAACAATCCTAATTTACAGTTCAGATTTCTCTCATGAAATATTAAAAGCCCTCTTAGAAAAAGCTCAACAAAGAGTTAGAGTTTATATATTAGCATCTAGCGATAATTCTCAGAAACAAAAATTACGAAATCATTCCGAGAATTGTTTGATTCGGTTTTTAGATAAGAGCTATAATTCCTCTTTTATTTTATGCGATTTCAGTTCCAATACTCATGGACTGTTCTTCAATGGAAGTTTTTCTAATGGTCATTTGGAAAATAATAAACGGTTTTTGCTTACATTGCAAGAAAGTAATCAATTCCATTTTTTTTATGAGTTGTTTTGTGAGTGGTTCTGGAAGGATGCTGTACAAGAGATAGTTACGAAGGCTAATACTGATAATCCTACATCCATAGATTCGCAACCATTTGACTTTTTATTTTCTTATCCAGATCTTATCTCAGGAAATGGGATAAGAAAAACTGTAAAAGAATTCTTAAAAAATAATTCAAATGTTTTACTTTCTTTTTTGAAGGTAGATAAATCAATAGAATCATTATTTCGGGAGTCAGCAAATTCTGCTTTCATTTATACAAATTTAGTGGATAACGATCTAGAATCTATTCATAATTTATCTTTAAGGAATAATATCTACGTATTTGATGACTACAAAGAAGAAAACACTTTAGAGATATTCTCGAATCATATTAATACTTCGTATTTACTTTGTCGAGATCAGGCTGGAGATATCGCATGGATTTTTCCATTAACAAAAAATCAACTCCAGGACTTTTCTGCTTTAATAATGTCTTTGCCTGTTGCATATAAATACCAACAAAACCAGACGAGAGAACAAATTAAGAATAAACAAATTTTTCTTCCAGTAAGTCGTGAGTATAAGAAAATTCAATTAGAGCTTGAAGAAATTATGCAGCCAATCCAAATTAATGATTTGATGGGCATTTTAAATGAATCTGATTTCGCATCTAAGAAACCTGTTCATTTTATCGATCCAAAATTTACTTGCCGTGCTCACTATAAATGGATAATCAAACCGCCTCTACTATCGGCAGGTTTGGATAAAGATCCGATTTATTATGAATGGAATAAAAAGCAAAATGAATTGATTACATTTCTCGAAGGGCTAATTACTAAAATTGAAGAGTTACAGGAAGAAGAAGGAGTATTTTCCAAAATTTCCAGCATATTCAGTAAATCCAAGAATCGTTCATTAAATGAAATTAAGAAAGAATTAGAAGAAGTGGCAAGTAATTTAATAACGAATCCAATTGCAAAAACTTCGGAAGATAATAAACGTATACTAAAAGCAGTTTTAGAAAAAATTCAAGTAGATTTGGAGGAACATAAAAAAAACAAGGCTACTGATGTAGAAGATTATAAAAGAAGTAAACAAAGTGAATTAGAATCGAAACGTAATATAAAAAAGGATATTGATAGTTCAATTTCCATTATTGAGAAAGAAATTAGAAAAATGGAGGATAAACAAAAAGAAGCTGAGAAAAATAAGAATATTGATTTTAAAGAAAAAGAAAATAAAACCCAAAGTATTGATGCTAATATTAAGGATTTAATCGAAAAGCTAAACAAGTTAAAAGAAAATGAAAGTTATACGGATGGTCCAAAGCTGGCTGAAGCATTGATTTTTAAGTTAGAAGAAGATGTTAAGAAGAAAGATGTAGAAATTAAAGAGTTAGAAAAAAGTAAGAATAATAGATCGAAGTTAGAAAGAAAACAAATTGAATCTCAAATTAAAAATATCCGACAGTCTATTAATGACATTCGTAAAGAGAAAGAAACTTTGCTTTTGCCTGGAAAGATAAAGGAACAAATTCAAGAGCAAGAAATACAAAAATCTCAAATTCTTGCAGAAAAAGAAAATAAGGAAAAAGATTTTCAAACCCAAATTAAAAATACAGACAATGAACTTATACGTTTCAAAAATGAAAGGGATGTGATATTAAAACCTCTGGAAGAAGTCAAATTATCCATCAATACGTTAACAAATGAATTAAATAACTTGAGCAATTCTAAATTCGAAAGAATAGATTTAAAACCGATACCGATTCAATTTCCGTTAACACCGCTCCCCTGTGTTGGGATACTATATCAAAATAAAAAAAGAGAACGGTTTCTTGGAATTCAATTCTGGGAAGAATTGGAATCAGGGAAATTGGAAGCAAAGAGGTTAACATCAATTTTGTGCTGCGATGCAACACAAAAATTAGAAAATACTACAAATAATAAAAATGAAACAGAAGTCTGGTAAAGGGAGAAGTTAAAACATGAGTGGGCTCTTAAAAAATGGGACAAAAATTCCGCAGCAAATCGGAGAAGTTACAATTCAAGAACTGTTAGGAAGTGGTGGACAAGGAGAAGTATATAAAGTCAGTTATCAGAATAAAAACTATGCTCTTAAATGGTATTTTCCGGATAGTGCGACTGTTGAACAAAAAAAAATCATTAATGACTTAATCGCAAAGAAAAGTCCGAATGAAACCTTTTTATGGCCTCTGTATTTAATAGAATCATCTGACTATTCATCGTTCGGATATATCATGGATTTACGAGCCAAGAATTACAAAGGAATAGTAGATCTCATGAAAAAAAAATGCTCTCCAAGTTTTTATACACTATGCACTGTAGGATTTCAAACTTCTAATAGCTTTTTGCAATTGCATACAAGTGGATTGTGTTATAAAGATATATCCTTTGGTAACCTTTTTTTTGATCCGAGTATTGGTAATGTTCAAATCTGTGATAATGACAACGTCACCTCGGATGTAAGCAATTTTACCGGTGTCTTAGGAACTCCTAAATTTATGGCTCCGGAAATTGTGCGAGGAGATAAAAAACCATCGGCTCAATCAGATTTGTATTCTTTGGCCGTTTTATTATTCTATGTTTTTTTTGTTCATCATCCGTTGGACGGAAAATTAGAACATGCCATTAAATGTTTAGATGCACCGGCAATGAAAAAATTATATGGAGATGATCCTATTTTTATTTTTGATCCGAATAATGATACTAATAGACCGGTGAAAGGTTATCACGACAATGCCTCCATCTACTGGGATATTTTTCCTAGCTTCTTTAAGGACTTATTCATTCAGGCATTTACCGATGGGATTCATGATCCCTTAAATGGTCGAGTCAGAGAGAGTGAATGGAGAAATAAATTTGTTCAATTACGAGATTCAATTTTTTACTGTGAATGTGGTTCTGAAAATTTTTATGATATTGATTTCCTCGCGGCAAATCAAGGTAAATCAAAGTCTTGCTGGAGTTGTGGTAAAACTCCCGTCCTTCCATTTAGAATCAAGATTGGGAAATCTATTATTATGTTAAATCATGACTCAAAATTGTATCCTCACCATATTGATGATAAGAAAACTTACGATTTCAGTAAATTAATTGCGGAAGTTACTAAACATCCGAACGATCCAAGTATATGGGGATTAAAAAATGTGAGTGATGAGAAATGGGTTATGGTGGATAGAAATGGAAATCTTAAGGATATTTTACCTCAGCAAAGTTTTAGGCTTGAAAATGGTTTAAAAATTCAATTTGGCAATTTGAGTGGCGAAGTTCGTTACTGACATAAAATTCTACCCCTTCCATTTATCCTTCAAAATCTTACTCGGATTCACAAACCGATTTATATAAAACCGCTCAGTAGTCTGGATATTCTCATGACCAAGAGCAACCTGTGCAGTTCCAACACCCTGCACATCCGTCAAAGCCTGACCCACTGTGTGCCTAAAAGCGTGTGGATGACCGGATTTACCGCGTAATGTCCGTAAACCCCAAATCTCGATAATCCCCTGTAAAGCTCTCGTTGTCATCGGATGCCGATCAGGATTTGCATTCGTCGGCAACGTAACAAAAAAATAATCATGAACAAACCCGCATAAGCGATGATAGTCTTCAATCAATTTGATGACCTGCTTTTCGATTGCGATATATTTCGTTTTGCCTCCCTTGGCGATATATTCCAGGACAAATTCTTTCTGCGGAGTTTTTACAAGATTGGAAAATTTGGCATTTACAACTGCGTCAGCTCGAAGACCAGTAGCGAGGAGAAATTCCAGGAGAGCGCGATTACGGAGGTCCTTTTCATTATGTAGATTTCCATTTAATTTCTTTCTAAGTTTTACGATTGCATCTTCAGCGAATCCTTTTCCGATTGCTTCTGAAATACCACTGCCAGGTTTCTGGCTTTTCTTGTTAAGCGCAACTGACTCGGATGATTTTTTCTTCTGCCATTTCATAGTATAAATATCGGAAGTAGGGCGCATTCACTTGCGCTTTTGTTCGTTCTTTAACTTCTGAATTAGAATTAAGAAGGAAGTAGACATTCTTTTGGAATTTGGATCTGGAAGGTGATTCATAGCCAAATTCAGTTAAATTTAATTTATTTGACAATGTAAATAAAATTAAATAAAGTTAAAAAGGAGAATGAAAATGGCAAAAGATAGAATTTACAAAGACTGTCCCGTCTGCGGAACCATTGGCTCTATGCAACATAAAAATGATTTAACATTTGAAGGCAAAAGTAAATTAGTCGGAGAAATAAAATTGAAAAATTTGCATGGTTTCCTTTGTAAAGAATGTAAAGAAGGTTTTTTTGATATTGCCTCCAAGAATAAAATCTCCCAGGCTATTGCAGATGAAAAAGCAAAGATCCTTTCTAACAAACTAAAAATTTCTGAGATCGTTGATGTTAATACACTTGTAAAAGTTTCTGGACTTACGAGACAAATGATTCATTCTTTAATGAAAGAAGGAAAGATTCCTTATGTCTACGCTGCCGGAAAACGAACACCTATAAAAGAAACCGAAAAAGTAATCAGAGAAAGGTATTCTAAATTATCCGCTTAAATTCGCATACACTTGCGTTTTATTACATATTTCGACTTCCGAGTTGGATACGGAATTCGGAAGTCGAAGGAAATTTAATCTGGATTAGTTGCATTATTCTATTTCAAAATCTAAAAAACTTGCCTCTATATCGTGATTCTTTAATATCTCTTGCAAAGGTTCACGAATTTCATTAATTAATTCATTTACAATTTGACCATCTAATAGTGCTTTGTGATGTTCAATTTTATTTCGTAATTTATTTAATTTCAAAAGATTGTCAGTAAATGCCTTATTGAAATCTTTCTTATTAATGAAAGCTTCTACTCGTTGTATACTTTCATAATAATTTACAGTTCTCGGTGGATCTGATAAATCAAAAACGTCTATTCCATATTTGTTAGCTTTCTTTTGAAGCTCTGTAAGTTTTTTATCATCGAATATTAAATGTTCATTTTGTTTTGCTAAAATATGTTTCATTAATAGTTCAATACCATTATTTAAAAATAAAATTGATTCTTTAAGCAACCAATAGTCGTATGATTTTTGAAATTCTTGAAAAGAACTAATTCCTTTTTGCAGTGAATGTAAACAATTGTCTTTTAAGTCAATATCCAAGGGAATACTAAGTGAATTAAATTCGTAAGATGGCTCAAATGGTTTTAATTCCTGCCACTTAATTGAATCAAAATCATGTTCGAGAAGATACTTATGCTTATACTGCGAAGTTCCCCATAGATCGGAATAAAATACACTTGCTAATGACTTATTATTCACTTCCTTAGTTTTGATTAAAAACAAGATAGAAATACCAACATTAATTCCAATAATATTTTCATCCTTTACTCCTGTTGGAGACTTTTCCTCTGTACCTCGATTTCCATGAAGATTTAAAATATATATTTTAGAAAAAGAGACTAATAATTCTTCCCGCATTTTTGCAAATGCTGAAGAATAAATATAGCCATTTGGAATTAATAAACCTATCACGCCATGGCCAGTTTGCTGAATATATAGTTGGGAAAGATGTAAGAAGTTAATATAGGTATCATTAAATAGTGGTCTTACAGAATTTTTTGGAGCTTTATATGTTTCTCTGATAGATGGTGATGCTCCAAATGGAGGTGTGCTAAGAATAATATTAATTTTACTTTCATTTTTTATCAACTCAGTCTCTTTCATATCAAGCAAAAAAAGGCTATCTTCCATATTTATTATAGATTTTTCATTAAGCGAATTTGCTAAGAATAAATTAATTTTTTCGCTTCCCTCGAATTTGTAATCCGTCTTAAAAAGCAAACTTACTATTCTTAAATAAGCAAAAGATAGACTTGGTAATGAAATTTCGAATCCGTTTATCATTGGCAATAAATTTTTAGATACATGGTCATTCCAGTCTTTACCTAAAGCTTTTATTTCTTTTTCTGCATTATTAATAACGGTGAGTAAATACGTTCCTATACCCAATGCTGGATCCAAAATTTTAAGAAGAGTTCTTTCTTTTTTTTGTTCAAGAAATCCATTTTGAAACTTAAGATCGCTTTTCACAAAATGTTCCGCAGAATCAAAAATAAAAGAAACAATACTTTCTGGAGTGAAAAAATAACCCAAAGATTTTCTTACATTCATTTCCTTCGGAATTAAAGCATTAAGTATCTCAAAAATAAAAGTATCAAATGTAGAATTCTGAATTTCTTCCTGTAAAATTATTCGAAAATTTACTTTGTCTAAATAATTAATCAGATCAGTTAGTAGTTCATACTTATAAAGTTCTCTTAACAATAAATCTAAGCAATTGTGATTTTCTAATTTTTCTATTTTCCTGTTAAGACTTTCATTACTCTTTATAGATAAGGATAACAGATAATAAACCGCACTCTGGGACAAAATACTTGGAGTTAAATTATTTTCGGAAACGTAATAATTATAATCATTCGCATATTTTTCAAACACTGGTTTGAACTTAACATTTGTTTTAATTTTCTCTGTTAAATCATTAAACAATGGAATTAAGTCCTCAATAAATTTATTCATAATTATTTACCAAATCTAATTTTCTCAAACTAATACAACATCACTTCAATAATACTCTTTTATATATCCATAAGCCTTATCGAATAACGATTGGTCTTTGTGGAGTTTGTATTTTAAGAGTGCCTTCCTCAGTGATTGTTGAACCGCTCTTTCTCCAGAGCTAGTTGTTTGCCATCCGTCGAATCGAACTACTTTTACGATTCCGTCAATGTCATTCACGATTCTTTCTACTACTGCGGGAGTCTGATCTGTTTTTAATTCTAGGAATAATTCTGTAAGTGCTGACTTCGCATCTTTTTGTTCTTGCCTTTCTAAATCTTCTTTCTCAGCTTTTACAGTGTCGCGAGCAATTTGGCATAATTCTTTTATGAAGTTTATGCTAGAGATTAAACCTTTTTCCGCTTTTTCTCTTAGCATTTCTAATCGCTTACTCAATTCCATAAATTTTGATTTGCCTGAATGTTTTCCAAATCTGGTTGCTAAGTCTAATTCCAATTTCTTTGCCTTTTTAGGATCTGGATTTTTTAATAGGTCTTCAATTACATCTGCATCTAGAATATATTCTGATAGATCATCATGTAGTTTATCCACTTTTATATTTTTGTGAATTAACTCGGTTGTCTTAGCTCCAAGGGTATGCCATAACAACTTTCCAATATGAGAAGAAGATGGCTTCACTGATTGATATACGCCCGTTAGCCACTTATAATCATTATTGTATGGATTTAAAACTGAATCGGGAGAAAGAGATTCCCAAAGTTTATTTAAGTAACTATAATCTTCTGCAAATGCATCTCTTTTTTTATCATCGCCTATACAGTTTTGTGCAAGTTCTAATCCTTCAAACCCTTCTATCGTTCTATCTACATTTGGAAAATGATTTAGGCATTTTTCGACAGCTTTAGGAACTTCCTCTTTTAATTTTTCAAAATTTGTGATTACAGTTTTTACACTTTCCTCATCGAATTGTAGCGCGTTAGCCGCATCATCGAATACTCCAAAATAATCTACAATTCTTCCAAATGTCTTTTGCGGATAAAGTCTATTAGTTCTACAAATTGCCTGGAGAAGAGTATGGTCTTTTAGGGATTTGTCCAAATACATTGTTTGTAAAATAGGAGAATCAAATCCAGTCAGAAGTTTTGCAGTCACAATTAGAATTTTCAAGTTGGAATTTGGATTATTAAAATCTTCAATCCTTTTTTCTAATGCATCCTTATCTAATTCATACTTCTTTTTAAATTTCTCTGTATCATTTGCTGTAGTTGATATTACTACTAACGTTTCATCTTCCTTGAAATATTTTTGTAATGCGTTTTCGTAAAGTTCACAGGCTTCTCTATCTGGTGTAACAACCATTGCTTTAAAACCATGAGGCTCTACTTTCGTATGAAAATGTTTCGAAATATCTTCTGCAATTTTTTGTATTCTTTCCGGTGATTTTAAGAAGGCAGACATCTTTGCTGCTTTCTTACTCAATTGATCTGCTTGCTCATCTGTTAAGTTTGCACTTGCAGCCAATTCTTTAAATGCCTTATCCAATGTTTCTTTGTCCACATGCACATCGAGCAGTCTTGGTTCAAAATGCAATTTGAGTGTTGCTTTGTCTCGAATAGAATCTTGAAAGGTATAACGACTCAAATAACCACCTTGATCGTTTGGAGAGCCAAATGCCCAAAATGTATTCTTATCTCTTTTGTTAATTGGTGTTCCGGTTAATCCAAATAAAAATGCATTCGGGAGGGCAATGCGCATTTGCCGCCCAAGTTCTCCTTCCTGAGTTCTATGCGCTTCGTCTACAAGGACAATGATATTATCACGAGTATTCATATCTAGCTTTGCATCTTTGAATTTGAATATGGTTGAAATAATTACTTTCCTTGTATCTTTTTCTAATAGATCATGCAGTTCACTTATACTTTCAGTTGCAACCAGGTTTGGAACGTCAGCCGCATTAAAGGTTCCGGTTATCTGTGTATCCAAATCTACTCTATCAACTAATATCAAAACAGTTGGACTTTTTAGTTCGGGGTCCCTTCTTAATTTATTTGCTGCATACACCATGAGTAAAGATTTACCGGAGCCTTGGAAATGCCAAATGAGACCTTTTTTATCTACTCCGTATTTTACTCTTTTTACAATTAGATTTGCGCCTTCATATTGTTGGTAGCGGCAAATCACCTTAATTCTCTTCTTTGTTTTGTTCGTTGTAAAGATTGCAAAATTCTGTAAAATGTCGAGTAACCGCTCTGGACTTAAAAGATCATTTAGTTCGTTACCAACTTCTTTAAGCCCGATTGCTTTTGAAATGGAATCTTCTTCAATATTGATTCTCCAGGGAGACCAATGCTCAAGTGGACAACGGATTCCGGCATAGAATAATTCTTTTCCTTCTGTTGCAAAGGAAAGGATATTTGGAACAAATAATTGAGGAATTGTATTTTCGTAAACATCCTGTATTTCATTTGCTCCATCTAACCAAGAAATCGCCGGTCGTATTGGTGTCTTTGCTTCACCGACTACTACTGGTATGCCGTTAATTAATAAAACAATGTCCGGTATTTTTGTTTCTCTCGCATGAACACGAAATTGATTTGTAACTACAAATGAATTATTTTCTAAATTCTCAAAGTCAATCAACCTCACCGGCACATGACGATTATTCGCACCGAACGGTAAAGTCTTCTCTCCCTTTAACCATTCCGTAAATTCTTCATTTGCTTTCACAAGTCCAATCTGATTAACGCTGATTAAGATTGCTCTTAGTTTATATAAAACTTCATCTGCTAAATCAGGATTTTTATTTATTTCTGGATTGATTCGAATTAAGGCTGCCTTTAGTTCTGATTCAATTAAAACTTCTTGGACTTCTCTATCTAGTTCGGAAGATTTTTTAAATTTCCAAGTTGAAGTATTAGTCGCTGGAGATTTTGCTTTTAGGAGACCAGGGTTTGGATTTTCAGTGTTTAGATTAGCCCCACTCAATTTATATATAATAAAGTTTTCTACTGAATTTTGTTCTGTGAAACTCATTGTGGTCTCCTTTTTTTACTTATCTTTTTTACGTCCTCTTCGAGTTCTTTTAGGCTATCTTCTCTTTCTTTCTTTCTTTGATTTTCTAAATATTTTTCATACTCTTCTGAGGATTTAAGAAGAGCCATATCATGACTAATTTTTCCTGCATGAGTTAATAGTTTTCTCCCGTTCAATTGTAGGATTGAGTCTAGTCTACTAATCCAATCTTTCATATACATTGGTGTTCTCTGCTGTGCCATTGTTTCTGCAAACGAAAGATATTGCTCAACTAATAATCCTAATAATTTTATTTCATCCTCAGCGAGATAGTTTTTAGCAATACTAACATCAGATTTTTTTATGGCATCCTTTGGCGATTTATCATAAGACAACATTCCTAATAATGGCAAAGAAGCATCCGCTCTTTTATATACCAATTCCGCCGCTGTTTGCTGACTAATTGCCCAGAGTAATTTATTCTGAACTATTTTAAAAAATTCTACCGTCTTTTCATCTTTAGGATCATAATCTATGCTAGTCGTATAAATGTCTTTTATCTTCTGATAGAAAAAGCGTTCCGAAAGTCTAATCTCTCGTATCCGCTCTTGCAATTCATCAAAATAATTCATTGAATTGCCGCGCTTAAATCGTTCGTCGTTGAGCGCAAAGCCTTTTACTATATATTCTTTCAGTCTCTGCGTTGCCCAGATTCTAAACTTAGTTCCCTGTGGAGATTTTACTCTATAACCGACTGAAATCACTACATCTAGATTATAATATTTTACAGATTTTTCCTGAGTCTTGCCGGAAATAGCCCCGTGCTGAGTGGTGTGTCGGAAATCCCGACATACCAATTCTTCAACTAACTCTCCCTCTTTAAATATATTTCCTATATGCTCGGTAATCGTGCTTCTGGCTTTTCCAAACAACTCAGCCATCTGTTCCTGCGTAAGCCATACAGTTTCATCTTCTAACCGCACATCAATTTTAATGCTGCCTTCTTTATTTTGATAGATTAGTATTTCGCCTGTATTCATTTTTTCTCCTTTATTGGATGAGGCATGGATTAATTTTTACACCTTACTCCAATAGTCATGACAACGATTAAATTCTTTAATCCAGAATTCAACCTTATCCGAGACTGTAAAACCAAGACTTTCCGCTAAAGTATAAAAGCCTCCACCTGGAATATTATCTGCTTTTAAAATGGCTACTGCACTCAGTAGAGGTTTACCTGCATTATGCTCATCAACAGAGATTTCCCCCAACATGTTTGCCATCGCGTAAGAATGTGGCTCAATATTTGCAATTGGTAACAGTTTTTCTGTTAATTCGGAATAATAAATCGTTGCATTTCGTTTTGCCCTTGCAATTAATATCTTTCGCATTTCTTTACTTGCTTCGTGCCATTTTTCTTGTGTGAGTCCAAAGTAGAGGTCTGTCATTGTAGTTTTCCTTTTTTTAGCGGCTAATAATAATTAGCTTTATTCCATTATGGTATAGTTGTTCCTGCAACTGAGGAGATTTTTTGTGTGTAGTAATTGTTCATTACATCTAAGAAAATTTTTATATTATCTCTAAGTTGATCTAATCCATTCTCATTACCTCTATCCACATGAGATGTAGTCCAATTACAAAATTGATATACTTTCTTTAAATTGTCTAAGTCAACATCATCTAAATATCTGCTATGTTTTACTCCTGTTACTAAATCAGGAAATTTATCTTGGTTCCATTGAAGAAGCTCATTTTTTACAAATCGTTCTAATTCATACCTTAGAAACTGTCCATGCTCTATTATTCTCAATTCAATATCTAAAATATATGGCAATTGCTCCTTAGGAATAATATGATTTGCAAACTTTTTAAGTTTATCTTTTAACGAATCCATTTTGCTTTTTAATAAAAATGACCCACCGTATTGTTCCTCATTTCTAAGAATTATATATTCGTGTCCATACTGGTTTTGTGACTCACTAGTTTTAAATTTTTTTTGAGAAAACTTAAAAAAAGTTTTGTGATGCGTAAAAATTAAAAACTGAGAAAATTCATCCTTCAACTCAAAAAGTAAATCTACAAAGTATCCAATATTACTATTATCTAAACTATTAATGGGATCATCAAAAACTATTATCTTTTGGTTTTTATCACTTTGTATATCTAAAAATGCTAAGAAAAAACAAATGGACAAAACATGAAGTTGCCCCTCGGATAACCCATTTTTAAATGTTCTAGGTTGTCCATTAATATCAATTATTTTAAAAGCGAATGCGGCTTCCTTTGGTGCAGCACCTTTTTTTTTCTCATCATCAATTTCTAATTTATAATTAAAATTAAATTTTCTAAAATATTCCTGAATTTTATTAAGTGTCTTCTGGAATGCTTCCGCAGAAACATACGCTTCGTATTCTCTCTTCGTTTCATTTAATTCAGTTTTAGCATTTTCCAATCGTAAATAATGTTTTTCTAATTCTTTTTCAAATAATTCTTGTTGCTTTTGCTTTTCTATTTTTCCATCTCTAAGAAAGGAAAGTTTCGCTTCAATCATATTTAATAAAACTTGATTATCAGAAATTCTTTTACGAATATTTTCATCGGTATTTTCTTTTATAAAGGTTTTTAGAAGTTCATTCTTTTCTTCAAAATAAATGTATAACTTATCCAAATATTCGAGTATATTTTTCATTTCTGAATCAACTCTGAAATATAATTCTTTGATATTTTTCTGATTTGGTAAACTTAGTTCGTTTAACTCTTTGGATAGATTTAGAAGTTCTATAATAGAAGGTATTCTAAATTGTTTTTCTTCCTCTACGGAATAGATTGAGCTTATTTTAAATTTTTCCTGATATTCTTTTAATTTCAGAAAAAAAATAGTAAAATCAATTTTCGTTAGATCTTTTAATCTCTCAATTTCATTAAGTGCTTTTTCCTTTTGACTTTGAAATTCTTTCCATGCGTTCTCATATTGATTATTATAAATGGATTTATATACAGAGATAATATTTTTTATTTCCGTCTCTCTGTTGGCAGCTCCACAAAAAGGACATTCATCATGTTTTACTTCTCTAATTGAAAATCCTTTTTCAAAAAAGTCTTTATGATCTTTGATCTTTATTTGGAGAGATGCATCGGATGAAGTATCTGCCTTTTGCTTTATATCAAAAGAGAAAATACTTTGATAAAAATCATAATTTGAGAATGATGGAATCTTTTTTTCAATTTGGATCATTTCGATTTTTTGAATTTCCAATACTTTTTTCTGGGATTCTTTATCGAAGCTTAATTGATTTTCTGTTTCTTTCTTACTACTTTCTAATTCTTTTACGATAAATTGAATTTCATTTTCTGATTTTTCTTTTAATTCATTATATATCTTATCCGCATTGTCAGTAGTAAAAATATACCCTAATGCCTTTCCATTTATTTTTCTGAATTCTTCCATTTGCTCATTGATCCTATTGTATTCTTCCTCCTTATCATTTTTTAATTTTCTTTTTTTTATAGCTTCTTGGTCAAATTCAATGATTAGTTTTCCTGATTCTTGTTCTTGACCTTCCTTGTCTCTTGTTCTTTCAAAGCCCAGATGGATATTCTTTTTTATAAAGTCACGATCAAAAAATAGTATAGAATGATTATCTAATGTATTATTCCAACATTCATTTTCATATTTATAAGAATCTGCGTCCATCGAAAGAATTACTTCTTCTGGTTTTTGTTCTTCAAATACATTTTGCTGAACTAAACTTTTCAGTATTGTAGATATGGAACTTTTTCCAGATCCATTTTCTCCAAAAAAAAGATTCATCGAAGGATGTAGTTCCTCGTTTTTTAAAAAATTCTGCCAACTAAAGTGTGTAAATGTTTTAAAATTCTTTATTTTATCTATCTTTTTAAGTTTCATTTCTACTTTTATTCTTTGCATAATATTTGGCTACTAGCAGTTAGCTTCTCTTTCCCTGTAGCTAACTTCTTCAAACAAATACCTCATTTATCAACGACTTCAATAGAGCTTGAGAAGCTTGGAGTTTGGATTGAGATAAAACTATCTGATCATTTATTTTTTTTATTTTATTAACAATGTTAATCTGTGTTTCGGTATCAGGAATTGGAATTTTGACTTGTCTAAAAATACTCGCATTCATTTTAAAGTTTACTTGCTGAGCTACATCTTTTGTAAAATATTCAATTTCCCTTAAATGGTTAAGTAAATAATATGCATAAAAGGTGTTAAAATCTTTAAAACACCGAATTCTTAAGATAAAAGAGGCATAAGTGTAATTACCCTCCAGGGAAAACATAGCAGTCTTTCCTATATGCTCAGGTGAGCCAGATCTCCAATTAAATAATAAGTCACCTATATTTAAATAAAATTTTTCATTCTTTGGTTCTTGAATATATACTAATTTGGAAATATCTAATTCACCTTTCAAAGTGATATTTGCTCCAGTTAAGATTGGCCACCCAATACTCGAGTTTGTATTATTCGCAACACTTTCTGAAATCCCATATTCAATATTTGCGACATTTTCTATAGTTTTAATATCCCAGTTTTCAGGGATTTTAAATTTTCCAAAAGGTTTAAGTTTTTGCGAACCATACCCATCAGTAAAAATAAACTTTAATGTTCTAAATTTCAAGGCCTCCAACTTCTCCAACAACTCCTTATCCTTCTCTACAACGTTATCCGCTGCCCAGAGGAGTTTGGCGAGTTTGGTTTGGTCTTGTTTGGGGGGAAGGAGGAATTCTTGCTTTGCTAGTGCTTTCCAATTGATAGTTGGAGATAAAGAGCCAACGGAAATTTCAATCGCTTTGTTCCAAAATTTATCAGACAACATAAAAAAAGGTAAAAATTCTGGTAATACAATTTCTGACTTTGGTCTTAATACCATAGAATGAGCCGATGCAACGGCATCAAACTCAGCAACTGCAACTCTCTTTAAATATGCATTTCTCTTAGCGAATATTAAATCACCTTTGTATATTTTTAACTTGTCACCAATAAGAGATTTCGTTTCTCCAAATCGCCTTATTTTTAAAGAGCCAGCGTCTAGATGTTCTAATCCAATGTAGTGTTCCAATCCAGATTTTTTAGGAACAATTTTCTCTACAATATTTTCAGCAAAATCAGAGAAATAATATTTTTTCCACTTTGATCTATCAATATTCTTATTTAAGGATTTACTAATGTCTATTTTCATAATATTTCAAATAGTTCCTTCATTGAATTATTTAGAACACTCGTAACTTCTTCCCATTTTAAATATGATTGATTTAGTCCTAACTCGTCATCATTTTTCATTGCTTTAATATAAAGAGGTATATTTAAGCTACTATCCTTTTCAATTACTTCTTCGATTGTCGCAACATAAGAAAATCCTTCTTCGCTTTTGAAATTTTTGTATGCCTTTAAAATTTTTGTAATATGATGTGGTTCTAGAAAGCTAACAGTTTTTTCTTGCTTTAATTCTTTTCTGGCATCAATAAATATTATACTACCCTTCCTTTTTTTCTCTTTGCTGTTAGAACAAACCAAAAGACAAGCTTCCATTGTTGAATTGTAAAACAAATTTTTACCAAGTGCTATTACACAATCAACTACATCGGCTTCGATCATCTTTTGTCGCATTTCTTTTTCTGAATCACGAAACAATACTCCGTAAGGCCACAAAACAATAGATCTTCCATTCTTGGGATCAAGACTTTTGTGGATATGTTGTTGGAACGCATAATCGGCGCAGCCTTGGGGAGGTGTGCCCCAGAGATTTCTGCCGTAAGGGTCTGATTCGAATTTGCCTCTGTTCCAGGACTTAATAGAGTAAGGAGGATTTGCGAGGATAATATTGAATGTGCGCAGTTCGTCGTTTTCTAAGAATGCGGGGGCTTCTAAGGTATCGCCTCGGACGATTTGAAATTCTTCTATTCCATGTAGAAACATATTCATTCGAGCAATAGAAGATGTAATGAGATTGATTTCCTGTCCGTAAAGTTTGAGTGTGCGGTATTCTTTACCTAATTCTTTTAGATGCAAGGCACAGTTGAGTAGTAATCCACCGGATCCGCAAGTTGGGTCATATACGGATTCGCCGGACTTGGGATCCATGATGAGTGTCATGAGTTTTACAACGGTTCGATTGGTATAAAATTCGGCTGCGGTATGTCCACTGTCATCGGCAAATTGTTTAATGAGGTATTCGTAGCCATTCCCCAGTTGATCGTCGGGAACATTTTTTATATTCAAAGTATGTTTAGAAAAATGCTCTATGAGGTTAATCAGTGTTTCATCCAAAAGTCTTTCTTTGTTTGACCAGTTGGCATCTCCGAAGATTCCGTATAATGTATCTGGATTTGCTTTCTCGATGGCTCGCATCGCTTTTTGTAAGGCTACTCCTACGTTAGTCGTTACTTCTCTTACATTCTTCCAATGCGCCCCTTTAGGAATTTGAAAACGATGGTTCTCTTCAAAAGCTGCATAGTCTTTGTCTCCATCGCTTTCTTCTAATGCCTTTTGAAATTCTTCTTCATATACATCACAAATTCGTTTAAAGAATAAAAGTGGGAATATAAATTGTTTATAATCTCCCGCATCAATCGTTCCACGAAGCGCAGTTGCAGCTCCCCATAAATATCTTTCCAAATCTTGTTGATTCATTAACCTACCCACAGCTCCAGTTCTTTCTTCAACTGTGCATCCGCTTTCTGACTCTCTTTCCAGGCTTGCTTTAAATCCGACAAAGCTTGTTCTACAGATTGAAGATTGTCTTCTACAGACTTCTCAACATAAAGAGGTATATTTAGATTAAACTCATTTTCCATAATATCTGAAATGCTTACTGCTTTTACATAATTGTCTACATCTTCAAAAGATTTATACCATTGATAGATTTTATCGACATGCTCTGGCTCTAAAAAATTTTGCGCTCGCCCTACTCTAATTTGTTCAGAGGCATCTATAAAAAGAACTTTGTCTTTTTTATCTTTCTTTTTGTTTTGCGAGAAAACTAAAATACAGGCTGCTAACTGAGTGCCATAAAAAATATTTGCACCAAGTCCGATCACTGCTTCTAATAAATCTTTTTCGATTAATGCTTGTCTAATTTTTCCTTCAGCTCCTTTACGAAAAAGAACTCCATGCGGTAGGATAATCGCCATTCTCCCCGTATTCGGTTTCAAGGACTTAATCATATGTTGCACCCAAGCCATATCTCCGCTACTATCGGGAGGTGTGCCTGCAATGTTCCTACCATAAGGATCATTCGTCCAGGATTTGGCTCCCCAATCTTTTAGAGAAAATGGAGGATTGGCAATTACGCAATCAAAAGTAGTTAAACCATCGGCAGTAAAAAATGCTGGATTCTTTAGAGTATCCCCTCGTTCAATTTGAAAGTCTTCTATTCCATGTAAAAACATATTCATTCGAGCAATGGAACTAGAAGTAAGATTTTTTTCCTGTCCATAAAGCTTTAAGGTTCTAAAATCTTTTTTCTTTTCTTTCAAATGATTTACGGACTCTAACAGCATTCCACCTGTCCCACAAGCCGGATCATAAACAGTTTCTTTTTCTTTTACATCTACAATAAGTCCAATCAAATGCACGACAGACCGAGGAGTATAAAACTCCCCTGCTTTCTTATTTACTAAATCTGCAAAATGTTTAATCAAATATTCATAAGATTGTCCGAGCATATCAGGATCAACATTGCTATTGGAAAGATTGTATTTTGAAAAATGTTCTATTAAATCAATGAGTAGTTTATCCGAGAGTTTATTTTTATTACTCCACTGAGCATCTCCGAAAATTCCATAAAGTTTTTCTTGATTAGCCTTTTCAATTCCTCGTAAAGCGTTTTGAATGGCTGTTCCTACATTGGAAATTTTAGCGCGAACATCTTTCCAATGACAATTCTTAGGAATTTCAAATCGATGAAATTCAGGCAAATTAGCGTAATCCTCATCTCCATTAGATTCCCGCAGAGCCTCTTCATATTCTTCATCATACACATCCGAAATCTTTTTAAAAAAGAGAAGCGGAAAGATATACACCTTAAAGTCAGAAGCATCCACCGGACCTTTTAAAATCCAGGCTGCTTTAGATAAGTATTGTTCTAATTGTGATTGTGTTAATTTTTCCATTTTTATTTTGTTTCAGTAAGAATTGCCGATTAAGAAATGATTTATTCTACCATCTCAAAAAGACCATATTCTAATTCACCAATTTTGTCAAGGCAAAGCAGTTCTTTTACTGGGAAAAACTGGTGGCTAAGTTTTTTAATATTAGCTTTCTAAGTATTTTTTATAACAGGTAATTGGATTGGTATTTTGTAAGTTTCATAAAAGTCTTCACTTTTATAATCCTTACCAAGTTTATCTAGTGTTTGAATATCATCAATAGAACAATCTTCTTTTGATGATATACTCGGATATAAAAAGACAATTTTCGGTTCTTACTGATTCGCCCTAAAATAATAAACAGTCAATGAGAGGAATGAGATGCCACCCCAACAGACTGTCAAATCCAACGGCAATCTTCTCGCAGATTTAATCTAACCGCAGCTCGTCCATATCAC
>Ga0209174_10000475_pt1 | contig 30244 bp, 25 predicted proteins | sample JI91814BDNA_FD_187505 | JGI IMG/M metagenome (GOLD analysis project Ga0209174, IMG submission 187505) | Wastewater effluent complex algal communities from Wisconsin, to seasonally profile nutrient transformation and Carbon sequestration -... | ecosystem: Engineered > WWTP > Effluent > Algae...
CCGAAATTTCTACAGCCCTCGTCGCAAAAAGCTGATCACAGGCCAGACGCGGCCCGCTCTGGGTCCGTCGAGCCACTTCAAAAAACCGAGTTTTTCAACGGAATAGGCCGATAGGCGACATCGGCGCGGCGCGGCGCTTTTGAACTTGCTGCGGTGTGCCCACGCCGATCGGGGCGACGGCACACACACCGGGCACCCCTGAAGTGGAGGGCAGGATGCCCGGAACGGCCGGCGTTTGCTGCCATGGATGGCGTTAGCAAGACGCCGGGCAGGGGTGCCCGGTGTGTGGGGCGGCGCTCGCCGTACCGGCCCATGTCGTGCGCAAAGCGCACGCGCTTCTCGCGGGCAAACCCATGATTTGGTAGGATTTGGGGCATTCCCCGCCCCTTCGGCCCGGCCCCGCGCCGGGCGGTTGCATTGAGTGCCCCATGGAAAAGAGCTTCGAGCCCCAGACCTTCGAGACCAAGTGGTACGCCCACTGGGAAGCCACCGGCTGCTTCAAGCCCTCGGGCCAGGGCCAGCCCTACACCATCATGCTGCCGCCGCCGAACGTCACCGGCACCCTGCACATGGGCCACGCCTTCCAGCACACCCTGATGGACGCCCTGGTGCGCTACCACCGCATGAAGGGCTTCGACACCCTCTGGCAGGTCGGCACCGACCACGCCGGCATCGCCACCGAAATGGTGGTGTCGCGCAACCTCGCGCTCGAAGGCAAGGGCGAAACCCGCGATTCGCTCGGCCGCGAGAAGTTCATCGAGAAGGTGTGGGCCTGGAAGCAGGAATCCGGCGACACCATCACCCGCCAGATGCGCCGCATGGGCGCCTCGGGCGACTGGAGCCGCGAGAGCTTCACCATGGACGCCGGCCCCAGCGAGGCCGTGGTGGAAACCTTCGTGCGCCTGCACGAAGAAGGCCTGATCTATCGCGGCCAGCGCCTGGTGAACTGGGACCCGGTGCTCAAGACCGCCATCTCCGACCTGGAAGTGGTGAGCGAGGAAGAGGACGGCAAGCTGTGGTCCATCCGCTACCCGCTGGCCGCCGGCGTCACCTACGAGCACGTGGAGCGCGACGCCGACGGCAGCGAGATCCTGCGCGAGACCCGCGACTACCTGGTGGTGGCCACCACGCGCCCGGAAACCATGCTGGGCGACACCGCGGCCATGGTGCACCCGGAAGACGACCGCTACGCCCACCTGGTCGGCAAGGCCGTGCGCCTGCCGCTGAGCGACCGCGAGATCCCGATCATCGCCGACGACTACGTGGACCGCGCCTTCGGCACCGGCGTGGTGAAGGTCACGCCCGCGCACGACTTCAACGACTACGCCGTGGGCCAGCGCCACGAACTGCCGCTGATCAACATCCTCACCCCCGAGGCCGCGATCAACCACAACGCGCCGGAAAAGTACCGCGGCCTGGACCGCTACGCCGCGCGCAAGGCCGTGCTGGCCGACCTGGAGGCGCTGGGCCTGCTGGTGGAGGAAAAGAAGCACAAGCTGCAGGTGCCGCGCGGCGACCGCACCGGCCAGGTGATCGAGCCCTACCTCACCGACCAGTGGTTCGTGCGCATGGAGAAGCTCGCCGAGCGCGGCCTGGAACTGGTCGAGAACGGCCGCGTGCGCTTCGTGCCCGAGAACTGGATCAACACCTACCGCCACTGGATGGGCAACATCCAGGACTGGTGCATCAGCCGCCAGCTCTGGTGGGGCCACCGCATCCCGGCCTGGTATGACGCCAGCGGCAAGGCCTACGTGGGCCGCAGCGAGGAAGAAGTGCGCGCGTCCCATGCCCTGCCCGCCGACGTGGTGCTGACGCGCGACAGCGACGTGCTGGAAACCTGGTTCTCCTCGGCCCTGTGGTCGCACAGCACGCTGGGCTGGCCCAACCCGCAGGCCATGGGCGAGCGCGGCTTCCACACGCGCCTGCCGACCTCGGTGCTGGTGACGGGCTTCGACATCATCTTCTTCTGGGTGGCCCGGATGATCATGATGACCGACCACTTCACCGGCCAGGTGCCGTTCAAGGACGTCTACATCACCGGCCTGGTGCGCGACCGCGACGGCCAGAAGATGTCCAAGTCCAAGGGCAACGTGCTGGACCCGATCGACATCATCGACGGCATCTCGGCCGACGCCCTGGTGGCCAAGCGCACCAGCGGCCTGATGAAGCCGACGGATGCACCGAAGATCGAGAAGGCCACCCGCAAGGAATACCCCGAGGGCATCGCCGCCTTCGGCGCCGACGCGCTGCGCTTCACCTTCGCCTCGCTGGCCACCCACGGCCGCGACATCAAGTTCGACCTGCAGCGCTGCGAAGGCTACAAGAACTTCTGCAACAAGCTCTGGAACGCCGCGCGCTTCACCCTGATGAACTGCGAAGGCTTCACCCCTGTGGGAGGGCCTTCAGGCCCGACCCCCCGCACCGACGCCGAACGCTGGATCCTGCACCACCTGCAGCACATGCTGCGCGACGTGGAGGCCGGCTACGCCGACTACCGCTTCGACCTGGCCTCGCAGGCCCTGTACGAATTCGCCTGGAACGAGTACTGCGACTGGTTCGTCGAACTGGCCAAGCCCGCCCTGTGGGGCGACGACAAGGCCGCCGCCGACAGCACCCGCCACACCCTGCTGTACGTGCTGGAAACCCTGCTGCGCGCCCTGCACCCGCTCACGCCCTTCGTCACCGAGGAAATCTGGCATGCGGTGGCGCCCACGCTGGGCATCACCGGCAACAGCATCAGCACCCAGCCCTATCCCGAATACGACGAGGCGATGCTCAACCCCGCCGCCGCGTCCGACATCGAATGGCTCAAGGCCGCCGTCACCCAGCTGCGCTCGATCCGCAGCCAGATGGGCATCTCGCCGGCCAGGGCCGTGCCGCTGCTGCTGCAGGACGGCAGCGCCGACGACCGCGCGCTGCTCGAGCGCCACGGCGCCGCGCTGAAGTTCCTGGCCAAGCTCGAGTCCATCGAGTGGATCACCGGCGAAGCCCCGGCCTCGGCGGCGGCGCTGCTGGGCGGCCTGAAGCTGCTGATCCCGCTGGAAGGCCTGATTGACCTGGGGGCCGAAACCGCGCGCCTGGACAAGGAGATCAAGCGCATCGCCGTGGAAATCGGCAAGTGCGAAGGCAAGCTGTCCAGCGAGACCTTCGTGGCCAACGCCCCGGCGGCCGTGGTGGACCAGGAGCGTGCGCGCCTGGCCGACTGGACGGCGCAGCACGCGGCGCTGGTGGCTCAGCGCGCCAAGCTGGCCTGATCTGCCCCCCCTGCCCCTGTGGGAGGGCCTTCAGGCCCGATGCCCTTCGCCGAAAAGCATCGGGCCTGAAGGCCCTCCCACAGGGTCAGTCAGGCGGCAGCAGCTCCAGCGCCATCACGATGGCGTCTTCGCGGCCCTTCGCGGCCGGGTAGTAGTTCGGCCGCTGGCCGATCTCGTTGAAGCCTTCGTCGCGATACAGCGCAATGGCGGCGGGATTGGACGGCCGCACCTCCAGGAACACCTGCTGGGCCTTGTGCCAGCGCGCCAGATCGATCAGCCGGCGCAGCAGCCGGCGCCCGTGGCCACGCCCCTGGTATTCGGGGGCGATGCAGATATTGAGGATGTGCGCTTCGCCCGCGGCGGCGCTCAGCACGCCGTAGCCCAGCAGCTGGGTGCCCGCTTCCAGCACCCAGCACTGGTGCCCGGCGCGCAGGCAGTCGCGGAAGATGCCGGGCGTCCACGGGAACACGTACGCGCGGTTCTCGATGGCGGCCACGGCGTCTATGTCCGCCTGCTTCATCGGCCGCACCTGCGTGCCGGGGGCGGGACGCGCGCTCACGGCTCAGTGCTTCCGGCGCAGGGCCCGCAGCGCCGGCCACAGCGCGCGCTTGGCGGCGCCGCTGGCGCGCAGCTGTTCCATCGGGGGCAGGGCCAGCGCGGCCAGGTCGCGGCCACCCGCGGCGCGCGCCAGGGCCTGCAGCAGGCGGTCGCCCTGCGCGGCCGCTTTCGGGGCCGGTGCCGGCGGCCCGCCCGCAGGTTCCGCCACCGCGGCCGGCAGCGCCGCGGGCGCGGCCCCCGCCTGGCGATAGAGCGTGTAGCCCATCGCCGACAGCATGGCCTGCTGCTGCGGGCTCCAGCTCATGCCGGGTTCTTGCGGCGCACCCGGGTCCAGGCCCACCACGCGGGGCCGGACAGCGCGTAGGCCGCGGCGATCGCCAGCAGGCCCTTGGCCTGGGCGATGAACAGCGCGGCAATCACCAGCACGATCAGCAGCAGCACGAAGAACGGCACGCGCTCGCCCTTCGGGAAGCCCTTGAAGCTGTAGTACTTGATGCGGCTCACCATCAGCAGGCCCGCCGCCACCGTCACGCACAGCGCCAGCCAGCGCAGGCCCTGCCCGCTGAAGCCAAAGGTGTTCATGGCCCACACGAACGACACCACCAGCGCCGCCGCGGCCGGGCTGGCCAGGCCGATGAACCAGCGCTTGTCGGTCGAACCCACCTGCGTGTTGAAGCGCGCCAGGCGCAGCGCGGCGCAGGCGGCGTACAGGAAGGCCGCCGCCCAGCCCACCTTGGCCAGCACCGGGCCGTCGGCCCGGAAACCCACCAGCGCCCAGTGGTACATCACCAGCGACGGCGCCATGCCGAAGCTCACCAGGTCAGCCAGCGAGTCGTACTGCACGCCGAAGTCGCTGGTGGTGCCGGTCATGCGCGCCACCCGGCCATCCAGGCCGTCGAACAGGCCGGCCACGAACACCGCGATGCAGGCGTTCTCGAAATTGCCGCTGGCCGCCGCGAGGATGGCGTAGAAGCCCGCGAACAGGCCGCCGGTGGTCAGCAGGTTGGGCAGCAGGTAGATGCCGCGGCTGCGCGCCGGGCCCGGTTCGTCGTTGGGTTCCATGCCGGCCAGTGTAGCGGCTCCCTGAATCGGCCCATAGCTGGGCGTCGGGACGCGGTTGCGCGCCTTGCAGGGCCGGGGCGGGGGTGGTATCACGGGCGCACCACGCCACCCCGAACCTCCCGGAGCCCCCCATGTCCCGCCCGACCCTGCTGATTGCGCTGTCCCTCGTCCTGGCGCCCGGCCTGCTGCTGGCCCAGGAAACCACCGTCTACAAGTCCAAGAACGCCGACGGCACCAGCGTCTACACCCAGATCGAGACCCGCGGCGCCGAACGCAGCCAGGTCCAGAGCCGCGACCCCAACCTGCCCCCCGCCGAAGCCGCGCCCAAGTCCGATACCGAAGTCGCCTGCGAGCGCGCCCGGGCCAACCTGACCCTGCTGGACTCGGGCAAGACCCTGCAGCGCGACAAGAACGGCGACGGCACGCCCGAAGACCTTACCCCGGAAGAAATCGCCAGCGAACGCGACCTCGCCACGCGCCAGGCGTCGGCCTACTGCCCCAAGCCCGGGGCCTGATCGCAAGGCCCGGCGTCGGGGTCGCGCCGCCGTTACAATGGCGGCCCACCCCGCGGCCGGTCCCTTCGATGCGTCTTTCCCAATTCCACCTCAACACCAGCAAGGAAACCCCCGCCGACGCCGAAGTCGTCAGCCACCAGCTGATGCTCCGCACCGGCATGATCCGCAAGCTGGCCGCCGGCCTCTACACCTGGAGCCCGCTGGGCCTGCGGGTGCTGCGCCGCGTTGAAGCGGTGGTGCGCGAGGAAATGGACCGCGCCGGCGCCATCGAACTGCTGATGCCGTCCATCCAGCCGCGCGAGCTGTGGGAAGAAACCGGCCGCTGGGAAAAGTTCGGCGGCCAGCTGCTCAAGATCAAGGACCGCAAGGACGGCGAGTTCTGCTACGGCCCCACGCACGAAGAAGTCATCACCGACTTCGCGCGCAATGAACTGCGCAGCTACAAGCAGCTGCCGCTGAACTTCTACCAGATCCAGACCAAGTTCCGCGACGAGATCCGCCCGCGCTTCGGCGTGATGCGCGCGCGCGAGTTCCTGATGAAGGACGCCTACTCCTTCCACCTGGGCCACGACAGCCTGGCCAAGACCTACCAGGCGATGTACGACGCCTACACGCGCATCTTCACCCGCCTGGGCCTGGTGTTCCGCGCGGTGAACGCCGACACCGGCGCCATCGGCGGCACCGCCTCGCACGAGTTCCACGTGCTGGCCGATTCGGGCGAAGACGCCATCGCCTTCTCCGACGGCAGCCAGTACGCCGCCAACGTCGAGATGGCCGAAGCCGTGTCGCCCGGCCCGCGCCCCGCACCGTCCGAAGCCATGGCCGAGGTCACCACGCCCTGGCAGCGCACCTGCGAGGAAGTGGCCAAGCTGATGGGCATCGACCTCAAGCGCACCGTGAAGTCGGTGGCGCTGATGGGCGAACAGGGCTTCGTGCTGGCGCTGGTGCGCGGCGACCACATGGTCAACGAGATCAAGCTGGCCAAGCTGCCCGGCCTGGCCGACTACCGCCTGGCCACCGAAGCCGAGCTCACCGAATACCTCGGCAGCGAGCCCGGCTTCCTGGGCCCGGTGAATCCGCTCAAGCCCATCACCGTCATCGCCGACCGCAGCGTGGCCGCCATGGCCGACTTCGTGGTGGGCGCCAACCGCAAGGGCTTCCATCTGTCGGGCGTGAACTGGGGCCGCGACCTGCCCGAGCCGGCCCTGGTGGCCGACCTGCGCAACGTGGTGGAAGGCGACCCGTCGCCCGACGGCCAGGGCACGCTGCGCATCGCCCGCGGCATCGAGGTGGGCCACGTGTTCCAGCTCGGCCAGAAGTACGCCGAGGCCATGAAGGCCACCGTGCTGGACGCCGAGGGCAAGGCCCAGGTGATGCACATGGGCTGCTACGGCATCGGCGTGTCGCGCATCGTCGCCGCCGCCATCGAACAGAACAACGACGCCAGCGGCATCTGCTGGCCGGCGCCGATGGCGCCCTGGCAGGTGGCGGTGTGCATCATCAACCCCAAGAACGACCCCGCCGTGGTGGAAGCCGCCGACGCGCTGTACGCCGAACTGCAGGCGGCCGGCCTGGACGCCGTGATTGACGACCGCGGCCTGCGCCCGGGCGTGATGTTCGGCGACATCGAACTGATCGGCATCCCGCACCGCGTGGTGGTGTCGGGCCGCGGCCTGGAGTCGGGCCAGTTCGAGTACCGCGGCCGCTGCGACAGCGACAGCCAGAACCTCGACCGCGCCGCCCTGATGCAACGCCTGGGCATCGGCTGACGCCACGCCGCGGGTTTGGCTGACACAACGGGGCCCGGCCAACGCCGGGCCCCGTTTTGTCTGGGCCCGGGGATGCAGCTACCATCGGGGCATGCGGCAGCCGCCGCGGCACCCACCAAGGAAGCTGCCATGTCGATCGATCTCGAGGGCCTCTCGGCCAAGGAACTCCAGGCGCTCATCGCCAAGGCCAACCAGCGCAAGAAGACGCTGGCCAAGCGCAAGCCGATCGCGGCCGTGCGCAAGAAGCTGGTGTCGCTGGCCAAGGCCGAGGGCTACACCGTGGACGAGCTGTTCGGCACCGCGCGCGCGCCGCGCGAAAAGGCCGGCGCGCCCGCGGCGGCGAAGAAGTCCACGGCCCGCAAGTCGGCCCAGAAGGGCAGCAAGGTCGAGCCCAAGTACCGCAACCCCGCCAACCCGGCCGAAACCTGGGCCGGCCGCGGCATGCCGCCCAAGTGGCTCAGCGCGCAGCTGGCCCAGGGCCGCAAGCTCGAAGATTTCCTCATCGCCCGGTAAGGGCTTTTTTGCCGCGGATTGCGCGGATAAAAGCGGATAAAGCCAGGGCGTGAGTGGGCCGCGGCCAGGTGGTCGGTTACGCGAAACGCCTTCCAACCGATTTCGCTTTATCGGCTCTTATCCGCGTTCATCCGCGTAATCCGTGGCCAAAAAAGCCGCTCACAGGTTTCGGCGCGAAGGCAGGATCAGGTTGCCGAACAGCAGCCCGGCCACCAGCGCGATCAGGGCCGACAGCAGCGCGAAAGCCGTGTCCAGGCCCAGGAACACGTCGCGCTCCATCACGAAGTTCAGGCTGCGGAAGCCCACGCTGCCCGGCACCAGCAGGATGATGCCCGGCACGCGGATCAGCGCGCCCGGGCGGTTGAACCAGCGGCCGTAGGCATTGCTCACCACCGCCACGCCCATGCCGGCGAAGAAGGCGCCGCCGGCGAAATTGTCCGAGGCCAGGCCCAGCACTTCGCCGCCCAGGCGCGTGAGTGCGTAGCCCAGCACCACCGACGCCATCACCAGCGGGTAGTCCCGGCTGGACGCGCGGAACAGCACCGCGAACGCATAGGCACCCACCAGCAGGGCCGCGCCCTCGGCCTGCCAGGTGAGCGGGTGCGGCACCGCTTCCTGCGGCACCCAGCCCAGCAGCCGCACCACCTGCATGGCGGCCACGGTGCCGAAGGTCAGCTTCATCAGGATCATCAGCGCGCCGGCGAAGCGCGCCGTGCCCGACACCAGCTGCTGGCTGGACAGTTCGCTGACGGCATTGGTCAGCATCAGGCCCGGCATCAGCACGATCAGCGACGCCACGATGACCGTCTTGAGCGACAGCGGTTCGATGAACGTGGCCACGGCGGCGGCCAGCAGGGTGGCGATGAGCGCGGCGATGGCCTCCAGGCCCTCGGCCAGGCGCGGGCGGCCGGCGCCCAGCACGTACAGCACGCCAATCAGCGTGCCGATGGCGGCGCTGGTGATGACGTCGGCCCAGCCGGTGCTCAGCAGGCCGGCCACCGCCGCCGCCGACAGGCCGAAGCTCAGCGCCGTGAGCACGTCGGCGCGGCGATGCGGCGGGCGGTCGAGCGCACGCAGGGCCGCGAAGCCCGACTCCAGGTCCAGCTTGCCCGCCAGCACGTCCTCGGCAATGGCGTCGGTGGCCGCCAGCCGGCCCAGGTTCTGGTCGCCGGGGGCCAGGCGGATGACGCGGGTGATGCCGTTCTGCTGGCCGCGCACCGGGTCGGCGAAGCTCAGGATGATGCCGGTGGGGTTGGAGAAGACTTCGCAGTCCAGGCCAAGGCGATGCGCCACGGCCTCCACCGCGCCCTCCAGGCGCTGGGCCGAGGTGCCGTACACGTGCAGCCGCGTGGCCAGCTCGGCCACGAAGGCGGCCTGCGCCTCGTAAGCGGCCTGGCTGTTGAGCACCGGGGTATTCATCGCGAAAGCATGGCATGAAACGGCGACGGCACTAAGCCGGCCGCGCCGGCGGCCCTGCCCTCGCCCCCGGTACCGGTGGCCGGCCGCGGCGGCTATCCTGATGCCTCGGCCCGGCGTCCCGCACGGCCGCGGCCTGACCGGCGGCATGACGCCGTTGGAGGGTTGAACCCGAGGAACCCGCGCCGGCATGAGCGAGAGGCCCAGCATCGAGCACAGCGAAAGCCACCCGGGCATCCTGGTGGCCAGCGGCGACTGGACCCTGGCCAACGCCACGCACCTGCTGGCGCTGCTGCGCGAGGCGCCCGACAGCGCCAGGGACATCGACGGCCGCGACATCTCCCGGCTCGATTCGGCCGGCGCCATGATGCTGTCGCGCTACGCGGTGAAGGTGGGCCTGGGCCTGGCCACGGTGGAAGTGCAGCCCGAATTCCAGCCGCTCACCGGCACCGTGCAGGCCATCTGCGAAAACCCGCCGCGCACCGTGCGCAAGGACTACGGCTTCCAGCAGATGCTGGGCCGCATGGGCTACGCGGTGGAGGACTACACGCGCGAAACCCTGGCCCTGGTCGGCTTCCTGGGCCTGACGCTCAAGACCGGGCTGGGCGTGCTGCTGCGGCCCGTGCGCTTCCGGCTGACGCCCACCGTGCACCACATGGAACAGGTGGGCCTGGACGCGGTGCCGCTGGTGGTGCTGCTGAGCTTCATGGTGGGCGCGGTGATCGCTTTCCTGGGCGCCACGGTGCTCCGCGATTTCGGCGCCGAGATCTTCGTGGTTGAACTGGTGGGCATTGCCTTCCTGCGCGAGTTCGGCGTGCTGCTGACCGCCATCCTGCTGGCCGGCCGCACCGCCAGCGCCTTCACCGCGCAGATAGGCGCCATGCAGTCGGGCGAGGAAGTGGACGCCATCCGCACCCTGGGCCTGGACCCGATCGAACTGCTGGTGATCCCGCGGCTGGTGGCGCTGCTGGTGATGCTGCCGCTGCTGACCTTCCTGGCCATGATCGCCGGCATCGGCGGCGGCCTGGCGGTCAGCATGGCGTCGCTGGGCTTCACGGCCGAGATGTTCATCACGCGGCTGCAGGAAACGCTGTCGGTCACGCACTTCTGGGTGGGCCTGTCGAAGGCGCCGCTGTTCGCGATGGTCATTGCGCTGATCGGCTGCCTGGAGGGTTTCCAGGTGCAGGGCACGGCGCAGTCGGTGGGCGAGCGGACCACGTCGAGCGTGGTGCAGTCCATTTCCATCGTGATCCTGCTGGACGCGTTCGCGGCGCTGTTCTTCATGGAGATGGACTGGTGAGCGCGGCCGGCGGCGACGACATCGCCATCCGCGTGCGCGGCCTGCGCAACAGCTTCGGCAGCCAGGTGGTGCACGATGGCCTGGACATGGACGTGCGCCGGGGCGAGATCATCGGCGTGGTGGGCGGTTCGGGCACCGGCAAGTCGGTGCTGATGCGCGCCATCCTGGGCCTGCGCGAGCCGCAGGGCGGCCACATCGAGGTGCTGGGCGTGGACGCGCTGTCGCCCGCGGGCCGCGACAGCGGCGTCATCGAGCGCAACACCGGCGTGCTGTTCCAGAATGGCGCGCTGTTTTCCTCGCTCACCGTGGCCGAGAACGTCGCCGTGCCGCTGAAGGAGCACTACGGGCAGCTGCCCGACGACATGATCCACGACCTGTCCATGCTCAAGATCCGCATGGCCGGCCTGGGCGAGGATGCCGGCGCCAAGCTGCCGGCGCAGCTGTCCGGCGGCATGCGCAAACGCGCGGCGCTGGCGCGTGCGCTGTCGCTCGACCCGGCCCTGCTGTTCCTGGACGAACCCACCGCGGGCCTGGACCCCATCGGCGCGGCCGCCTTCGACGATCTCATCAAGACCCTGCAGCGCGCCCTGGGGCTTACCGTGTTCCTGATCACCCACGACCTCGATACCCTGTACACCATCTGCGACCGCGTGGCCGTACTGGCCGACCGCCGCGTGCTGGTGAACGCCCCGCTGGCCGAAGTGGAGCGCTTCGACCACCCGTGGGTGCAGGAATACTTCCACGGCCCGCGCGGACGCGCTGCGCAGGCCGCCCAGGCCAAGGAGGCTTGACCATGGAAACCCGCGCCAACCATGTGCTCATCGGTGCGTTCACGCTGGGCGTCTGCCTGTTCGCGGTGCTGTTCGCGCTGTGGGCGGCGAAGTACACCACCGAGAAATCCTTCCAGGAATACGACGTGGTGTTCCAGGAGGCCGTCACCGGCCTGAGCGTGGGCAGCCAGGTGCTCTACAGCGGCATCAGCGTCGGCGCGGTGCGCAACCTGTCGCTGGTGCGCGACGACCCGCGCAAGGTGGTGGCGCGCATCCGTCTGTCGGCCGACACGCCGGTGAAGACCGACACGCGCGCCAAGCTCACGCTCACCGGCCTGACCGGCACGGCCGTGATCCAGCTCACCGGCGGCAGCCCCGGCAGCCCCGCGCTGGAAGCGCCCGAGGGCAAGCGCGTGGCCACCATCCCCAGCGAGCCGTCGGCGCTGCAGAACATCGCCGCCACCGCCAACGAAATCGTGGACCGGGTGAACGTGCTGCTGAGCGAGGAGAACATCGCCCGCGTCACCCGCACGCTCGACCAGCTCGACCAGATCAGCGGGACGATCGCCGGCGAGCGCGAGGAAATCGCCGGCCTGATCCGCAGCGCGCGCGCCGCCAGCGAGAAGCTGGAGGCCACGCTGGCCAGCGCCGACAAGGCCATCACCGGCATTGACCAGGGCGTGGTGCAGCAGCTGCCCGAGATCGTGGCCAAGCTCGACCGCACCCTGGCCGAACTGGAGAAGACCAGCCAGACCGCGAACGGCATGCTGTCGGAGAACCGCGAGGCCATCGCCGATTTCAGCAGCGACGGCCTGGGCCAGGTGGGCCCGACCATGCGCCAGCTGCGCTCGCTGATCCGCGAACTCGACGACCTGGCCGACAAGGTCGAAACCAACCCCGCCGGCTTCATCCTTGGCCGCGAGCAACCCGAGGAGTTCGAACCATGAGCCGCGCTTCCCTGATCACCCTTGGCGCGCTGGCCACGCTGCTGGCCGGCTGCGGTTCCATCGGCGGGCCCAGGACCGAGGTCACCGTGTATTCGCCGGCCACGGCGGTCACCGTGGATCCGTCGTGGCCCGAGGTGGACTGGTCGCTGTCGGTGGGCGTGCAGGCCGCCAACGCCATGCTCGATTCGCCGCGCATCGCCGTGCGGCCCACGGCCAACGAACTGCAGACCTACAAGGGCGCACGCTGGGCCGACAACGCGCCCGACCTGCTGCAGACCGCGCTGGTGGAGGCGTTCGAAGACTCGGGCCGCATCCCGTCGGTGATGCGCGTGGGCGGCGGCAGCTCGCGCGGCGACTACGGGCTGTTCGTGGAAGTGCGCCAGCTCGAAACCGTCTACGAGGACGGCACTCCCGCGGCGGTGATCGAAGTGCAGGCCCGCCTGGTGAAGCTGCGCGGCGGCGGCCTGGTGGCCAGCCAGCGCTTCCGCCACGCCGTGCCCGGCCGCACGCCCGAAGTGGACGACATGGTGGCTGCCTTCGGCGACGCCATGTCCGCCCTCGGCACCGACCTCGTCACCTGGACCCTCACCAAAGCCAAGTGAAAATGTACCAGGTACATTTTCACGCTGATTGAGACAGCTGCAGGACCTCAACCCGGGCGGGCAGGATCCCGTTTCACGGGTGCGATCCCATCGTGCGGATCTGCCGGAACGTGAGGTTGAGCCGGGGTTCGACAGCCCGCGCCGTGCGCGGCAGCGCATGCTGCCAGTTCGCCTGCGTGTCGCCCGACATCAGCAGCAGGCTGCCGTGCGGCAGTTCCATCGCGAACGTCTTTGAATGATCGCGGCGGTGGCGGAAGCGGAAGCGCCGCGTGGCGCCCAGGCTCAGCGAGGCAATCACAGGCCGCGGACCCAGCTCGGGCTCGTCGTCGCTGTGCCATCCCATCGCGTCCTGGCCGCTGCGGTAGAGGTTGGCCAGCGCGCTGTTCATGGCCACGCCGCTGGCTTCATCCACGCGCGCGCGCAGCGCCGCCAGCGCCGGCGGCCAGGGCCGCGGTTCGAAGCGCACGCGCGAATACACGTAGCTGGCGCCGGGATCGCCGATCCAGCAGCTCAGCCGCGGCGAATCGTGCTCCTGGCCGAAGATCCGGATGCGGTGGGTTTCCCAGGCGATCTGTTCGCGCAGCGCCTCGAGCAGGGCATCGGCTTCGGACGCGCCCAGCCACTGCGGTTCGAACCGCAGCTGCGCGTCGGGGAGGTCCGGCAATTCGGGTGGGAAGAGCATTTCTGCCACGGATTCACGCGGATGAACGCGGATTCAAAAGCGATGGCATGAGTTTAGCCCGCGGCTGGACGCACGCCGTGAAACCCATCCGCCCCGCTCCATCCGCGTCCATCCGCGCAAATCCGTGGCCAATAAAATCGGCGTGTCTCACCGTCGATGAAAATGTACCTGGTACGATTTCAGTGCCCGTCTCAGCGAGGATGAAAATGTACCTGGTACATTTTCATTCTTCGGCGACGGCGGCGATGACCTGGCCTAGTTCGAGCAGGCGCAGGTCGCTGCCGGGGGCGCCGACCAGCTGCAGGCCCAGGCCACCGGGCAGCGGCAGGCTGAGTGCGGGGCAGCCGGCCAGCGAGGCCAGCGCGGTGAGGTCGGCGAGGTTGGCGGGTTCGTCGGCGCCGTAGGCCGGCGGCGGCGAAGCCGTGGTGGGCAGCAGCAGCACGTCGAACTGTTCGAACATGCGGCGCACGCGGACCACGTGTTCGTCCAGGCGGCGGTCGGCGCGGGCGAAATCGGCGGCGGTCTTGCGGGTGGCGAAATCCAGCAGCCAGCGCAGGCGCGTGGACGCCCCGTCCAGGCGGTGTTCGTGCGCGGCCAGGATCTCGGCCTCCATCAGCAGCAGCGCGGCGCGGCGGGTGGCGGCCACGTCCAGCGGCGCCACGTCCAGCGCCACCGGCAGCGCACTGCCGAACACCGGCGCCACGCGCGCCATCACGGCGCTGAAGTTCTCTACCACGGCCGCATCCACGCCCAGCGCCGCGAGGTCGGCCACCACGCCGGCCTTGAGTTCGCCCGGCACCCAGTCGGGCGGCGACAGCGGCACGCGGCGCTTGCGCGAGCGCGGGTCGCCGGCGTCGTAGCCGGCCAGCACCGGCAGCAGCAGCGCGGCGTCCTGCACGGTGCGCGTGATCAGGCCCGGGCAGTCCAGCCGGCGCAGGCCCGCCGCCAGGCCGCGGCAGCTGAGTTCGCCGAAGGTGGGCTTGTGGCCCACCAGGCCACAGAACACCGCCGGAATGCGCACCGCGCCCAGCGTGTCGGCGCCCAGCGCGACCACGGCGTGGCCCGCGGCCACGGCGGCGGCGGCGCCGGCGGACGAACCGCCCGCGGCGCGACCGGGCAGCACCGGGTTGTGGACGTCGCCATGGTGCGGATTGCGGCCCACCGTGCCGAACGCGGCTTCGTCAATGCTGGTCTTGCCCAGGAACACCGCGCCCGCGCCGCGCAGGCGGCGCACCACGTGCGCGTCGTGCTCGGCCAGGCCCGGATGGCCGGGCAGGCCCAGGCCGGTGGGCATGCCGGCCACGTCGAAATTGTCGTTCACCGCGATGGGCACGCCGTCCAGGCGCCCCAGCGGCTTGCCCTCGGCGCGGCGCTCGTCGCTGGCGCGGGCGGCGGCCAGGGCGCCGGCCGCATCCACCCAGGTCCAGGCGTTGAGGTGGCCGTCGCGCGCGATCGCGGCCAGGCAGGCGCCGGTCAGCGCCTCGCTGCTGGTTTCACCCCGCGCCAGCGCGTGAAGCACGCGGTACAGCGGGGCCTGGCGCAGGGCATCGGGGCTGGCAGTCATGCGGGGGGCATTCCGGATCCGAGGGGGCTCCCGAAGTCTCCTTGATTGCCCGCCCGCGGGCAAACCGGGACAATCCGCACTTCAGCGTATGGAGTGGCCGTGATGACCGAACGTGACGTGATGGAATACGACGTGGTGGCCGTGGGCGCAGGCCCGGCGGGCCTGTCGTTCGCGATCCGGCTCAAGCAGCTGCGGCCCGAGCTGTCGGTGTGCGTGATCGAGAAAGCGTCCACCATCGGCGCGCACATCCTCTCGGGCGCCGTGATCGAACCCGGCCCGCTGGACGCCCTGCTGCCGGGCTGGCGCGACAGCCCACCGCCCGTGTGCGTGCCCGCGAAGGAAGACGAGTTCTGGTTCCTGACCAGGACCGGCGGCACCAAGGCGCCCATCGTCCCGCCGCAGATGAACAACCACGGCAACTTCATCGTCTCGCTGGGCGCCATGTGCGCCTGGCTGGCCCCGCAGGCCGAGGCGCTGGGCGTGGAAATCTACCCGGGCTTCGCCGCCGCCGAAATGCTGTATGACGAGGCCGGCGCCGTGTGCGGCGTGCGCATCGGCGACATGGGCGTGGCCAAGGACGGCACCCACAAGCCCGCCTACACCCAGGGCATCGACATCAAGGCCAGGATCACCGTGCTGGCCGAGGGCGCGCGCGGCCACCTGACCAAGCAGCTGGTGCGCAAGTTCGGCCTGGACGCCGAGTCCGACCCGCAGAACTATTCCATCGGCATCAAGGAACTCTGGCAGGTGCCCGAGGGCCGCGTGAAGCCCGGCAAGATCGTGCACACGCTGGGCTGGCCGGCCGACAGCCACACCTACGGCGGCAGCTTCCTGTACCACCTGGAAAACAACCAGATCGCGCTGGGCTACGTGTCGGGCCTGGACTACCGCGACCCCCACTACCAGCCCTACGAAGCCTTCCAGCAGTGGAAGAACCACCCGCTGGTGAAGTCCCTGCTCGAGGGCGGCACCATCCTCAGCGCCGGCGCGCGCGCCATCGTCACCGGCGGCTGGCAGTCGCTGCCCAAGGTGGAAATGCCCGGCGCGCTGCTGATCGGCGACACCGCCGGCCTGCTCAACGTGCCCAAGATCAAGGGCACGCACCAGGCCATCCGCAGCGGCATGCTGGCGGCCGAACACCTGGCCGCTCAGCCCGACTCGCTGGCCAGCGCCGGCTTCGACGCCAGACTGCGCGCGTCGCCGGCCATGGCCGAGCTGCGCAAGGTGCGCAACATCAAGCCCGGCTTCAAGAAGGGCCTGTGGTTCGGCCTGCTGAACTCGGCCTGGGAAACCGCCACCGCCGGCCTGTCGCCCTGGACCTGGCGCTGCAAGCCCGACTGGAGTTCGCTGCAAAAGCTCGACGTGGCCGAGAAGCCCAAGCGCGACTATGTCGAGCGCACCCTGGCCCCGCGCGACCGCCTGGCCGGCGTCTACTTCGCCGCCACCGAACACGACGAAGACCAGCCGGTGCACCTGCGCGTGTCCAACACCGACGTCTGCGTCACGCAGTGCGCGCAGGAATACGGCAACCCGTGCACGCGCTTCTGCCCGGCGGGCGTCTACGAAATGGTGGACGACGACAAGGGCAAGCGCCTGCAGATCAACGCCGCCAACTGCGTGCACTGCAAGACCTGCGACATCAAGGACCCGTACCAGATCATCACCTGGGTGACGCCGGAAGGCGGCGCCGGCCCGAACTACCAGAACCTGTGAGCCCCCGATGAAACTGGCGCTGGTCACCGCCATTGCCGCCTTCGGGCTCGACGAAGACCTCGAGCCGCTGCGCGCAGCCTGCGCCGATGCCGGCATCGAGGCGTCCATCGTGGCCTGGGACGACATGACCGTGAGCTGGGCGCGCTTCGACGCTGCCCTGCTGCGCTCGCCCTGGGACTACGTGGACCGCCTGCCGGAGTTCCTGGCCTGGTGCGACCGCACCGCGCAGCAGACCGCGCTGTGGAACCCGCCCGGCGTGGTGCGCTGGAACACCGACAAGCGCTACCTGGGCGAACTCGCCGCCCGCGGCCTGCCGGTGATCGAAAGCCACTTCCTGGCGCCGGGCGACGACCCGTCCACCCTGCCCGACCTGGCCGAGTTCGTGGTCAAACCCACCGTCGGCGCCGGCTCGCGCGATGCGCAGCGCTACCTGCGCGCCGACCGCGCCGCCGCCATCGCCCACGCCCGGCGCCTGCTCGACCAGGGCCGCCACGTGCTGGTGCAGCCCTACCTCAAGGCAGTGGACGAACAGGGCGAAACCGCGCTGCTTTTCTTCGGCGGCACGTTCAGCCACGCCATCCGCAAGGCGCCGCTGCTCAAGCGCGGCGAAGACCCCACCAGCGCGCTGTTCAAGGCCGAAAGCATCACCCCGCGCCAGCCGTCCGCCGCTGAACGGGACGTGGCCACGCGCGTGCTGGCGGCGCTGCCGTTCGACACCCTGGCCTACGCGCGCGTGGACCTGCTGCCGTCCGAAAGCGGCCCGCAGCTGCTGGAGCTGGAGCTGACGGAGCCGTCGGTGTTCCTGCCCTATGCCGAAGGCGCGGCGGCACGCTTCGCCGCCGTGCTCGCCGCCCGCCTCACGCCGTAAAGCCAGGAAAACCGGGGTCAGAGCCCGGTTTTTGCCCTGGTTCTATTCGGCCAGGACGCGGGCGACCACGTGGTCGGCCAAGGCCTCGGGCGTTTCGTGCAGCGTGTCGAGCACCAGCTCGGCGTGCTCGGGCGCTTCGTAGGGCGAATCAATGCCGGTGAAGTTGCGGATCTGGCCGGCGCGCGCCTTCGCGTACAGGCCCTTCTGGTCGCGGCGCTCGGCTTCCGCCAGCGACGTGTCCACGTACACCTCCAGGAACTCGCCGGGCGCGAACAGCTCGCGCGCCATGCGCCGCTCGGCCCGGAACGGCGAGATGAAGCTCACCAGCACGATCAGCCCGGCGTCGGACATCAGCTTGGCCACTTCGGCCACGCGGCGGATGTTTTCCACGCGGTCTTCGTCGGTGAAGCCCAGGTCGCGGTTCAGGCCGTGGCGCACGTTGTCGCCGTCCAGGATGAAGGTGTGGAAGCCCTGCGCGTGCAGGCGCTTGTCCACCAGGTTGGCGATGGTGGACTTGCCCGCGCCCGACAGGCCGGTGAACCACAGCACGCGCGGCTGCTGGCCCTTGAGGCGGGCGCGCGCGGCCTTGTCCACGTCCAGGTGCTGCCAGTGGATGTTGGCGGCGCGGCGCAGCGCGAAGTCCAGCGTACCCGCGGCCACGGTGGCGTTGGTCTGGCGATCGATCAGGATGAAGCCGCCCAGCCTGCGGCTGCGCGCATAGGGCTCGAAGGCAATGGCCTGGTCCAGGCTGAGGTTGCAGCAGCCCACCTCGTTGAGGTCGAGGTGGCGGGCGGCCAGTTCGGCCTGGGTGTTCACGTCCACCTTGTGCTTGATGTCGGTGACCTGGGCAGTGACCGTGCGCGCGCCGATCTTGAGCCAGTACGGCCGGCCCGGCAGCAGCGCCTGTTCGCCCATCCACAGCAGGTGTGCGGCGAACTGGTCGGCCACCTGCGGCGGGTCGCCGGCGGCGGCGATCACGTCGCCGCGGCTCACGTCCACTTCCTCGGCCAGCGTGAGCGTGACCGCCTGCCCCGCCACGGCCTGCGCCAGGTCGCCGTCGGCGGTGACGATGCGCTGCACGCGCGTGCGCCGGCCCGAAGGCAGCACCACCACGTCGTCGCCCGGCGCCACGGTGCCGGCGGCCACGGTGCCGGCGAAGCCGCGGAAATCCTGGTTCGGGCGGTTCACCCATTGCACCGGCAGGCGCAGCGGCGAGGCGGCGTCGAGCGTGGCCACGTCGGCGCTTTCCAGCGCCTGCAGCAGCGACGGACCGGTGTACCAGGGCATGGCGGCGGACGCCGACAGCAGGTTTTCGCCCTTGAGCGCCGACAGCGGAATGGCCTGCACGCGGGTGATGCCCAACGTGCCTGCCAGCGCAGCGTAATCGGCGGCGATGGCCTCGAATACGGCGGCATCAAAGCCCACCAGGTCCATCTTGTTCACCGCCAGCACCACGTGCCGGATGCCCAGCAGCGAGACGATGTAGCTGTGCCGGCGCGTCTGCGTCAGCAGGCCCTTGCGCGCGTCCACCAGCACCACGGCCAGGTCGGCGGTGGACGCGCCCGTGGCCATGTTGCGCGTGTACTGCTCGTGCCCGGGGCAGTCGGCGACGATGAACTTGCGCTTCTCGGTGCTGAAGAAGCGGTAGGCCACGTCAATGGTGATGCCCTGCTCGCGCTCGGCGGCCAGGCCGTCCACCAGCAGCGCGAAATCAATCTCGCCGTTCTGGGTACCGTGCCGCAGGCTGTCCTTCTCCAGCGCGGCCAGCTGGTCGTCCAGCAGCAGCCGCGTGTCGTGCAGCAGGCGGCCGATCAGCGTGCTCTTGCCGTCGTCCACGCTGCCGCAGGTGATGAAACGCAGCAGGGGCTTGTCTTCGTGCTGCTTGAGGTAGGCCCCGATATCGGTAGGAGGGCCTTCAGGCCCGATGCTCCTGGCCGTCGGGCCTGAAGGCCCTCCTACGGGGGGCATGCTTTGGCTGGCCATCAGAAGTAGCCCTCCTGCTTCTTCTTCTCCATCGACGCGGTGGGGTCGTGGTCGATCACCCGGCCCTGGCGTTCGGAGCTGCGCGCGACCAGCATTTCGGCAATCACTTTCTCCAGCGTGTCGGCGTCCGAATCGATGGCGCCGGTGAGCGGGTAGCAGCCCAGGGTGCGGAAGCGCACGCGGCGCAGCGTCGGCACCTCGCCCTGGCGCAGGGTGAGTCGTTCGTCGTCCACCATGATCAGCGCGCCGTCGCGGTCCACCACCGGCCGCTCGCGCGCCAGGTACAGCGACGGCACCGGGATGTTCTCGCGGTAGATGTACAGCCACACGTCAAGCTCGGTCCAGTTCGAGATGGGGAACACGCGCACGCTTTCGCCCTTCTGGATGCGCGTGTTGTACACGTCCCACAGCTCGGGCCGCTGGTTCTTCGGGTCCCAGCGGTGCTGGGCGCTGCGGAACGAGAAGATGCGCTCCTTGGCCCGCGACTTCTCCTCGTCGCGGCGCGCGCCGCCGATGGCCGCGTCGAAGCCGTGCAAGTCCAGCGCCTGGCGCAGCGCCTGGGTCTTCATCACGTCGGTGTGCACGGTGGCCCCGTGCGAGATCGGGCCGATGCCCTGGGCCAGGCCCTCGGGGTTGGTGTAGCGATGCAGCTGCACGCCGGTATCGGCGGCGCGCTGGTCGCGGAAGGCGATCATTTCCCGGAACTTCCAGCCCGTGTCCACATGCAGCAGCGGGATGGGCGGCCTGGCCGGGTAGAAGGCCTTCACCAGCAGGTGCAGCAGCACCGAGCTGTCCTTGCCCACCGAATACAGCATCACCGGATTGCGGAACTCGGCGGCCACCTCGCGCAGGATGTGCAGGCTTTCGGCCTCGAGGCGATCGAGGTGGGACAGGGCGTGGGCGGGAATCATGGCGAAAGGATAATGGGTTTGAGCAGGTTGTAGACGCTGATCGCCGCCACCAGCAGGCCCACCGCGGCCATCAGCGGCCGCGCCGGGATGCGCCGCGCCAGCCACGCCGCGAACGGCGCCGCGACGACGCCGCCCACCAGCAGGCCCAGCACCACGTGCGTATGGCTGATGCCCAGCGTGGCCAGGAACACCACCGAGATGGCGAGGCTGACGAAGAATTCAGCGGCATTGGCAGTGCCGATGGCAAAGCGCGGCTCCACGTGCCGCGCCATCAGGCTGGTGGTGGTGAGGGCACCCCAGCCGCCACCGCCCACGGCGTCGAGGAAACCGGCGCCCAGGCCCAGCGGCGCATTGCCGCGTTGACGCACCGGCGCGCGCACGCCGCGCCAGGCGCGCCGCACCAGCAGCACGCCCAGCACCAGCAGGTAGGCCGCCACCATCGGCCGCAGCCAGTGCCAATCCACCCAGCTCAGCAGCAGCGCCCCGGCGATGCCGCCGGCCACGCCGGGCAACGCCAGCTTCCACAGCAGGGTCTTGTCCACGTTACCGAAATGCAGGTGGCTCAGGCCGGACACGCCGCTGGTGGCGACTTCGGCCGCGTGCACGCTGGCGCTGGCCAGGACCGGCGGCAGGCCCAGCGCCAGCAGCAGGCTGGAGCTGGTGATGCCGTAGGCCATGCCCAGCGCGCCGTCCACCAGCTGGGCCGCCAGGCCGACGAGCACGAAGTAGAAAAACTCCGGGGGTAAGTCCATGTCGCCCTGCGGCACGGGCCGCTTTGGAAGAAGCCCAGAGTATTCGTATCCGCGCATCGCGTCAGGAAATAAGCCGCGGGCATGTGCGTATGCCGCTTCGCCCTTTCCGGGGCCGAAAGGCCGCGCGTAGTTTCGGCCTGGACGCCACCGCGAGCCCGACCCCATGCCTCCCGCCCCCGCCACCCTGCCCGTGCCGCCCCTGCCCGAGGACAAGGTGGACCTGCTGGCGCGGCTGACCGACGGGCTGGATGCCCCCGGCCTGTGGTGGCTGTCGGGCTATGCCGCCGGCCTTGCCGCCCGACCGGGCGCGCGGCCGGCGGCGGCGGTGGACGCGGCGGCGCGGCTCACCATTGTTTTCGGCAGCCAGACCGGCAACGCCAAGCGCCTGGCCGAGCAGCTGGCGCGCCAGGCGGAGGGCTCGGGCCTGGGCGTGCGCCTGCTGCGCGCCGACGCCTATCCGCTGCGCGAACTGGCCACCGAGAAGTTGCTGTATGTCGTCATCAGCACCCAGGGCGACGGCGATCCGCCCGACGACGCACGCGGCTTCGTCGAACACCTGCTGGGCAAGCGCGCGCCCGCCCTGCCGGGGCTGAAGTTCGCGGTGCTGGGCCTGGGCGATTCAAGCTACCCGCAGTTCAACGCCACCGGCCGCCAGGTTGACGCGCGCCTGCACGAGCTGGGCGCCCAGCGACTGTTCGCGCGCGGCGAAGCCGACCTCGACGTCGACAGCGTGGCCACGCCCTGGCTGTCGCAGGCGCTGGACGCCGCGAAGGAACAGCTCAGGACCGCCGCGCCGCTGGCCACGGTGACGCCGCTGCGTCCGGCCGCGCTCCCCGCGTCGCCGTGGTCGCGCGAAAAGCCCTTCGCCGCCGAAGTGCTGGCCCACCAGCGCCTCACCGGCCGCAGCAGCCGCAAGGACGTGCGCCACGTCGAGCTCTCGCTGGAAGACTCCGGCCTGGTCTACCAACCCGGCGACGCGCTCGGCGTGTGGCCACAGAACCCGCCCGCCCTGGTGGACGCGGTGCTCGCCGAGCTGCGGCTCGACGGCGAAACCCGCGTCGGCTCCGGCGGGCAGGACCACTCGCTGCGCGACTGGTTCGGCCGGCACCGCGAGCTGACCCGTCTCTCGCGCCCGTTCCTGCAGGCCCATGCGGCGCGCAGCGGCAGCACCGAACTGCAGCGCCTGCTGCAGCCCGACGGCGCCGCCGCCCTGTCAGCCCTGCTGGCCTCGCACCAACTGGTGGACCTGCTGCAGGCCTGGCCCGCCGCGTGGCCGGCCGAAGATCTGGTGGCCGCACTGCGGCCGCTGGCCCCGCGCCTGTACTCCATCGCATCCGCGCAGTCGGCCGTGGGCCCGGAAGCCCACCTCACGGTGGACCACGTGGACTACGTCGCGCCGGGTGGCCGCCGCTGGGGCGCCGCGTCGCACTTCATCGCCAGCGCCGCCGAGGGCGCGACGCTGCCGGTGTTCATCGAGGCCAACGACCGCTTCCGCCTGCCGCGCGACGGCGCGCGCGACATCGTCATGATCGGCCCGGGCACCGGCGTGGCGCCGTTCCGCGGCTTCGTGCAGGAGCGCGCCGCCACCGGCGCCGGCGGCCGCAACTGGCTGCTGTTCGGCAACCCGCATGCGCGCCACGATTTCCTGTACCAGCTCGAGTGGCAGCAGGCGCTGAAGGCGGGCCAGCTGCAGCGGCTGGACCTGGCGTTCTCGCGCGACCAGGCCGACAAGGTCTATGTGCAGCACCGGCTGCGCGAACACGGCCGCGACCTGTTCGACTGGCTCGAGGGCGGCGCCCACCTGTACGTGTGCGGCGACGCCAGCCGCATGGCGCGCGACGTCGAAGCCGCGCTGCTGGACGCCATCGCCACCCACGGCGGCCGCGACGCCGACGGCGCGCGCGACTACCTGGCCGGGCTGCAGCAGCAGGGCCGCTACGCCCGGGACGTGTACTGATGTCCGCCCATTCCGTCGAAGACATCAAGACCGGAAGCGGCCGTCTGCGCGGCACGCTGCTGCAGAGCCTGGCCAACCCGGTCACCGGCGCGCTGGCCGAAGCCGACCAGGTGCTGATCAAGTACCACGGCAGCTACCAGCAGGACGACCGCGACCTGCGCGACGAGCGCCGCCAGGCCAGGCTCGAGCCCGACTACAGCTTCATGATCCGCACCCGCACGCCCGGCGGCGTGGTCACGCCGGCGCAGTGGCTGGGCCTGGACGCCATCGCCACCACGTATGCCGAGCGCGGCCTGCGCATCACCACGCGCCAGGCCTTCCAGTTCCACGGCGTCATCAAGGGCAAGCTCAAGCCCACCATGCAGGCCATCAACGCGCAGCTGATGGACACCCTGGCCGCCTGCGGCGACGTCAACCGCAACGTGGCGGTGGCCGCCAATCCGCTGGAGTCGCGCGCGCATGCGGCGGTCCACGCGCAGGCCGCCGCGCTGTCCGAACACCTGCTGCCCAACACCCGCGCCTACTACGAAATCTGGCTGGACGAAGAGCGCGTGGCTGGCAGCGGCAGCGAGGACGAACCCGTCTACGGCAGCGCCTACCTGCCGCGCAAGTTCAAGATCGGCTTCGCCATCCCGCCGGTGAACGACGTGGACGTGTTCGCCCAGGACCTGGGCTTCATCGCCGTGCTCGAAGGCGGCGAACTGGCCGGCTACAACGTCAGCATCGGCGGCGGCATGGGCGCCACCCACGGCGATGCCGAGACCTATCCGCGCCTGGCCGACATCATCGGCTTCATCACGCCCGACCAGGTGATCGCCGTGGCCACCGCCGTGGTCACCGCCCAGCGCGACTTTGGCAACCGCACCGTGCGCAAGCGCGCGCGCCTGAAGTACACGATCGACGACCGCGGGCTGGATTGGTTCACGCAGCAGGTGGAAAGCCGCGCCGGCTTCACGCTCGCGCCGGCGCGGCCCTTCGCCTTCGACCACAGCGGCGACCGCTTCGGCTGGGTTGAAGGCCACGACGGCCGCTGGCACCTGACGCTGCGGCTGCTGTCGGGCCGCATCCAGGACGGCGCCGATGGCGCGCACCTCACCGGCCTGCGCGAAATCGCCCGCGTGCACGAAGGCGATTTCCGCCTCACGCCCAACCAGAACCTGGTCATCGCCGGCGTGCCGGCCGCGCGCCGCGCGCAGATAGATGCGCTGGTGGACGCGCACGGCCTGCACGGCTTCCGCACCGCCAGCCCGCTGCGCCTGAAGTCCATCGCCTGCGTGGCCCTGCCCACCTGCGGCCTGGCCATGGCCGAAGCCGAGCGCTACCTGCCGGCGCTCACCACAAAGGTCGAGGCGCTGCTGGACACGCATGGCCTGGGCGACGCGCCCATCCTGCTTCGCATCAGCGGCTGCCCCAACGGCTGCTCGCGGCCCTACCTGGGCGAAATCGCCCTGGTGGGCAAGGCGCCCGGCCGCTACAACCTGATGCTGGGCGCGGACCACCGCGGCCAGCGCCTGAACGCGCTGTACCGCGAGAACATCGACGAGCCGCAGATCCTCGCCGCGCTTGATCCGCTGCTGGCCGGCTACGCCGCGCAGCGCCGCCCCGCCGAAGGATTCGGCGACTTCCTGGTGCGCACCGGCGTGGTCACGCCGCGCATCGGCATTCCCCTGGAGCTGGTCCCATGAGCATCGTCCCCGACCCCACCGCCGCCGCCGAATCCCGCCAGGCCCTGGCCGAACTCAACGCCTGGCTGGCCGGCCTCACGGCGCCGCAGCGCATCGAGTGGGCGCTCGAATCCCTGTCGGGCGAACACGCGCTGTCGTCGAGCTTCGGCGCGCAGTCGGCGGTGGCCCTGCACATGGCCACGCGCGCCCGCTCCGACCTGCCGGTCATCCTGGTGGACACCGGCTACCTGTTCCCCGAAACCTACCGCTTCGTGGACCAACTGACCGATCGCCTGGGCCTGAACCTGAAGGTCTACCGCCCGCAGGTGGGCATCGCCTGGATGGAGGCCCGCCACGGCCGCCTGTGGGAGAACGGCGTCGAGGGCATTGATCGCTACAACCGCCTGCGCAAGGTCGAACCGATGAACCGCGCGCTCTCCGAGCTGGGCGTGCGCACCTGGATCGCCGGCCTGCGCCGCAGCCAGACCCGCCAGCGCGCCGACATCGACTTCCTGCAGATCCGCGACGGCCGCTGGAAGCTGCACCCGCTGGCCGACTGGAGCGACCGCGACGTGGGCCAATACCTGGCACGCCACGACCTGCCCTACCACCCGCTCTGGGACCAGGGCTACGTCTCGATCGGCGACGTGCACACCACGCGCCCCTGGCAGCCCGGCATGCGCGAGGAGGACACCCGATTTTTCGGCCTGCGCCGCGAGTGCGGCCTGCACTTCGACGAGGTGCGCGAGAGCGCCTGAGGCGCGGCGGGAGCGGTTTCCGTGGGATTATGGCGGCCTTCCCAGGCCCCACCGCCCCGCCCGATGCTGCGACTCACCGACCTCACCCTTCCCCTGGACCACGCCGACAGCGCGCTGCGTGACGCCGTGCTGGCGCGCCTGAAGCTGCCCGCCGGCGCCCTGCGCAGCCTCACGGTGGCCAAGCGCAGCTACGACGCCCGCAAGCGCGGCCACATCGTGCTGACGTATTCGGTGGACGTGGACGTGGCCGACGAGACCGCGGTGCTGGCGCGCGCGTCGGCGCAGAGCCATCGGGTGAAGGTGACGCCGACACCCGACACCACGTACCGCTTCATCGCCAGGCCGTCGCCGACGCAGGTGCTGCGGCCGATCGTGGTGGGCATGGGCCCCTGCGGCCTGTTCGCCGGCCTGGTGCTGGCGCAGATGGGCCTGCGGCCGATCATCCTCGAGCGCGGCAAGCAGGTGCGCGAGCGCACCGTGGACACCTTCGGCCTGTGGCGCAAGAAAGTGCTCAACCCCGAGTCGAACGTGCAGTACGGCGAGGGCGGCGCGGGCACCTTCTCCGACGGCAAGCTCTACAGCCAGATCAGCGACAAGCGGCACCTGGGCCGCAAGGTGCTGGACGAGTTCGTGAAAGCCGGCGCGCCCGACGAAATCCTGTACGTCAGCAAGCCGCACATCGGCACCTTCCGCCTGGTGTCCATGGTGGAGCACATGCGCGCCACCATCGAAGGCTTGGGCGGCGAGATCCGCTTCTCGCAGCGCGTGGACGACCTGGACATCGCGCTGGACGCCGACGGCGACCGCCGCGTGCGCGGCGTGGTGCTGGCCAGCGGCGAAACCATCCGCGCCGACCACGTGGTGATGGCCCTGGGCCACAGCGCGCGCGACAGTTTCGCCATGCTGCATGCGCGCGGTGTTTACATGGAGGCCAAGCCCTTCTCGATCGGCTTCCGCATCGAGCACCCGCAGTCGGTGATCGACGAAGCGCGCTTCGGCCCGCAGGCCGGCCACCCGCTGCTGGGTGCGGCCGACTACAAGCTGGTGCACCACTGCCGCAACGGCCGCTCGGTGTACAGCTTCTGCATGTGCCCGGGCGGCACCGTCGTGGCGGCGGCCAGCGAGCCCGGCCGCGTGGTCACCAACGGCATGAGCCAGTATTCGCGCAACGAACGCAACGCCAACGCGGCCATCGTGGTGGGCATCACGCCGGAAGACTTCGCCGAGTTCGATCCCAGCGGCAGCCCGCTGGCGGGCATCGCGCTGCAGCGGCACTGGGAGTCGGTGGCGTTCAAACTGGGCGGCGAAACCTACGAAGCGCCGGCGCAGAAAGTGGGCGACTTCATCGCCGGAACGCCCTCGGTGGCGCTGGGCGCGGTGGTGAACTCGTACACGCCGGGCGTGCGCCTGGGCGACCTGTCCGGCGCGCTGCCGCGCTACGCCATCGAAGCCATCCGCGAGGCGCTGCCGGCCTTCGGAAAGCAGATCAAGGGCTTCGACATGGCCGACGCCCTGCTGACCGGCGTGGAAACCCGCACCTCCTCACCCGTGCGCCTCACGCGCGGCGAAGACGGCCAGAGCCTCAACACCCGCGGCCTGTTCCCGGCCGGCGAAGGCGCCGGTTACGCCGGCGGCATCCTGTCGGCGGGCGTGGACGGCATCCGCGCCGCCGAGTGGGTGGCCGAGGCGATGATGCAGGACTCAAGCGCGCTGCCGGCCTGAGCCTCACCGGCACCACTGCTCCTCGCAAGGCTCGCGGTCGTTGTCGCCATCCATCTGCGTGCCGGGACAATGCGCGAGGAAGTACTGCGCCTCGGCGCAGGAGCGCATCTGCGAACAGTGCGTGCGGCCATCGCAGGTGAAAGACTCGCCCGCCGCCAGCGGCTGGGCCAGCGGCGCCGTTGGCAGCGACTGTTGGGTAACGGTTTCGGGCGGAGCGAACCGGGAATAGACCTGCGCGGCCACCGCCAGCACGATGACGATGCCGGCGAGTGCGCCCAGCGCGTCCCGCCAACCAAACTTCCCCTCGACCGGCCGCGGGCGGCGCGAACCGCGGGCGCCCGGCCTCTGGATGTTGACGGCCTTGCGCTTGCCGTCAGGGCCGGCCTGGATTTCGAACGACACCAGTTCGCCGACCTGAGGCCGTTGGCCGCCGCGCGGGAAAGCAGAAACGTGCGCGAAGACTTCTTCCGTGCCCGAGGCCACCACCACGAAGCCGAAGCCACGCTCGTCGTTCCATTTCACCAGCGTGCCGTGGGTTCGCATGCAGGACTCACTCAATTGGTGATGGCCTGGCTCAGCTCCACCCACGTGGGCGGCACCGGCCAGGTGGGCGTGTCGTGGCCGGCCACGGCGCGCTTGAGGTCGCTGCGGTCGAGCTGCGGGGCCAGGGCCAGCAGCAGCTCCAGCGCGTAGTCGCGCAGCACGCGTTCGCGCGGCAGCACGGCCCAGCTGACGCATTCGGGCACGGCGGCGGGCGCGGGCAGCGGGCGCAGGTCGGCGTCGTCGCGGGCGCTGACGGCCATTTCGGCCAGCAGGCCCACGCCCAGGCCGGCGCGGACATAGGTCTTGATCAGGTCGGCGTCGCGCGCGGTCATCGCAACCTGCGGCTCCAGGCCGGCGGCGGCGAAGGCGCGGCGCAGGGAAGACTCGGGACGGTTGGTGGATTCGTAGCTGACCAGCGGCAGCGGCGCCAGTTCGGCCAGCGTGGGCGCGCGGCCCAGCGCCGCCAGTTCGTGCGCGGCCGGCACCAGCACCACGCGGCGCCAGCGGTACAGCGGCACGGCCAGGCCACCGGGCGGGATCTCGCCCGCCGTGCTGACCACGGCGAAGTCGGCCAGGCCGCCCGCCAGTTGATCCAGCACTTCGCCTTCCGAGGCCGGCTGCAGGTGGATGCTGACGTCGGGGAAGCGCCGCGCCAGCGCGGCGATGGCCGGCGGCAGCACGAAGCGGGCCTGGGTGTGGGTGGTGACCAGGGTGAGGCGACCCTGCTTTTCGCCGCGCTCGTTGGCGGCGTAGGCGCGGATGTTGCCGGCCTCGGCCAGCACGCGGCGGGCGTGGGCCAGCACGTCCTTGCCGGCCGGCGTGATGGACTCGAGGCTGCGGCCCTTGCGCTGGAACAGCAGGAAGCCCAGTTCGTCCTCCAGCAGTTTGAGCTGCTTGGACAGGCCGGGCTGGGTGGCGTGCACCTTTTCGGCGGCCAGGGTGATGTTGAGGCCGGAGTCGGCGATGGCAATCAGGTAGCGCAGCTGCGTGAGGGTCATGAACGTTCCAAGGGTTGTCGGGCGCCAGCGGTTCAGGGCACGGGCGGGCGACAACACAGCGGGGAACGGAGCATGGACACGGGCATTCCAGGGGCGGCGCGCGGCGCCGGGGTCGTACCCGCAACCTAACCCGGCCCCGTCGGTGCGTCCATACGCCCCTGATAACCGGAAGGCATATGCACGGGGCCGCTGGTCATTTCCGGCGGTCGGGGCGCACGGCCTAGCGTGGCGACATGGCCCAAGACCCCGCCCCGCTGTTCCCCCTGTTCGCCGACCTGCGCGGCCGCCGCGTGCTGGTGGTGGGCGGCGGCGCAGTGGCGCGGCGCAAGCTTGAGCCGCTGCTGGCGGCGGGCGCGCGGGTGGTGGTCGGGGCGCCGTGGCTGGAGCCGTCGGTGATGGCGCTGTTCGCCGAGGGCCGCATCGAACACCTGGCCGGTCGCTTTGAACCCGAGTGGCTGGACGGTGCCTGGCTGGTGGTGGCCGCCACCGACGACGGCGACGTGAACCGCGCGGTGGCCGCCGCCGCCGAGGCCCGCCGCCTCTGGGCCAACGTGGTGGACGACCTGGCGCTGTCGAGCTTCCAGTCGCCGGCGCGGGTCGAGCGCGGGCCGCTGCAGGTCGCCATCTCCAGCGGCGGCGGTGCGCCGATGCTGGCACGGCACCTGCGCGAGAAACTTGAAACCGAGCTCGACGAATCCCTCGCCGGCCTCGCCACCCTGCTGCTGCGCGAACGCAGCCGCATCCGCGCGCGGCACCCGCGCCTGGCCGAGCGGCGGCGATTCTTCGAAGCGCTGCTGGCCGGGCCCGTGGCCGAGCGTTTCCGCGCCGGCGACACCGCGGGCGCCCTGCGCGCCTTCGACGCCGCGCTGGGCGAAGCGCCACCCTCGCGCGACCTCGGCTCGGTGGCGCTGGTGGGTGCCGGCCCCGGCGACCCGGGCCTGCTGACGCTGCGCGCACTGCGCCTGCTCAACCAGGCCGACGTGATCCTGCACGACCGCCTGGTGTCGCCCGGCGTGCTGGCCCTTGCGCGGCGCGACGCCGAGTTCATCGAAGTGGGCAAGCAGGCGGCCAACCACCACGTGCCGCAGGACGGCATCCATGCGCTGATGCTGGAACACGCCCGCGCCGGCCGGCGCGTGGTGCGGCTCAAGGGCGGCGACCCGTTCGTGTTCGGCCGCGGCGGCGAAGAGCTGGAGTTCCTGCAGGCGCACGGCATTGCCTTCGAGGTCGTGCCGGGCATCACCGCCGCACTGGCCTGCGCGGCTTATGCCGGCGTACCGCTCACGCACCGCGACCACGCGCAGTCGGTGCGCCTGCTCACCGCGCACTGCAAGGACTCGCTGGACACGCTGGACTGGCGCGCGCTGGCGCAGGAGAAGCAGACGCTGGCCGTGTACATGGGCGTGGCCGGCCTGTCCGGGTT
>Ga0209174_10000476_pt1 | contig 30243 bp, 25 predicted proteins | sample JI91814BDNA_FD_187505 | JGI IMG/M metagenome (GOLD analysis project Ga0209174, IMG submission 187505) | Wastewater effluent complex algal communities from Wisconsin, to seasonally profile nutrient transformation and Carbon sequestration -... | ecosystem: Engineered > WWTP > Effluent > Algae...
AGCAGCCAGCCGACGACGAGTACCGACACCTCGATCGAGGTGCGGACCAGGCGCAACGAAACCCCGGTGCGCCGGTGCAGGCCCGTCATCAGCCCGTCGCGCGGCCCGGGCCCGTACTGGCTGCCGATGTAAAGGCCGCCCGCGATGGCATTGGCCACGATGCCGCCGAGGAGGAGCCCCCATCGAGCGCCCAGGTTGTCTGGCGCGTCCAGCACGCGCAGCGTCGCGTCGGTCGCGAGCCCGATCAGCACGGAATTGAGCACCGTCCCCAGCCCCGGCCACTGCCGAAGCGGTATCCACAGGAGCAACACCACAAAACTTGTAACGATCACGACCGTGCCGAAGCTGACCCCCCAGTGCTCTTGCACGCCCTGATGGAAGACATCCCACGGATCGAGACCGAGGCCGCTGCGCAGCATCATCGCCATCGAGACGCCGTAGAGCACCAGACCGATCACCAGCTGACTCAGCCGGTGGGCCGTCTTCCCAGCGCGGATCTGCTCCAGCGGGGTCATCGGATGCAGGTCCGCCCGGCGGGCTAGGCCGCGGCGGGCCAGCGCAAGTGGTGACATGCCTACAGCCTGCCCCCAAGTGGTCTGGTTTTACATAGCCAATCATGCAATAGTGGCCTCATGACGCCGTCCATCTCCGCCGTGCGGCTCGGACGCCTCCTCGGCGAAGACGCCCTGGCTCGCCCCGCCTATCGGTCGCTCGCCGGGGCGATCATGGCGCTGCTCGCCGACGGCCGCATCCCCTCCGGCACCCGCCTGCCCAGCGAGCGCGAGTTGACCGCCGCACTCGGCTGCTCTCGCACGACCGTCACCAACGCGTATGCCGTGCTGGCCGAGCGCGGCTATCTCGCCGCGCGTCGTGGGTCGGGCTCGATCGCGCGCGTGCCGAGCAAATCCGCGTCAGCTGGTCGAGTGCTCACGCCGGCGATACGGCTGGATCCCGACGCCATCGACCTGACCTGCGCCGCCACGAGGGCGCCGGAGGGGATTCTCGATGCCTTTGCCGCGGCCCTCGCCGAACTCCCCGGCTATCTCAGCGACAACGGCTACGCCCCGGTCGGCCTGCTCGATCTGCGTTCCGCGATCGCCGACCGCTACCGGCAGCGCGGCCTGCCGACGAGCCCCGACCAGATCCTCGTCACCTCCGGCGCAGTCGCCGGCCTGGCCATCGTCTCGCGCGCCCTCCTCACCGCGGGCGACCAGGTCATCGTCGAGAGTCCGACCTATCCCAACGCGCTGGAAGCCTTGGGCCGCAGCGGGACTCGCACCCTGACGATCCCCGTGGATGCGACGGGGCCGGATCTCGACGAGACGGAACGGGTGTTGCGCGCCGGGGGCGCGCGAGCGGCATACCTGATCCCCGACTTTCACAATCCGACCGGCGCCCTGCTCGACGACAGCGACCGCGAACGACTCGCCAGGGCACTGCGGCGCAGCGGCACCATCCCGCTCATCGACGAGACGGTGGCAGAGGTCGACCTCGACGGCGGCCCGGCCGTGCGACCTTTCGGCGTGTTGGCCCCGGACGCGATCGCGCTCGGCAGTGCGGCCAAGAGCTTTTGGGGCGGCCTGCGGATCGGCTGGATCCGCGTGCCGGGCGCGCTCGCCGGGCGGTTGCTCGACGCGCGGGCGACCCTCGATCTCGGTGCGCCGATCCTCGAACAACTCGTCCTGACCCACCTGCTGCGCACCCACGGCGGTATGCCGATCGGCCGGCTCGCCGAGCTTCGCGCGGCCCGCGATGCGACGAGCGCTGCACTGCGCGAGCGGCTTCCCGACGCGCGCTTCGTGGTGCCGCGCGGTGGCCTCAATCTGTGGGTCGACCTCGGCGAGATCAGCGCCGGTGCGGTCGCTCTCGCCGCCGAGGGCCTCGGCCTGCAAATCGCTGCTGGACCCCGCTTCGCCCCCTCCGGCGGCTTCGAGCATCACGTCCGGATCCCCTATGTCGCCGACCCCGACGTGATGGCGACCGCGGTCGAACGTCTCGGCGCGGCCGTCGATCATGTCCGCGCCCACGGGGTCGCCGGGATCACGACCGCCGCCGCCCACGGCTTCGTCGCCTGATCGCCCGCACCGGCCGCCCGGACCTGGCACGCTGGCGCCATGACGTCCTTCCGGATCACCCGTCTGCAGCATGTCCAACTCGCCATCCCGCCGGGCGGCGAGCAGGCCAGCCGGTCCTTTTGGGTGGACGCGCTGGGTTTCATCGAAGTGCCCAAGCCGCCGATGCTGGCCGTGCGAGGCGGGTGTTGGTTCCGGCTCGGCGACCTCGAGATGCACATGGGGATCGAAGAGCCCTTCGTGCCGGCCCGTAAGGCGCACCCCGCACTCTTGGCCACCGACCTCGATGCGCTGGCCGCGCGCCTGACCGAGGCCGGGGGCGAGGTCCGGTGGAGTCAGGAAGTCCCGGGCCCCAAGCGCTTCCACACCGACGACCCCTTCGGCAACCGGTTGGAGTTCATCGAGGACGTGCCCTAGCCCCTAGTCAGCCGGCGGCCAGCCCGTCCGGGCGCAGCATCGCCGGCTGCAAGGTCGTCGCCGGACCGCGCCGATAGAGCAACGCCGGTCGCCCGAGGCGACCGTCACTCTCGTCCCGGCCCTCGGTCGCCACCACGAAGCCAGGGGTCGAGAGCACCTTGCGACGGAAGTTGCCGAGGTCCGGTGCGGCCCCCCAAACAGCGGCATACACGCGGCGCAGGTCGGCCAAGGTGAACGGCTCGTCGGCGAACTGTGCTGCGAGCGTGGTGTATTCGATCTTCGATCGCACGCGCTCCAGGGCATCGCGCAGGATGTCGGCGTGGTCGAAGGCGAGGTCGAGGCTCCCCTCCCCCGGGGCATCCGCATCCAGCCCCAGGTCCTCGACCGGCCACCATCGCGCCGCTGCGGCGTCCGAACCGGCCGTCGGGCCGCTGCGAGCCAGGCCGGGCGCGAAGGCGACGTGCGCAACGGAAACGACTCGCATCCGCGGGTCACGATCCGGCGCCGAGTAGGTGGCCAATTGCTCGAGGTGTCCCGAAAAGCGTTCCAGGCCAGTCTCTTCGGCAAGTTCCCGCCACGCCGCGCTTGCGGCGTCCTCGGCGATTCCGACGAAGCCACCCGGCAGGGCCCAGTGCCCTGCGAAGGGGTCATCCCCACGTTGGACGAGCAGCACGGCCAGGGTTCCCTCGTGGATGGTGAACACGGCGAGATCCACGGTCACCGCGAACGGCGGATAGCTCTCACCGGATCGCTTCGCCGCGCTCATCGGAGCACCTCCACGCCAGCCGCGGCCAGCTCATCGAGCGCCGCAGCACAGGACTGCGGCGCCACCCCCGCCGTCAGCGGAAGGATCACCCGTGTCTCGAAGCCGGCCCGGCGTGCGTCGAGCGCCGTGGCGCGAACGCAGTAGTCGGTCGCGATCCCGACCACGTCCACGGCTCGAATCCCTTGCGCAGCAAGAAGTTCGGCCAAGCCATCGCCGTCGGCGTCGGCGCGCCCTTCGAACATCGAGTAGGCCGGCTCGCCCATCCCTTTGCGCACCTGATGGGTCAGCCGATCCGCCAGGCCCGCCTCGGCGAACTCGGCACCCGCTGTGCCGGCGACGCAGTGCACCGGCCAGGTGCCCGCGTAGTCGGGCGCGCCGGTCAGTGCGAAATGGCCCCCATTGTCCGATCCTGGTGTGTGCCAATCTCGGGAGCCGACGATGAGGCGGTAGTCGCCGGCATACCGATCGATGTGGTCGACGATCGCAGCGGCGACGGCGCGCCCACCGGTGACGGCCAGCGATCCGCCTTCGACGAAATCGTTCTGGACGTCGACGACCAGAAGTGCTGTGGTGCTCATGCCTAGTCCTCCTCGGTTGCAGTGGTGAAAGGCGTCCCGTCGGCGACATCCCGGGCGCTCGCCGGCAAGGCCTCGACGACCGCCCGGGCATACCCGCGGATCTCGTCGAGCGCCGGGTTGTGGACGATCTCGCCGCCCCGGATCACGGGCACTTGCAGGGGCCGGGCGTCCGGGGGAACGGTGCCGTCGAGAGTGAAGCCTTCGCTCCCGTCTCCTCGCCGGTATGCCGTTTTCCGCCCGCCCGCGGATCCCTTGCCGCTCGCCTTCTTCGCCACCGGGCGAAGGGGTGCATCGGCTCCGGGGCGGTCGGCTACGGCGACGAGTTTGTAGACCATCCCCGCGGTGGGATGCCCCGATCCGGTAACGACGCGCGTGCCCACGCCGAACCCGTCGATCGGTGCCGCGCCGAGGGCGGTGATCACGTACTCGTCAAGGTCACTGGTGACGACGATGCGGGTGCCGGTGGCGCCGAGTTCGTCGAGCAACGCTCTGGCACGGCGCGACTCGATGTCGAGATCGCCGGAGTCGATGCGGATCGCGCCCAGCCCCGACCCGGCTACCTCCACCGCCGTCCGGATGCCCTGCTCGATGTCATAGGTGTCGACGAGCAAGGTGGTGCCGACGCCCAGGGCGGCCACCTGGCTGGCGAAGGCTGCGCGCTCGCTCTCGTGAGAGAGGATGAAGGCGTGGGCCACCGTGCCCACGGTCGGAATGTCGTAAAGGTGGCCACCGGCGAGATTGCTCGTACTCCCGAAGCCGGCCAGATAGGCCGCGCGGGTCGCCGCGATGGCCGACATCTCGTGCGTTCGCCGACTGCCCATCTCGATGATCGGCCGGTCGCCCGCGGCCGTGACCATGCGGGCGGCAGCGCTGGCGACGGCCGTGTCGTGATTGAGCACCGAGAGCACGAGTGTCTCGAGGAGCAGACATTCACCCAGCGGGCCCTCCGCAGTGAGCACGGGGCTCCCGGGAACGTAGATCTCGCCCTCCGGATAGGCCGTCAGGTCGCCACTGAACCGGAAGTCCGCCAGCCGGTCGGCCGCCTTGGGCGTGATCGCGCCGACCTGCAAGAGATAGCCGATCTCGTTCTCGTCGAACCCGAAGTCGGCGATCAGCGGAATCAGTCTGCCAAGCCCGGCAAGCAGGCCATAACGCCGGCCCGGCGGCAGACGACGGGCAAAGGCTTCGAAAACGCTGTGATCGTCGACGCTGCCGTCCTCGACGAAGGAGGAGTACATCGTCAACTCGTAGCGGTCGGTGAGCATCCCCGGGCTCGGCGCGTGCCACGTGCCACCCACGGCCCTTGATGAAGGCCCGCTCGGGACCGTCGATTCAGTTGCATCCACTACGGATCCCCCTCCATGCGACATTACAGTCATTTTGACTATAACAGGACTTCCCCCGCCGTGGGGAAGGACGGCCCGCCCATCCCGGGCCCACCCCAAGGCCCGCCCCTCAGTCGCGCACGTGCTCCGCCGACAGTGCGATCTCCTCGAACACGACCCGGCCGGCTAACCCGGACGGATACCCTTTGCGGGCCAACAGCCCCGCGAGCCGGCGCACCTGAACGGATCGGTCGAGCCCGTTCAGTCGCTTGAGCCGGGTCCGAACGAGGGCTCGCGCTCGCTCTTCCTCGACCGCATCAGGAACGGCGTCGAGGACGTCGGCGGCCGTGTCGGCAGCAACGCCTTTCGCGCGCAACTCCCGGCTCAGCATCGCCTTGGCCACGCCCCGGCTGTTCTGCTTCGAACGGACATAGAGCTCGGCATACGCCGCATCGTCGACCAGACCGACCTCGGCGAGCCGGTCCAAAACCTCGCGCGCCACTGCCGGGTCACACTCCCGCTTCGCCAGCGCGCGCTCCAGCTGGGCCCGCGTCTTGGGCGAATTCGTCAACTGGCGCAAGACAATTGCCTTCGCGACGGCGTGCGGATCCCGAGCCGCTGGTGTGCGGTCGTCGCCGGAGGGAGTGGATTCCGGCGACGACCGCGGCGGGGGGTGTGGGTTCCCGCCGGTTTGGAGCCGGGCCACCTCGGCGCGCAAGGCGTCGAGGGCGGGCCGCGACTGGCTGCTCACGACCGTCAGAATTCGACTGGCACGTCGACGACGGCCGGTGCGTCCACGCGCGGACCGATGCCGAGCTTCTCCTTGATCCGCTTCTCCAGCTCGTCGGCCAGGTCGGGGTTGTCCTTGAGGAAGTTGCGGGCGTTCTCCTTGCCCTGACCGAGCTGGTCGCCGTCGTAGGTGTACCAGGCCCCGGACTTGCGCACGAAGCCCTGGTCCACGCCCATATCGATCAAGCCGCCTTCGCGCGAGATGCCGTGGCCGTAAAGGATGTCGAACTCGGCCTGCTTGAAGGGCGGGCTGACCTTGTTCTTGACGACCTTGACCCGTGTGCGATTGCCCACTGGCTCGTTGCCGTCCTTCAGGGTCTCGATCCGACGCACGTCCAGTCGGACAGACGCATAGAACTTCAGCGCCTTGCCACCCGTGGTCGTCTCGGGGCTGTTGTGCACCATCACCCCGTCGACGAAGTAGTTGTGGGTGCCCTCGACTTCGATGTCGAATCGGTGCATCGATCGGGTCGGCGGCTTGACGTGGACATCCAAGACGCGAGCGGGCACCAGGACCTCCCGCGGCGGCACGAACTGCGGCGGCATCGCGAACTGGCCACGGAATCTCGGCAGCAGCTTGTCGTCCATCGACGGATGGACATACGGCGCCACAACTTCCATGAAGCGCGCGGAACCAGCGGTGGTCAGCACCAGATACGACTTCTGGGCTCGGCCCCGCGTCGTGACCGCGGCCTCGACTCCGAATGTGTCGCGTAGGTAGTCCGCGAGCCGAGTGCGGCTGGACGGACTCATCGCCTCGACGCAAAAGTCGATCCGACCACTACCCCCGCGCGTTCGCTCCTGCAGACCCTTACTGCGCAGGGCAACGGAGCCGTCGTCCATGAACCACACCGCAAGAGCCACCGGGGTGAGCTGCTTGAGCACCTCGTCGGTGACGTGCTTCTTGCCGTCGCCCCAATAGACGACTTCACGCAACTCGCCGAGCTCGGGCAACGGAGTGAAGTCGACGTGAACCGCGCCCGTGGACCGAACTGTCCGGGTCTGGCCGATGTTGCCGAGCTGGGCGCACTTCCAGTCGAGATACGCGACCTGCTTGGGTCCGTGCCCCATGCGGTAGCGAACGCCTGACCGTCCCCGGGTGTTGGGAGCCAAATGGCCGTTACCCAGCAGACCGCCAAGGATGACCTGCCACTGCTGGTCGGACAGACGCGCCGTCTCGCTGACCATGACCCGATCTCCTGCGATCAACTCGCCGGCCTCGCGCCAACCACCAGGCGTGCGGACCAAATGGTTCTCGGTGGCGGCGAACTGTGAGCGTCCGTTTCCTCCGGACTTGGCGACCGTGAATTGAAGGAAGCGTGCGGCTGGACCATTGTCGAACCAGTTGGTCACCGGCCTGGCAACGACGCTGTCGGTCACGGGGTCGTAGGTGCGGACCTCGACGTCCATCCGCTGGTTGACGATCTTGCCGATCTTTTCGGTGGATCCGTCGGCCAGCGTGATCCGCGTGTTGTACGACATGCAGCCGAACATCACCCCGATCTTCTCGCGCAGCTGGTTGATGAAGATCGCCGTCGTATTGGTGTTGTTCAGCGCGCCGGTGATCTTGCGCAGCGCCTGACTCATCAGGCGGGCCTGCAGGCCGACGTGCGAGTCGCCCATCTCGCCCTCGATCTCGGCGCGCGGCACGAGCGCCGCGACGGAGTCGATGACGATGATGTCGATCGCCCCTGAACGCACCAGCATGTCGGCGATCTCCAGCGCCTGCTCACCGGTGTCGGGCTGGCTGACGATCAGCGCATCGGTGTCGACACCAAGCTTCTTGGCATAGTCCGGGTCGAGCGCGTGCTCGGCGTCGATGAAGGCCGCGATCCCGCCATTGCGCTGCGCATTGGCCACCGCATGCAGCGCCACGGTTGTGTTGTGCGACAACATCCCATTGGCCAGGAAGCTGTGGGAATCGGGAACCATGAGATCGAAGGTGGGCTCCTCGCCCGCGTCCTCGACCGCGGTGATCGCTTCGTAGGTGTAGTCGGACTCAGCCAGCTCCTGCAGAATGCCGATGATGTGCTTCGCCCCCGGGGGGATCTGAGACGGGCGCCCCTGCGCCCAGGCGAGGATCTTGTCCAGGCGCCCGCGGGAACAACCCAGGTCCAGATCTGCGCGGAAAAGATCCCCCGCGATCCGATCGAACTCGCGGTCCCCGCCGATTGCGTCCCGCAGATCGGCGATCAGGCCCCGTAGGTGGGGAATGTTCTCGAACTGCGGATCACGCGGAGAGCGACGAAAGTTCGAGGCCACTTGATCCGCACGACGCCGGCTGCGGAAGCCGACGGTGTCGAGGAAGCGGTGAGCAGCGGCCGGGTTGATGAGCACGCTGTAGTAGTCGCGGTCGTAGGTGGTTTGGATAGACGCCGGAATCCCCAACCCGAACAACATCAGTTGGACCTGCCGGGCGAGCTCCACGGAGGCAGTGCCCAGACCGATCGTGGAGGTGGGGTCGATCCAGCCATCGCCTTCGAACAGGGCAGACAAGAAGGCGACCTGGGCCTTGGCGCCGGCCGTGCGAACCCGGTGCGGGATCACCTTGCCGGGCGCATTGACGTAGTCGAGCCCATACTCGTCCGCGATGCGTCGACGCAGGGCGACGTCGTGGATGACATGCTCCCGGTCCGCGTCGTGCTTGACGCGGACCCCAAACAGAGTCTCCGCGAGCCGGCTCCACTCCGCCGCTACCTCGGCATCCCAATTGGTGAAGCGGACCGCATGCCGGTTCGCCTCACCGAGCGTTCCTTCGGCAACCAGGTATCCGAGGAAAACGGCCTCGTCCTCGCTAAGACCGGCACCGCAAGCCGCTTCTTCGGCGCCGAAGAGCGCCGAGACGATGACGTCGCCGGGCACTAAGCGTCCTGCGTTGCGCCAGACGATATTGCCGCGCTCCGACATGACGCGGAAGGGGTGGTTGTGCGTCGCGGTGACGCTTCGGCCGGACCGAGTGGTGATGCGAAGTACGGGCTTGCGGTTGTTGTGCGTCAGCACGACGACAGGCTCGAGCGCTCCGCGCTCGTTGACGATTCGAACCCCGGAGTCTCGGACATCGGTGGTTCGAGATGTGCACGAGGCCGCCTGTCCGAAGCGGGCGAAGAACTCGGCAACCGTTTCCAGGCCCAGATCGGTCCAGATGTAGGTGTCCGCAGTCAGACATTTGCCGCTGCTCTCAGGTCCGTAGATCTCCACCACGCGCCCGCGCGGCAGGCCGCCGATGCCGAGGGCGACATCCAGCGAGATCGATCCGGTCGGGATCACCTCGATCGGCGCACGGACCTCGTCGCCGAGCCGCATCACCGCGCCCTTGCCGAAGTTCTTCTCGATCTGCCCCATCGCGGACTCGAGGGCCTTGCTCTTCTGGTCGGCCAACTTCTGGTCCATGTCCGGCTTCGCGGCCATGCCACACCTCTTCTTTCATCTCGTGTCGAGCGCGCCTGCCTTCGACCCCGGCCGAGTTCGGCTCGTGGGTCAGACGCTAGGCGGGACCACCGACAACCCTCCATCCCCGCCGGAAAGGCTGTGGATGATGCAGTGCGGCGTTCCCACCTGTGAACGACACTAGCCGAACACTTGTTCGACGAACAGCGACACGCCGCAGCATTGCCGAGGGTGTCTACTTGTGGCCTCACATCCGTCCACGGTCAGGCGACTACTTGGTGATGCCACCCGTCCAACCCTTCGAGAACGCCGTGCAGACGCACGGACCCACCGTGCTGCGCGTCTGCCGCGCGGTCCTGGGCGCCGGTCCGGACGCCGACGACGCATGGTCGGAGACCTTCCTCGCCGCGCTTCGCGCGTGGCCGGACCTACCGCCCGGCACCAACGTCCAGGCCTGGCTGGTGCGTGTCGCCCGCAACAAGTCCATCGACATCGTCCGCGCGACCGCCCGGCACGCGATCCCGGCCGATGCCCTTCCTGATGCCGCGCGCTCGCACGACCCGCAGGCCACCGACGTCTGGCAGGCCGTCGCCCGGCTCCCCCAACGCCAACGCGAAGCCGTCGCCTATCACTACTTCGGCGGGCTGCCGCATACGGAAACCGCCGAACTGACCGGCTCCTCCCCCGCCGCCGTTCGCCGGGCGGCGGCCGACGGCATCGCCGCCTTGCGTCGCACGCTGTCCACCGACGATCCGACCCCGTCCGCCCGCACTCCCGCGAAAGCCAGCCGATGAGCCCGACCCTGACGACCCTGACCGCGCCCACGGACACCGAACTGCAGAGGCTGCACGATCGCCTCGCCGCCCGCGCCGAGAGCGAGCACCTGCTCGCCGTCGCCTATCGCATGCTCGACACCCCGATCGGTTCGCTGTTGATCGCCGCCACCGAGCGCGGCCTGGTGCGGGTGGCTTTCGAGAACGAGGACACCGACGCGGTGCTCGCCGAGCTGGCCGACCACGTCAGTCCCCGCATCCTTCGCGATGCCCGCCGCCTCGACCTCGCCGCGACCGAACTCGACGAGTACTTCGCGCACGCGCGGACCACCTTCGACCTCCCGCTGGATTTCGCCCTCACCCGGGGTTTTCGCGGCGAGGTCCAGGCCGCGCTCACCACGATCCCGTATGGCGCGACGGCCACCTACGGAGAAGTCGCCGCCTTCGTGGGCCGCCCCCGCGCGGCCCGCGCCGTGGGGTCGGCGTGCGCGACCAACCCGCTCCCGATCGTGCTGCCCTGCCACCGGGTCGTCCCGGCCGACGGGACCCTCGGCAGGTACCGCGGCTGCGCGCCGGCCAAGGCCACCCTGCTTTCCTTCGAGTCTGCCTGATCCGAAACGGGCGCGACCGGCTCGGCGGGTACCCTTGACGGGCCCGAAGCCCGCACGCCGATGATGGACGACTTTGCCGACGACCACCCATGCCGCACCCGCTGCGCCGTCGACGACCCATCAGCCCAAAGGCTTCCGGCCGGACGTCGAGGGCCTGCGCGCGATTGCGGTCGGCACCGTGCTGTGGTTTCACGCCGGCCTGAGCGGGCTGACCGGAGGCTTCGCCGGTGTCGACATCTTTTTCGTGATCTCGGGCTTCCTGATCACCGGGCAGATCACCCGTGAGGTCGAGCGCACCGGGCGGATCTCGCTGGTCGGGTTCTACGCCCGCCGCGCCAAACGACTCTTCCCCGCAGCCGCGACGGTCCTGGTCACCACCACCTTGCTGACCTGGATCGTCCTGCCGAAGATCAGCTGGCGCGACTTCGGCTGGGATATCACCTCGGCTGCGGCCTATGTCGTCAACTGGCGCCTGGCCGCCCGGTCCGTCGACTACCTCGCGGAGGACACCACCGCCTCTGCGGTCCAGCACTTCTGGAGCCTGGCGGTGGAGGAGCAGTTCTACATCATCTGGCCGATCCTGCTGCTCCTGCTGGCTCTGCTCATCCGCACCCGCCGGTTGCCGATCCGCCCGACCCTGGCCATCGGCCTCGCCGCAATCGTGATTCCCACCCTCGCCTGGTCCATCCATCTCACTGCGACCGACCCGGCCCGCGCGTATTTCGTCACCACCACCCGGTTGTGGGAGTTGGGCGTCGGCGCGCTCGTCGCCGTCGGGACGACCGTATGGGCGCGCCTGCGCCCCCCGATTGCAGCCGCCATCGCGTGGGGCGGCCTCGCTGTGATCGCGGTCGGGTTGTTCACGCAGTCCACCAGGACGCCGTGGCCGGGCTCCGCGGCCCTGATCCCCGTGCTCGGTGCGGCGGCCGTCATTCTCGGTGGCCAGAGCGCAGGCGCCCTCGGTCCGGTGCGTCTGCTCGGCGTCCGGCCGATGGTCTGGATCGGCGGCCTGTCCTATTCCCTCAATCTCTGGCACTGGCCGCTCGTCGTGGCCGCCAAACAGGCCTGGCACGGCCTGACCTGGTGGCAGGGCGTCGCGGTGGTGACGGCCAGCGTCATACCGGCGTGGTTGACGCACAAGCTGATCGAGAACCCGCTGCGCTTTCACCCATGGGTCGTCGCCCGCTCCCGCAATGCCCTCGTGCTGGGCCTGATCTGCTCGCTGGTCGGCGCTGCCTGCGGGGCCGCCCTCGCGTTCGCCGGCCGGTCGAGCGGCTTCACGACCATCGACGAGGCATCCGCACCCGCCGGCACCTTCGGCGCGCAGATCCTCGGCAACGGCGCCGAACCGGCCAAGGTCACCATCGACATGCATCCCGAAGCGATGACCCCGGACCCGCTCAAGGCGACCGCCGACGCGCCCACCCTCTATGCCGACGACTGCCAGACCGAACAGACGACCACCGACGTCTTCACGTGCACCTACGGCGCCAAAGCGTCCTCGAAGGTGATCGCCCTGGTCGGTGATTCCAAGAGCGCGCAATGGTTCCCGGCCCTAGAGAAGTTCGCCACGACGCACGGCTGGACCATCACGACCTATCTGAAGTCGTCGTGCCCGTGGAGCTCCGCGCTCATCTACGGCGGCCAGGACCCCAGCCATCGCTACACGATCTGCAAGCAGTGGGGTGCCAAGGTCCTCGATCGCCTCACCGGGCCCGAGAAGCCCACCGTCATCGTCACCTCCGGCATCCGCGGCACCGCCTTCACCCCCAGCGGCACCGAGGACCGCGCGACCATGGTCGCCGGCTACGCCGACTATTGGTCGGCGATGGGCACGATCGGGGTACCGGTCATTGTCCTCAATGACACCCCCCAGCCCGGCAAGGTCGTCTATGAGTGCGTTCTGGACCACCCCGCTGACTTCATGACCGCGTGCAAGGGCCGGTTCAACGACGGCTCGGGTGGCGCGGCTCTGCGCGCGGCTGTCACCGACGTGCCGACCGCTCGGCTGATCGACATGAACCCGTGGATCTGCCCGCAGAAGCAGTGCTGGCCGGTGATCGGCAATGTCCTCGTCTGGCGGCAGGGGTCCCACATCACCGCGACGTATGCCGCGTCCCTGAGCGCCGTGATCGACCGCAAGCTCGCGGCGGCCCTCCACGAACTCGGCGTCGCCACCAGCTGACCCCCTTCGCCGATCGGGGGTTGTCGGTGGGCCGTGCAAGGCTGTGCCTGCCATGACCGATGACGTCCTGTCCCGATTCTCCGCGGCGACCCAAGCGTGGTTCCGCGGATCCTTCGCCGAGCCGACGAGTGCCCAGGCCGGCGCTTGGTCCGCGATCAGCTCAAGGCGCGACGCGCTCGTGGTCGCCCCCACCGGCTCGGGCAAGACCCTGTCGGCCTTCCTCTGGGCGCTCGACGGGCTCGTGCGGCAACCGGCGCCCGAGGATCCCCTGCGCCGGTGCCGCGTCGTCTACGTCTCGCCGATGAAGGCGCTGGCCGTCGACGTCGAGCGCAACCTGCGGGCGCCCCTGGTCGGCATCGGCCACGCCGCTGCCCGCCTCGGTGTGCCGGTCCCCGACGTCGGCGTGGCCGTCCGCTCCGGAGACACTCCCGCGGCCGAACGCCGAGCCTTCGCCCGGACCCCCAGCGACATCCTGATCACCACCCCCGAATCCCTTTTCCTGCTGCTCACCTCCAACGCGCGGGCGGCGCTGGCCGGGGTCGAGACGGTGATCCTGGACGAGATCCACGCCGTGGCGGCCACCAAGCGCGGCGCCCACCTAGCGCTCTCGCTGGAGCGCCTGGACGCCCTGTTGCCGAAGCCGGCCCAGCGCATCGGGCTCTCCGCCACCGTCCGGCCGGTCGAGGAGGTCGCGCGCTTTCTCAGCGGCGGTCGCCCCGTCGAGATCGTCCAGCCGCCCGCGACCAAGGCCTGGGATCTCGAGGTCGTCGTGCCTGTGCCGGACATGGGCGAGCTGGGCGCGGTCAGCGGCGACCTCTCCGGAGCCGCCTCCGGACCCGAGCGGCGCACCTCGATCTGGCCGCACGTCGAGGAACGCATTGTCGACCTCGTGGCACAGCAGCGCTCCACGCTGATCTTCGCCAACTCCCGCCGGCTGGCCGAGCGGCTGACAGCGCGACTGAACGAGATCTGGGAGGGGCGCCTAGCCGAGGCTGCCGATGACGGGTCGCTGCTCGATGTCCCGGCGGCCGAGCTCGGCGCCCACCGAGCCGACCGGCCGCGCCCGGCACGCACCCCTGCCCAGGTGATGCCTCAGGCCGGCGCCAGCGGCGGCGCGCCGGCGGTGCTCGCCCGAGCCCACCACGGCTCGGTGAGCAAGGAGCAGCGGCTCGATATCGAGGAAGCCCTCAAGGCCGGCCGGCTCCCGGCAGTCGTCGCGACCAGTTCCCTCGAACTCGGCATCGACATGGGCGCGGTCGATCTGGTCATCCAGGTCGAATCCCCGCCGAGCGTGGCCTCAGGCCTGCAGCGCGTCGGGCGGGCCGGGCATCAGGTGGGCGCGGTCTCGGCCGGAGTCTTTTTCCCCAAGTACCGCGGCGATCTGGTCCAGACGGCCGTCGTCGTGGAACGCATGCGCGCGGGCGCGATCGAGGAGTTGAGGATCCCGGCCAATCCGATCGACGTGCTCGCCCAACAAATCGTCGCGATGACCGCGATGGACACCTGGTCGGTCCCCGACCTGTATGCCCTGGTCCGCCGAGCCGCGCCCTATGCCGGCCTCTCACGCACGGTTCTCGATGCCGTTCTGGACATGCTCGCCGGACGCTATCCCAGCGACGAGTTCGCCGAGTTGCGGCCGCGAATCACCTGGGATCGCCTCGCCGACGAGATCACGGCCCGGCGCGGTGGCCAGCATCTGGCCGTCACCAGCGGCGGCACAATTCCCGACCGCGGGCTCTTCGGCGTCTTCCTCGCCGGCGACGGCGCCGGGCGACGGGTCGGCGAACTCGACGAAGAGATGGTCTACGAATCCCGAGTCGGGGATGTCTTCACGCTGGGCACCTCCAGCTGGCGGATCGAGGAGATCACGCACGACCAAGTGCTCGTCACCCCCGCGCCCGGTGAGCCGGGGCGCTTGCCGTTCTGGAAGGGCGAGACGCAAGGGCGCCCCGTCGAGCTCGGCACCGCGCTCGGCGCCTTCGTCCGCGAACTCGCCCACGCGGCGGCCGACGACGGCCTGGCGCGTGCCCAGGCCGCCGGACTCGATCCGTGGGCAGCCGACAACCTGATCGCCTACCTGGCCGAGCAACGCGCGGCAACCGGGGTGGTCCCCAGCGATACGACAATCGTCATCGAACGCTTCCGTGACGAGATCGGCGACTGGCGGGTCGCTCTGCACTCCCCGTTCGGCATGCCCGTGCACGCGCCCTGGGCGTTGTGCATCGCGGCACGCATGCGCGAGCGCTTCGGGGTGGACGTCCAGGCGATGGCCGCCGATGACGGAATCGTCCTGCGCCTGCCCGATGTCGAGTTCGACGACGGCGCCGACGCCGGGGCTGAGCTCGGCAGCCTGCTCCTCCTCGATCCGGACGACATCGACGCGCTCGTCACCGCCCAATTGCCGGGCTCGGCACTCTTCGCCTCGCGCTTTCGCGAATGCGCGGCCCGCGCATTGCTCCTGCCTCGCCGCCGGCCGGGGGTGCGCCAACCTTTGTGGCAGCAACGCCAGCGCGCGGCATCCCTGCTGCAGGTCGCCAGCAACTACCCCGACTTCCCCATCGTGCTCGAGACCGTTCGCGAGTGCCTGCAGGACGTCTACGACGTGCCCGGGCTGGTCGCGCTGATGAAGCGGATCGCCGCCCGCAAGGTCGGCACCGTCGACGTCCTCTCCGACGCACCCTCGCCCTTCGCGCGGTCGCTGATGTTCGGCTATGTCGCCCAATATCTGTATGAAGGCGACTCGCCCCTGGCCGAACGTCGGGCCGCCGCACTGGCCCTCGATCCCACCCTGCTCGCCGAGTTGCTCGGCCGGGGCGAAGGCCTGGCGCTTCGCGAGTTGCTCGACCTCGGTGCGATCACGCGCACGGCCGCCGAACTCCAACGACTGTTGCCCGAACGGCAGGCCCGCGACGCGCCCGAGATCACCGACCTCTTGCGCGTGCTCGGGCCCCTGACCCAAAGCGATATCGAGGTCCGCACGGTCGAGGAGATCCGCGGTCACGTCGGCCTGATCCTCGCCGAGTTGAGCGCGACCCGGCAGGTCATCGAGGTGCGGATGGCCGGTGAATCACGGTATGCCGTGGCTCAGGACGCCGCCCGGCTGCGCGACGCGTTGGGCGTGGCACTGCCGGTAGGCCTGCCGGTCGCCTTCCTCGAACCCGTCGCCGATCCCCTCGGCGAGCTCGTGGCTCGTTATGCACGCACGCACACGCCCTTCCTTCTCGCCGATCTGGCCCGCGATCTCGGCATCGGAACCGCCGTCGCGCATGACGCCCTGCGCCGGCTGCTCTCCACCGGCCGAGTCACCGAAGGCGAGTTCCTCCCCATGGGCGCCGGGACGGAGTTCTGCGATGCGGAGGTGCTGCGGCTGATCCGGCGCCGCTCGCTCGCCGGCCTGCGCGCCGAGGTGGAGCCGGTCCCGACCGCGCAGTACGCCCGCTTTCTGCCCACCTGGCAGGGCATCCGTGGACCCCTGCGCGGCACCGATGGCGTCCTGCGGGCCGTCGAACAACTCAGCGGGGCGATCGTGCCGGCGAGCGCGGTCGAGTCGCTGATCCTGCCGGTCCGAGTCAGCGGTTACCAGCCGGCCGCCCTCGACGAACTGCTCGCGACCGGCGAGATCTGCTGGCAGGGCCACGGCAGCCTGCCGGGCGACGATGGCTGGATCTCGCTCCACCTTTCCGAGAGTGCGCCGCTGACCCTGCAGCCACCGGGCGAGGTCACCGACCCGCGGGCACTGATGCTGCTGGAGGCCTTCGCACCCGGAGGTGCCTACTTCCTTCGCGGCCTATCCGCGGCAGCACCGTTGCCCGACGAGGCCGAAGCGGTGGCGGCGCTGTGGGCGTTGGTGTGGGCCGGCGTGGTCACCGGCGACACTTTCGCGCCGGTGCGCGGGCTGCTGACTTCCAACCGGGGCGCGCACAAGCATCAGCGTCGGGCACCGCGCGCGACGCGCTACGGCCGACGCGGTTCGCTTGCCGGCATGCGGCCCGCGCTGAGTCGCGCGGTGGGCACGCTGGGCACGCCGCCGACCGCGGTCGGTCGCTGGTCTCTCGTGCCCGAACTCGACCTCGACGCAACCGCGCGTGCCGTGACACGCGCGGAGGTGCTGCTCGATCGCTATGGGGTGGTCACCCGATCGGTCATCGCGGCCGAGGAGGTGCCCGGCGGGTTCGCGGCGATCTATCGCGTGTTGGCCGCAGCCGAGGAGTCCGGACGGTTGCGGCGCGGCTACTTCGTCGAATCGCTCGGCGCCGCCCAGTTCGCCACGACCGGAGCCGTCGACGCGCTGCGCCAGGCCACCGGCCGGCCCGGTAGCGAGACCGGGGCCGAGGCACGCGACGCATCAGCGGTCGCACGCGATCGCACGAACCCGGCGCAGGCACGCCCCTGGTTGCCCGCCCTCGACGCCGGGCGGCCCGCCCCGGACCCGGCCCTCGTGCTCGCCGCCACCGACCCGGCCAATCCGTATGGCGCCGCGCTGTCCTGGCCCGAGCGCGATGGCGCGGGTGGCCATCAGCCAGGACGCAAGGCCGGCGCCTTGGTCGTCCTGGTCGACGGCGTGCTGGTGATCTACGTCGAGCGCGGCGGCAAAACCCTGCTCAGTTGGGGTGACGACCCGTCGACCCTGCAGGCGGCAGCGGACGCGCTGGCCCGCAGCGTGCACGACGGGGCACTGGGCCGCTTGACGGTCGAAAAGGCCGACGGCACGTCGGTTCTCGCGGCCGGCAACCCCGTCGCGTCGGCCCTCGCCACGGCCGGTTTCACGATGACACCCCGCGGCCTGCGCCTGCGTCGTCTGGGCGCTGCTGGGCCGGGCACCGGCGGGGGGAGCGACACGGCATACGGCCGGCCGAAAATGTGAATGTCCCGACAATCCCCTGTGTTTGGCCCGAGAAGTTGCGGCTCGAGGCTACGGTGGACGCTGGGTCGAGCGCCCGCCGGGGGGGCGATCAAGAAGATGTCGGAGGGATCATGCCGGAAGGCGACACGATCTGGCGCACGGCCGCGCGCCTGAATCTCGCCTTATGCGGCACTCCCCTGACGAGGCTAGAACTGCGCTGGGGCGAGTTGGGGGGAGCCGGCCTGCTGCCTGCCAGCACGATCGGTGTCGTCGCGCGCGGCAAACACCTGTTGCATCGGCTCGACTCGGGGGTGACGATCCACACCCACCTGCGCATGGAGGGCAGCTGGCGCATCCACCCCACCGCGAAGGTCACGCCCGCCCAGCTGGCCGACCATCACCTACGCGTGCTGGTCTCGACGTCCACCTGGACAGCGCTCGGGCTGCGGCTGGGGATGGTCGACGTGTGGCCCACGGAGCAGGATGAGGGATGGCTGGCCCACCTCGGGCCTGACGTGCTCGGCCCCGACTGGGACCTCGACCGCGCCCTGGCCAATCTGGGCGGCGACGAATCAATGAGCATCGGCGCGGCACTACTCGATCAGACCAAACTCGCCGGCATCGGCACGTTCTGGGCCAGCGAGGGATTGTTCTTGACCCGCCTCTCGCCCTGGACCCCGATCGGCGAAATTCCTGAACAGGAGCAGATCGGCGTGGTCACCGGCATCCGGCGGCTGATGCGGCAGGCCACGGTCTCGGCGGTGCAGAGTTCGACGGGCCGCACCCGCCGGGGCGAGACGTCCTTCGTCCATGCCCGATCCGGCTCCCCCTGCCGGCGGTGCGGCATCCCGATCCGCGTCGCGATGATCGGATCGGCGGATCGGCAACGCACGATGTTCTACTGCCCCAACTGCCAGGGCGGTCTGGCACCAGGGGACGACGGCGCCCGGCAGTCGCCTCTCGGTGCCGCTGAACGCAGCCGAGCGATCAAGCGGCCGAGGCCGAAACTCCGGCGCGCGCTGGAGACTTGACGGGCAGCGGCGTGACGCCGGCCGCAACCGACTCCGCCAGCGCCACGCGCGTGGTCACGCCGTTCAGGACGCTCGACAGCGGCACGCCGAGCGCCTCGCAGACAGCAGCCAGCAACTCCGACGAGGCTTCCTTTTGTCCGCGCTCGATTTCGCTGAGGTAGCCGAGCGATACGGCGGCCGCAGCCGACACCTGACGCAGAGTGCGGCCTTGGGCCAGTCGCTCGTCGCGTAGGGCCTCGCCCAACTCGCGGCGGAGCAGGATCATGGTCGCTCTCCCTTCGGTGCTCTTCTCGACGTGCTCGGGTTCCTATCCTGCACCACCCCACCGACAATCGGCACGGCGACCCCGACGTCGGCGAGTCCCTCGGCCAATAGTCCGAGCGCGGCGTCGACAGTGGCCGCGCGGATCTCGGCACGCGACCCGCTCAACACCAGACCCGAGGTTCGTATGCCCGACGGGCCGGCAACGGCGACAAAGACCGTGCCGACCGGTTTGCCGTCCGCCGGATCGGGCCCGGCGACACCCGTAGTCGCGATGGCCCAGTCCGACCCCAACACGTGGCGCGCGCCGCGGGCCATCGCAGCCGCGACGTCCGGGTCGACGGCTCCCCGCTCGGTGAGCAAGTCTGCGGAAACGCCGAGGATCTGATGTTTCACGGCCGTCGCATAGCTGATCACGCCGCCGCGGACAACCGCGGACGCTCCGGGCACCGACGTCAGAGCCGCCGCGACCAGACCGCCTGTCAGCGACTCCGCGGTGCCGATCGTCGCGCCCGTATGCCGGGCCGCGCCCACCACGAGCGCCGCCAGTTGCGCCGTGGAATCAGGCAGCGCGCCCGTCGACTCACCATGTTTGGTCGACTCAGCCGGCTCCGCGCTTGCCTTTGGTGGCACTGTCCCCGTCACTTGCGGCCCGGCGCAGGCGCGGTCGCCCGCCCATCCTCGTCGGGCCCCTCGCCTGGACCCGTTTCCAGGCCCGAGGCCGCAGCGCCGGCGGGACCGCGCACCGGGCGCGCCTGCCTGGCCCCCCGGCGCGCGTCCGCGGCCTCTCGCCGCGCGTCCCCGGCCTCTCGGCGCGCCGCCCGGGCCGCCTGAGCCGCGCGCGCCGCGGCGGCGGCGCGCTTGAGCATCGCGCGCTCACTGGTCTGCCGCAGCCGAAGCGCGTCGACGACGATGTCGATCCCCGTGACCAGGGTGAGCACGACGGCGGCGACCAGGATGACCCAGGTGATCATCGTCCATACGTGATCGGCGGGGAAGGTCCACAGGGGCATCAAGAAGAGGGTGAGCGCGAGGGATTGCAATGCCGTCTTGGTCTTGCCCCCGCGCCCGGCCGGCATCACCCCGTGCCGGATGACGACGAAACGCATCACCGTGATGCCCCACTCGCGCACGAGCACCGGGATCGTGATCCACCACGGGATGTCCCCGAGGATCGACAGGCCGACGAAGGCCATGCCGGTGATCGCCTTGTCGGCGATCGGGTCGGCGACCTTGCCGAAGTCGGTGACCAGGCCCCGTTTTCGGGCCAGTTCGCCGTCGATCCGGTCGGTCGCGACGGCTAGGGCGAAAAGGGCCGTGGCGGCCCAGCGCAGTCCGACATCCTGCCCGTGATCGGCCAGCAACAGCCAGCCGAAGAAGGGCACGAGCACGATACGGCCGACGGTCAAGGCGTTCGGGAGATTCCAATTGGAGACCTCCGCGCGGGCTGCGGTCATCGAGGAAGCGCCTGCAGGTCGACGCCCTCGCTGCCGACGACCCGGGCCGCCACGATGCGCCCGACGGCCAGATCCGGCGTCAAGGGGAGCGTCGTCTGGCCGTCGATGTCCGGGCCTTGGATGCTCGCCCGCCCGATCGCCAGGCCGTCCTCGGCGCTGAGTTCCTCGATGAGCACATCGATCGACGAGCCGATCCGCTCGGCCGCGCGCTGGGCGGTGAGTTCCTCGACCAGATCGGTGAGTTCGGCGACGCGGTCGGCGATCTCGCCGGCGTCGATCTTGTCCGGCAGGGTCGCGCCCTCGGTGCCGTCCTCGTCGGAATAGCCGAAGACCCCGACCACATCGAGTCGGGCCGCCGTGAGGAAGGCGGCGAGTTCTTCGACGTCGGCCGCCGTCTCACCCGGGAAGCCGACGACGACATTGGAGCGGATTGCCGCCGCCGGCGCCAGCGCCCGGATGCGGTCGATCAGGTCAAGGAAGGCGGACGAGGAGCCGAAACGCCGCATCCGCCGCAGCACCGCCGGCGACGAATGCTGGAAGGACACATCCAACCAGGGGACGACCTTCGGCGTCGCCACGATCGCTTCGAGCAGCCCCGGCCGGATCTCGGCCGGCTGCAGGTAGGAGACCCGGATCCAGTCCAGACCCTCGACCTCGGCCAGCCGCGGCAGGAGCTTCTCCATGGCCGCGAGATCGCCGAGATCCTTGCCATACGAGGTCGAGTTCTCGCTGACCAGGAAGGCTTCGCGAACCCCGCGGTCGGCCAGCCAATGTGCTTCTGCGACAACGTCGTCCGGGTGCCGCGAGACAAAGGCGCCGCGGAACATGGGGATCGCGCAGAACGCACACCGTCGGTCGCAGCCACTGGCGATCTTCAGCGGCGCCCACGGCCGCTGGTCCAAGCGGGCGCGCACGACCGAGGGCCCGCTGCGGGGAGCACGCGCTCGCAGGAGCGCATCCGCGCCCGCGCCGTATGCCGCGCCCGCGCCGTATGCCGCGTCCGCACCGCCCGCAGGCGCCTGCCCCGGCGCGGCACCCAACCCGGGCACCGCGACATCCGCCACCGCCACCCGGCGCTCGGTCGGCGTCAGTGGAAGCAGTCGCCGGCGATCGCTCGGGACGTGACTGGCCGGCCGCGCACCGTCGAGGATGGCGCGCAGCGTGCCGGACAGATCGGCATACGAATCGAAACCGAGGACCGCGTCGGCTTCGGGCAGTTCCTCGGCCAACTCGCGGCCGTAGCGTTCGGCGAGGCAGCCGACGGCGACGACCGCCTGCGTGCGGCCGCTCGCCTTCAACTCGGACGCCTCCAGGAGCACATCGATCGAGTCCTTCTTGGCCTGCTCGATGAACCCGCAGGTGTTGACGACGGCGACATCGGCGTCGGCAGCATCCTCGACCAATTCCCAGCCACCGGCGCTCAACCGCCCGGCGAGTTCCTCGGAGTCGACCTCGTTGCGCGTGCAGCCGAGCGTCACCAGGGCGACGCGGCGCGGCGTGATGGAGGTCATGGGCTCACTGTAGTTGGGCGCGAGTGAGCGCCCTCGAAACTCGCCCGCGGTGACGCCACTAGGTTGGGGCGCATGATCGCTGGCGAACTGGCCGACCTGCTCGGTGCCGACCCCGTCTTCGACGGCCACAACGACCTGCCCTGGGAGTTGCGGGAATTGGTCGGCTACGACTTCGACGCGCTGGATGTCGGGGTCCGGACCACCCGCACGCACACCGACTTGCCCCGGCTGCGCGAGGGTGGGGTCGGCGCCCAGTTCTGGTCGGTCTACGTCCCCGGCACCCTGGCGCCCAATGACGCGGTCACCGGCACGCTGGAGCAGATCGACGCCGTGCACGCCCTCACGCGCCGGTATGCCGATCGGCTCGCCCTGGCCACCACCGCGGACGACGTGCGGCGCGCCTGGGCCGACGGCAAGATCGCTTCGCTGCTCGGCGCCGAGGGCGGCCACAGCATCGACAACTCGCTGGGCACCCTGCGCGCCTTCCGCGCCCTGGGCGTGCGTTACCTGACGCTGACCCACAACCAGAACAACGACTGGGCCGACTCGGCGACCGACACCGCGCGCCATGGCGGCCTGACCGACTTCGGACGGCAGGTCGTCGCCGAGATGAACCGCATCGGCATGCTCGTCGACTTGAGCCACGTCGCCCCGACGACGATGCACGCGGCCATGGATGTCACCACGGCGCCGCCGATCTTCTCCCACTCCAGCGCCCGCGCCGTCTGTGATCACCCGCGCAATGTCCCCGACGACGTGCTGGGCCGGCTGGCCGGCCTGCACGGCGTCTGCATGATCACCTTCGTGCCCCGCTTCGTCTCGCCGGTGCTGCGCGAGTGGGACCTGCAGGCCCACGCGGCCGCCGAAGCGGCCGGTGTCGCGACCAACGACCACGCGGCCTACACCGCCTTCTCCCGCACGTATGCCGAGTCCCACCCCGCGCCGCGCGCCACCCTCGCGGACGTGGTCGCGCATTGCGAGCACGTGCGGGAGGTCGCGGGGATCGACCACATCGGGCTGGGCGGCGACTACGACGGTGTCGATCGCCTGCCGGACGGCCTCGAGGACGTCAGTTGCTACCCGAAACTCCTTGCCGCACTGGCCGATCGGGGCTGGTCACGCGACGACCTCGGCAAGCTGACCAGCCGCAACATCCTGCGTGTGCTCCAGGCCGCCGACGACGCCGCTTAGTGAACGGGCGCGTTCATGCTGCCCGGGCCGGCACCGCGACGAAACTTCGAAGGGCCCTCGGCGATCGCGACAACCTCGAAGTCCTCGATGGCCACCGGAGCCGAGCCGATCAGCCGGGACCCCGGTGAGGTCGCCGCGGACGCGATGAAGTCGTCGCGGAAGCGGTCGCGCTCGCCGGCGGTGTCGAAGACATAGGTGCCCTCGAACCACTCGCCCGGCCGCATCCGCCACGTCTTGAACGCCAGCCCGTCGAGGAACATGAAGCGCGCTACCGACGTGCCGACGACGTAGTCGCGCAGGTCCTGCGCGACGGCAGCACCGGTGCCTTCCAGGGACCAGCGCACAGCCAGTCCATATCCTGCATCCATGTCACTCCTCGTCGAGCCAGCGCAGCAATCCGCGGGCACCGTAACCCGTGGCGCCCTTGGCGAGTATTCCCGTATCAGCCTCTGACCGCCCGGTTCCGGCGATATCGAGGTGCACCCAGGGCAGCCCGGCGGTGAACTCGCGCAGGAACAACGCGGCGATGATCGACCCGGCTCCTGGCCCGCCGCCCAGCGGGCCGATGTGGCTGAGGTCGGCGACCGCCGAGTCGAGCGCCGGCCGGTAGTCCTCGATCAGCGGCATCTCCCACAGGGGCTCACCCGCGTCCGCGAACGCGGCCCGGACGCGCGCATGCAGACCGGCATCGCTGCCATACGACGCGGCAAGCCCGCTGCCGAGGGCGATGCGCGCGGCACCGGTGAGGGTGGCGATATCGATGACAGCGGCCGGGTCGAGCTTCGCGGCGGCATACGCGAGTGCGTCGGCGAGCACGATCCGCCCCTCCGCGTCGGTGTTGCCGATCTCGACGGTGGTCCCGCCGTATGCCGTGATGACGTCGCTGGGCCGATACGCTCCCCCGCCGATGGCGTTCTCCGCCAAGGCCATCAGGCCGATCACCGGCCGCCGGATCCCCAGCGCCCGGCAGCTCGCGAGCACCGAGAGCACGATGGCGGCGCCGGACATATCGGTCTTCATCATCGTCATGGCCGCCGAAGGTTTGACGTTGATCCCGCCGGTGTCGAAGGTGATGCCCTTTCCGACGAGGACTACCGGCGGCCCGGTCGCCCCCGCAGGCGTATAGCTGAGTTGGACCAGGCGCGGTGGTGTCCGCGAGCCTTGGCCGACGGCGATCAGGCCGCCGAAGCCCTCCCTGACGAGCGCCTCCTCGTCCCAGACCTTCACACGCAGTCCGCTCGCTCGTCCGATGGCGCGAGCTTCGTCGGCGAGCCAGCCGGGGTTCTTGATATTGCTCGGCGCATTGGCGTATGCCCGCGCGGTCGCCGTCGCGCGGACCGCCTCGCGACCGCGCACCACCGCCACCGGATCGTGCTCGCCGAGTAGCGCGAGCGCCATCGGGTCGGACTCGACCCGCGGGCCGTCGGCGCTCCAGCGCACCGGCTTGGCCGGCCCGAGCAGCGCGCCTTCCACCAGCGCTGCCGCGTCGACCGCCTCCTGATCGAGAGCCCCGGCGTCCAGCACCAGCAACCGGACCGCGTCGCCGGCGCGCTCCCCGACGGCCAACCGGGCGGCGCTGGCGGCGGCGAGCCGCACCCGGCCCGGCGCGGCGGCGTCCGCGACCACGAGGATCAGGCAGGCGAGCGGACCGGTCGGCAGCGCGATGACCGTGGGGGCACCCGCGGTGGGCGCGTCATACGTCTCGATCAGCGATGCGGCGTCGGGCACGACAGCGGCGAGCACATTCGCGATGTGGGCGTGCCACTCGCTCCCGTCACCGGGCGGGATAAGCGCGGCATACGCGGCGGACCCGGGCGGACGATCGGCGAGCAGGCGGCCGACCTGGTCGGCGCTCGGGGGGACGATGTCGACGTCCGGAAGGACGGGCACCAAGGCGGGAGGCATCCTGCGACCCTATCCACGTCCTGCCCGGCGCGTGGCGGCAACACCGGCGGGCAAAAGCCAGCGCCCCGAACGGCGAACCGTTCGGGGCGCTGAGAAAGTCCGTCGGCCGGCTAGGCCAGGCCCTCGCAATTGGAGATGGCGTCACCGAGGGCGCGCACCTCATCGGGAGTCATTTCGACCACCAAGCGGCCACCCCCCTCGAGGGGCATGCGCAAGACGATGCCGCGTCCCTCCTTGGTGACCTCCAAAGGCCCGTCTCCGGTCCGAGGCTTCATTGCCGCCATGGGTGCTTCCCTTCTAGTGCCCGAAGCGCCGCCCTGAGCGACCTTCGTCGTACGCTGAACCGGGCACCTGCCCAGCCATCTGCCCCATTATCCCTCATACCCGGGCGTGGTCGTGCATCAACGGGCTTATCGGGCCATGTCGCCGAGGCGTCAAGGCGGAGTCGCCGCCCACGGCACATAGGTCAGGAATGCCACGGTCCACCAGGCCATTCCCGCGCAGAGCGCCAGGGCAACCAGCGCCACCCGGCGTCGCCAGTGCGGCACGATCCGCTCCCCCGCGGATGTCCGCATCGCGACGCTCGCGACCAGGGCCGCAGCCGGGAAGTCCAGCAGCAGAAAGCGCCACATGCTGGTGATCGGCCGGACCACTGCCAGCAGATAGAGCGGGTAGGCCAAGGCCCACGCGCGGACCTCCAGAGGCAGCCACTGCCCGTGCCGGCCCGCGACGAGGGCGAGGTAGGCGGCCACGATCCCGACGATCAGGGCCACCCCGAAGACGCCGCGCGCTTCCCACGCCCAGGCCAGCCACAAGACGAAGGGCCCGTTCTGCGGCTCCTGCCCCCAGGCCTTCTGCACGTCGAAGAAGGCACTCGGCCGGCCCGTCAGCATGCCGACCGTCGCGGGCCAGGCCAGGGCCGAGACCGCGACCGAGACGGTCAGGACGATCAGCGCGCATCGGTCGCCGGCGAACAGCCGAGTCCCGGAGCGGCGCTCGTCTCGAGCCCGGGCCACGAGGTGGACGAGGATCGCCAACCCCAGCGCCGGCGCGACGGCTCGGGTATAGCCGAGGCCGAGGAGGGTCAGCGCGGCCAGCCAGTAGGAACGGCGCATGACCAGAAACAGGGTCCCGGCGATCACCACCAGAGCGAGAGCCTCGCTGTAGGGAATGAGCAGCACGCCGGTCGCGGGATAGAAGCACCACAAGCACGCGGCCACCAGGGCGAGCCGGTCACGATGGGCCTGCGGCGCGGCATGGGTGGCGAGGCCGAAGATCCGCCAGACGATGAGCGCGCCGAGCAGGCCGAGCGGCAGATTGACCAGCAGTCCTGCCACCGGGAAGGGCAGGCCGATTGCGGTCCCCGCACGGACGAGCAGCGGAAAGGCCGGATAGAACGCCCATGCGCTGTAGGTGATGATCCCGGTCTGCGGGTCGACCGGGAGTGGCACGGGATAGCCGCCCTCGGCGATCCGGCGATACCACTGGGCATCCCACAGGCCGAAGAGATCGGCGACGGTCGGGTTCAGGTGGCCGACGCCGGCCGGATTCTGCACGCAGGTGGCAGCCGCCCACATCGCCGCCAGCGCGAGCAGCCGGGTCAGGACATAGACCAGCACGATGGTCTTGACCGGCCGGGCCAGTGCCCGGGCGACGAGGGCGTCGCGGCCCGCGGTCCCCCTCAGCCGGCCGGGCTCGCCAGCAGCGCGTCCAGGGTCCGGCCGAAGAGCCATTGCCCCGCCGCCGCCGATGCCGGGCCGATCAGGCGCGGCAGCGGGTCCACCCGGGGGCCGAGTTCCTCCGTCCACGTGACGCGCGCCCCCTCTCCGTCCGGCTCGATCGCGATCTGCGCCCACCCGCGCAGCCATGCCCCAATCTTGACGATGGCAACGACTGCCTCGTCACCATCGGCGGTAGGCGGTTGCCACTTCGTGACGATCATGTGATCCCAGAGCGTCGCCGGACCCAATCCCGTGCCGGCGGCAAACCGCCATCCGACGGTGGGCGTCCCGGGATCGAGACGCATTCGAGTGGCCGGGACAACGTCGCCGTGCGCGGCGAAGTCGGTGACCGCCGCCCACGCATCCGTGACCGACCGGCCCGTATGCCGTTGCACCCGAAAGGTGGTCACCCCACCTCCCCAGCGGGTCGGGTGGGCGGCGCGCCAGGCGAGACCCGCGGTAACGTCATGGTCGGCACCTCGCCGGCTTCGTAGGCGGCCAGGCGGCCGCGCAGGGCGTCGAGGACATCGTCGACCTGGTCCATTCGGTAGCCGCGCAGGGCGGTGTCGAAGTGGATCGCGTCGACATCGGCCGCCCGCTCGATGCGGTCGGCGCCCACGTCGTGCTCGGTGTGCACGGGCGGGGGAAGCGCGTCATACGTCAGCCGGCCGGTGATCAGCAGTGCGAAGCCCGCAGCGATGAGCACCGCGACCACGGTGAAGAAGACCCAGATCAACTCACATCGCCTCCGACGAGGTAGTGGTATCGGCCGGCTCGGCCGGGCCGTGCCGGGCACCTTGGACCACCAGGTCGACGGCTTCTTGCGGATCGTCGACGAGGTGGATCAGGGACAGATCGCCTTCGCCGATGGTCCCACGCGTCAGGGCCGAATCACGCAGCCAGTCCAGCAGACCGCCCCAGTAGCTGCTGCCGAGCAGGACGATCGGGAAAGAGGTCACCTTGCGAGTCTGGACGAGCGTGAGCGCCTCGAACATCTCATCGAGGGTGCCCATCCCACCGGGCAGGACGACGAAGCCCTCGGCATATTTGACGAACATCGTCTTTCGCACGAAGAAGTAACGGAAGTTCACGCCGAGGTCGACAAATTCGTTCAGGCCGGTCTCGAAGGGCAACTCGATGCCCAAGCCGACGGACAGACCGCCGGCGCGTAGCGCACCCTTGTTCGCGGCCTCCATCGCCCCGGGGCCACCGCCGGTGATGCAGGCGAAGCCGGCCCGGGCGATGGCCGCGCCGACGGCTTCACCGAGGGCGTAGTCGGGGTGGTCGCGGGGGGTGCGGGCCGACCCGAAGACGGAGATCGCCGGACCGACTTCGGCCAGGCCGCCGAATCCCTCGACGAACTCGCTCTGGATGCGCAGCACGCGCCAGGGATCGGTGTGCACCCAGTCGGTGCGTCCGTCGCCGTCGAGTAGGCGCTGATCGGTGGTGCTCTTGGGCACTTGGGAGCGGCGTAACTGGACCGGGCCGCGCTGGTAGACGTTCTCGGGCGAGGGCCGCCCGCTCACTGCAGCCATCGGACGAGCGCCTCTTCGCAGGTCAGGTACTGCGCGGTGGGGCAGCGCTCGTCGTCCATGTGCGCGAGGTTGGGATCGCCGGGGCCGAAGTTGACCGCGGGCACCCCCATCGCCGAGAAGCGGGCGACATCGGTCCAGCCCTGCTTGGCCTCGACCGGCAGGTCGAGTGCGGCGACGAAGGCCTGCGCGGCCGGCAGGTTCAGCCCGGGGCGCGCCCCCCCGGCGTTGTCGACGACGGTGATCTCGAAGCCGTCGAAGACCTGGCGTACGTGCGCCTCGGCCTGCGCCGGCGAGACCGACGGGGCATAGCGATAGTTGACCGTGACCACGCACCGGTCGGGGATGACATTGGTCGCGGTGCCGCCGCTGATCAGGACCGCATTGAGGGCCTCGCGATAGTCGAGCCCGTCGACGGAGCGCGTGGCGGGCTCGTAGTCCGTCAGCCGCCGCAGGATCTCACCGGCATCGTGAATCGCATTGTGGCCCTTCCATGGCCGTGCCGAATGGGCGGCGATGCCCTTGGTGGTGATCTCGGCGCGCAGCGTCCCTTTGCAGCCGCCCTCGACGGCGGCATCGGTCGGCTCCAGGAGCACGGCGAAATCGGCGTCCGTGATCAACTCCGGCCGCTGCCTTTCGATCAGACCGAGGCCATTGAAGGCGCTGTCGATCTCCTCGGCCTCGTAGAAGACGAGGGTCAGGTCGCGCGTGGGCTCGTGAATGGTCGCGGCCACCCGCAGCATGACGGCCACGCCACCCTTCATATCCACGGTGCCGCGCCCGCGCAAGATCTCCTGATCGGCCTCGGTCACTCGGACGGTCGGCAGATTGGACGGGTCCATCGTCAACGGCACGGTGTCGATATGGCCGGCGAGCACGACTCGTTCGGCGCGGCCGAGGTGGGTGCGGGCGACGAGGCTGTTGCCGATGCGGGTGACCGTGAGGTGGGGCAGGGGGCGCAGGGCAGCCTCGATGAGGTCGGCCAGCGCGGCTTCGCCCAGGCTGACCGACTCGATATCGCAGACGGCGGCAGTCAGGGTGACAACATCCGTCGCCAGGTCCAAAGTGGGCATGACCGAACGATAACGGCGGCTGGTGACAACCGGTTGTCGGCACGCCAACCTAGGATGGCGCCCCATGACGCAGACATCGCCCACGCGCCCCGCCTGGGGTTTCGGACTGGCGACCGAGACCGACGATGGCCAGGTGCTGGACGCCTGGTTCCCCAGCCCCGCCCTAGGCGAGCATGACGACTCCGCGCCGGTCCCACCGCAGTTGCTGGCGCTGGAGCGCCGCGACGAGGCGCGCGGCGTCCGCGTTCACCACGTGGGCGTGAGCATCGATCTCGATACGGCCCCCGCCGGCGCCCTCGATGCCTATCTCCGCCTCCACCTGCTCTCTCACCGGCTGGTTGCCCCCAACACCATCAATCTCGACGGGATCTTCGGCGCCCTGCCCAATGTCGTGTGGACCAATCACGGGCCCTGTGCCGTGGACGGCTTCGAGACGACCCGGGCGCGGCTGATGGCACGCGGACCGGTCCAGGTCTTCGGCGTGGACAAGTTCCCGCGAATGGTCGACTACGTCGTGCCGACGGGCGTGCGCATCGCGGACGCGGATCGCGTCCGGCTCGGTGCCCATCTCGCGGCTGGGACGACCGTCATGCACGAGGGCTTCGTCAACTTCAACGCTGGCACGCTCGGCACCTCCATGGTCGAGGGCCGGATCAGCCAGGGGGTCGTCGTCGGCGACGGCTCCGACATCGGCGGCGGAGCCTCGACGATGGGCACCCTCTCCGGCGGTGGCACCGAACGCGTGCGGATCGGGCAGCGTTGCCTGCTGGGGGCCGAGTCGGGCCTCGGCATCGCCCTCGGCGACGACTGCGTTG
>Ga0209174_10000479_pt1 | contig 30142 bp, 24 predicted proteins | sample JI91814BDNA_FD_187505 | JGI IMG/M metagenome (GOLD analysis project Ga0209174, IMG submission 187505) | Wastewater effluent complex algal communities from Wisconsin, to seasonally profile nutrient transformation and Carbon sequestration -... | ecosystem: Engineered > WWTP > Effluent > Algae...
CATCTTGAGTGTCAAAGTAATCTTCCAATAAATCAGAATTTACCTCTCCATGAGCCTTAAAAGAAGCGAAAATATACTCATATAAAGTTTTCTCATCCTTTGCTCCATTCTCATATTTTCTTTTCAATTCATACAGGGCTTTTTCAGGTAAAAAGGTATTAGCCACCTCCTTAATAAAATCATCTGTTTCAAGTGGACCTTGAAATCTATGGACAATCTTTCCTGTTGGATCAAAAAATAAATAGGTTGGATATGCATCAACTTTGTATTTTTCTTTGAAGAGAAGTCCTTCGTCTTTCTCCATATCCATCTTAATGCTAACAAATTTTTCGCTAAAAAAGTCCTGCGCCTTTTTAGAATTGTAAACATTTTCATCCATCCATTTGCATGGATTGCACCAAACAGCATAGGCGTCTAAGAAAATGTATTTTTTTTCCTTTGTCGCCCTAGTAACTACGTCTTTCCATTCCCCTTTTATAAAGGGAATTCCCGTTTCTTTTTTGCTTACATCCTCTTTGGGCGATTCTGGTTTGGGGGATATCTCCGGTTTACTAACTGTTTGCGGATAACTTACATTTATCGCTGTAAGCAGAAACAGAAGAATTATAATTTTTTTCATAACACACTCCAAAGTTTTAATTCATAAAAGAAAAGGGAATTCAAGTTAGCTTCAATCTTCTGCTAATACTACAATTTTATCCTCAGAAGTAAAACGAATTAAATCAGATTTCTTTGGATTGATAACAACACCATAAGCTTTAGAAGCATCATTGGCATCGGCAAAAATCCTGTAGCCAATAGCGATTTGTCCCTTTAAAGCTGCAGATTCTAGAATAGTATAAAAATTAATTGGATCACCCGTTCTTACATAATCAGTAACAGGTTTTAAATAAATTTCTGATCCCTCTGCTTCAAATAAAATATCGAATACTTTTTTTAATTCTTTTTTCTCGGAAAGTTGAGAGAGCATAAGACTGATTATGCGATCGCTCACTATGTAATCATCTGCTTTCGTTACCTCTGCAAGGGCGCGATTTTTATTATCTAGCATTTCACTTACTATGCTTAAGTTTTGTTTTGTTTTATTAGCTATATCTCTAAGATGAAGTAAACAAATCAAGGTCTTTGCATCTGCCTCTTGAATATCCATTTCCTTTGTATAACAAAGTATAATAATATGACTATAAGAAGTAACATCCAATGAATCTAAAACTTTTCTATCTGTTATATTAGCATTAACCAATGTTAGTTTTTGCTTTTTGAGTGCTATTTCATTTATTTCTTCTTCTGTTTCTGGTAATTCCGAGACTATAGTAATTTCAGATCCGCTTCCAACATAGTTTTCTAATTCATTTATAATTCTTGAACCCTTTTCATTCCATCCCAAAAGCAAAGTTTTTTCTTGTTTGAATCCTTCTGATTTTGCTGATTGAAAAATATTTTCTTTAATATCGTAATTGCTTTTTTCACCTAAAAGAATTGTATTATCATCTTCTGCAATCACTATTATACTATCCTTCTCTCCAAAAACTGTGTCCATAGGAGGATTAATTAAAACCGTTCCCTCTTTTGTCATTAAACCAATTACTGCCGAGGTTTCATAAGCGAATATTACCTCTTTAAATGTCTTTCCTTTTAATACTGGTTCTTCTTTAAAATAAATTTCAACTCCATCAAAATCTAAAAGCTCTGTATATACTACGCTTAATCCTGATTGTCTGCACGTTTGCGCTGTTACCCGTGCAATTAAATCGGGAGACAATACATAAGTTGCCTCATCGCCACCGACTAAATAACCGGCTGGAAGGTTTTCTTGATGTTTCATTTCTGCGACAATATGGTATTTGCCTTCTTTGCGATGTGGATTATTAGTTATTGCTAAAATAGTTTTTATAACACTTATATCTGGATTTGGATCGTCTGGAGACATGACAACAATTGATTTTGCCTCATCGACATTGACAACATCAAGATCATTTACATCCATTGGACTCCCTGTTCTACAAATGATACGAGTTGTCTTTCTATCTGCAATTTTAGAATTTAATTCATCCTCCATTTCGACTTTGTCTTTATCCGCGAGGATAACAATACTTGCCCGCTTGAGACTCGAATTGGCTATAATGATTTCAGAAATAATTGGGAATATTTTTCCACTCCATCCAAGTATTAAAGTATGATTTTGCTCTAATACTCTAGATCGTCCTTTACGCATCTCTTCCAATTTTGAATCTAAACCAGAAGTTAAAACCCCAATCAAACTACTTAAAATAAAAATTCCACCGATCGTAACAAGTAGCATTACTAATCTAAAAGTCCATCCTTGGTCTGCTCCTACAGCACCCGCATCAAGGGCATGCATAAGACTCTGCCAGGCTGCCTCAAAGAAACCTAGCTTTTCTTCCGGGTTTTGCGAAATTTGTCCTACAGTGATTACTGTTCCAGCAATGATAACAATCAATAATGAAACTAACGCTAGCCAACCTATGATGGCAATCGTTCCCTTTGAAAGTGTATTTTCAAATTCATACTTAACTCTTTCTTTAATTCCAACTTTTCTGCTCATAAATCTATCCTAATATTAAAATGTTGTTTTATTCATTCTTTAAGTCAGTCTTCCAGGGAAATAATTACTCTCCTTGAAAAAATCTTACTATAAATAAATTCTTTTGAAGAAACATAAATGCTTATTTTTAAATAATTATCTATTTGTTTTAAGTCGGGAATGTTCTTAAAAAATATATAAAATTTTTACTTAATTTCAACTGAAACTTTAAACACTTATTTCCTTTGTGACAAAATCATATTTCTATTTTCGGCAAATTTTTGCAAGGTAAGTTCACTTTACCTATGCGGAATTTCAAATATGTGAATCATTTCTTCTTTGTGATTGCACCATTTGTCTTGCTCTTCATTTCTCTTGTCAGATACGACCACAATCTCATGCAACCCAAACCAGGAAACACCTTCAATATTACAGTATATAATTTCTCCACCTAACCCTGCGTTACCCTGTCGATCCCCAAAAGGGAAATAATAAATATTTCCCTTTTCTAAAACTTCCCATTTTTCGGGATGCAATTCTCCAATCCAAACTGCAGAAGACACCTGGGAGACTATGGCAATTCTACCATTTTCAATGTCCATATCAGAATAATCCAAAAAATTAATAGAAGAAGGAAGTTTTATTTCTGCAACTGGAATCCAATCCCCTTCCTGCTCTTTTAAAACTTGAATTCTACCATTCCCGCGAGTTTTTTCTTTATCGCTATTACAAAAATTTCCTTCACAAAGCCCAAGAATAAAATTTTCTCCACTGCGCGTAATGAAACTTAATCCCTCAAGTCCTTTATTTTTTTTCTCCAATGAAAATTTTACAATTTTTTGTTCTAGAAAATTTAGATCATTGTCCAATTTCACTATTGCCGGATAATAGGTATTATTCTTTTCAAGCGATTCTATCATTATATAAAAAGAGGATGGTTCTAAATCTCGAAATGTAATTCCTTCATAATTTGATTTTTCAAATAAATTTCCTTTTAGAAAATTCGATTCTGAATCATTTGTAAGAGATGATTCTATAACACCAACCGCTTTCGAATTATCAAAAACTACATAAAAAAAATTTCCCTTTGCATAAACGCCACTACCCTCAAATCGAAAGCTCTTTTGAAATCCCTTGAAAAGTTTATAAAATTTTTCTTCACGAATTGCATTGGATAGAACTGCTTTACTCGATGACCAAAATACTTTTGGACCATCCTCGTTTCCATACAATCCATTTTTCTCTCTTCTACATCCGTTAATGTAAAAAACTATAGTTACAAAAGTGAAAAAAACAATGAAGGCATTTATAAAGGAAAGCATAACCCTAACCTAATTAAATAAATTTCCCTGTCTATCTAAAACTTGATTGTTAAAAAATCCATGGGCGCAAATGATTACAGCAAAGTGGATTTTGAATTTCTTAAACTTATTTTACAAGCTCCTGAAAAGCAAGACATTGTTCCCCTAAGCGAACTTGCATTTCGAATTGGAATAGCAACAATCATTGGTTTTCTAATCAGTGGGGTTTCTTATCTTACCTACACCGGAAAAAACTATGATCGGTCAGTAATTCACTCTCAAATTATTGTAACTATTGTTTTTTCTATTATGATAAATGTAATAGGACAAAATCTTGCCTGGGCTGTTGGAATTTTTGGTTCTCTTAGTTTCATTCAATTTCGAACTACACTTAGAGACGCAAAAGATACTGCTACTTTTTTCTATTCAGTTGTAACAGGTGTGGCATGTGGAGCGGGTTATATTAATTTGGCGGGCTTTGGTTTTTTAATTATGAGTTCTGTGCAAATTATTTTAAAATATTTACCTCCACTTGAAATACACCATACTTATATAAAATTTAATTGTAAAAATATAGAATCAAAAGAAGCGATAAAAGGTTTTCTGAAATTAAATAAAGTTAAATTTGAATTAACCGCTATTTCAGTAAAGTCTGAAAATCTCACTTTTGCTGTGAGACTTCCAATGGAAGAAGCCTACGAAATCGCAAAAAAAATGAAATCAAAACTTCCAGAAATGATTGAAGGTTTTAGTCTAGATAGAGAAATATAAAGTATAGCTTCGCCTATTATTGCTTTGTGAGTAATAAAGTGTAACCGCTTTGTAGTAAAATAGCTTTTGATTTAGTATGTCTGACTCTGCCGAAACCGAAAAATAACCGTGTAGAAGTCTCTATTTTGACATAAGTATACCTTTGTAGCCAAGTCTAAATTGGAGACCGCAGGAATTCCGACAGTCCACAAGAAATAGGAGAGATTTTGCGCAAAATTGGTAGAATCTGCAATAAGTAGGTAAATCAAAAACGCAGAGATCGACATCCCAAAACTGATACGATAAAGTTTCAATTCTGCCCAGTCACTCTGATTTGGGCGAAAGCCAATTTTCCTTAGACACTGGTCTTTTTCTTGATACTTAGTCGTTAGATTTGAGTAGGCGGGAACGATACCATTCGTTATATGAATTCTATATTTATGTAGCAGATAAGAGATATAAGCCCGAACCCCCTGATGCTCTCTGACTTTGGCTTTAAAGACAGGCAAATATTTTTCTGGAATCAGAAGGCTTGAGCGTATATCGCTTGCTTTGAAGTTCTCTTTTGGAAAGTTGTATTTTGAATTTGTAACAGTTTTTCCATTTTCATAGCCTTCGGCGGTAAATCCTTCGTATCCACTGTATAGATTTCCATTTGGAGAATAATTCTTACTTGTTGACTGCTCACAATTAGTAAGTAATTGATCAATTTCTTCCGAAGTGACTGGTTCATTTGGTAGCCATGTCCATTGACTTGGATCATCGATAATAATAGCTTCAAAATCTTCTTTGGTATTTTCTGATATTGGATTTGATGAATTATTATCGAAACCGTTGAGTGAGTCCTTAGAAATAATGTTTTCTTTTTTCGCTTGAGTGTTGTCGGTTTTATTTAAGTTATCAAACTGATTCATTTAAAAAGTCCTTAAAATAAGATTTCTTCTCCAGAGATTCCGGTAATTAAAAAATAAAATTAATTCCGTCTACAATTCTTTAGGTCAAAAAAACCTTTTCCTGTGCGGTTCTTTGATAAAATTTTTATTTATTTTCCATTTATTTTCCCCTTTTCGAAATTACTTTTATCCTTTTATAAAAAAGTTGACTCTATCTAACTAACCAATTCGTGTAGTATCTAAGGTTCAAAAATGAGTGGTCATGATGAAAAAAATCCATGTCTAATTTCCCTTCCAAGGGGTGGGTATTTAGTCCAAACAGATATTTCAGCTATACAATTTGGCTCTCCGCCTGAGACGATTAAGGACACTATGTTTTTAGAGGGAGGAGTCCCCCAGATTTTTGTTCTTCCCAATGAATTTTTCAGTTGGACCAAAGGCATTAGCGTTGCCGAATTAGAATTTCCTATTTATTTTAATTTCTTTTTTAGAAAGAAAAGAACTTTCATCATTTGCAGTGAAGAACAATTCAGACGATTTAAAAAAGTCTTAAGAGAGTCTATTTTTGGACCACGTAATTTAGATTTAACAAAAGACTATCAATTGATAAATGGAAATACTTATATTCCAGATTTAAAGTCCGAGCATAATTTTTTTAGTAGCACATTCAAATTTCATGAAATGGTAGGCTTTGGAATTTTCAAAGACAACCAATTTACAATTCAAGGCACAACAATAAAAAAGAAGGCTAATGGCGATTTTTCGGTGTCCATTGGTTCAAAGCATATTACGGATGTTCCAGGTAAAATGGAATACAAAGCCTTTTACAATATTAGTGAAAGATTAAAAGAACCATTTGTTCCTCCTTTATTTGGAGTTACCTGTCTTGGACCGAGTCATGGATTTGATCCAGATGAAAATACTTCCGGATTTATAATTTGGTTAAATCATTTTGGCATTATGGTAGATCCGCCGGTAAATTCTACTGAGTGGCTTTTAGACTCGAATGTAAATCCCAAATTTATAGATTCAATTATACTTACCCATTGCCATGCTGATCATGACGCAGGAACCTTTCAAAAAATTTTAGAAGAAGGAAAGATTAATATTTATACCACTGAGACTATCATGAATAGTTTTCTTTATAAATACTCTGCGTTCACTAACGTTTCAAGGGAATATTTAAAAAGTCTTTTCACATTCCATCCAATTAAAATTAATAAACCTGCATTCATCTATGGTGGAAAATTTGAGATGTTCTATACACTTCACTCTATTCCAGCAATTGGATTTAAAATGGAATTCCAGGATCAATCGTTTGTTTACTCTTCTGATCACAACAACGATCCAGAGATACATGAAAAATTTTTACAGGAAAATATTATTAGCCGCGAAAGATACGAAGAACTGAGAGACTTTCCATGGAATTCCAATGTGATTTATCATGAATCCGGCGTTGCCCCTCTTCACACACCAATCAAATACTTGGATGCATTGCCCGAAGAAATAAAAAAGAAGACCGTTGTCTATCATATTGCTGCAAAAGATTTTCCTAAAGAAACAAGTTTAACTCTAGCCAAATTCGGAATTGAGAATACTCTCTATTTTCCGGTAACTCCTCCTCAATTTGAAAAAGCAAGTCAAGTTCTAGGCGTATTAAAAAGTTTAGATTTTTTTGAAGGACTTTCCATCGGTAAAGCAATGGAATTTATAAACATTGTAGAAGAGGTTACTTTTAAGAAAGGGGAATTAATCATACAGAAAGGAGAGATTGCAGATAAGTTTTATGTAATCTACTTTGGAAATGTTTCAGTAGTATCCGAAGGTTTGGTTTCAAAAAAGGTTTATGGAACTTATGATTATTTTGGAGAAGTAGCGTTAATCACAGATCAAAAAAGAACAGCTGCAGTAATCGCAGAAACAGACGTCGTTGCCTATACAATTACAAAAGATAGATTTTTAAGTTTTATAAGTGGAACAGAGTTTGAAAAGACTCTCGCAAAAGTTGCCAAGATGAGGGATGCAGAATCGTGGAATGTTCTTTCGAGTAGCGCATTCCAGGCATTAACCGCAACTCAGAAAACATTGTTAGAATCAATGCTTAATCCTATCGAAGTTTACCAACCTTCGATTTTAATTCAAGAAGGCACACCTCTCGACCAGATCTACATTATCCGCCAGGGCGAAGTTAAGGTTGAAAGACGAGGAAGGCTTATGGGTGTATTGAAGCGTGGAGATTTTGTTGGTTCAATGCTCCGTCTCAAGAGAGGCTTACCTTCCGATTTTACTTATATAAATGAAGATTCAGTTTCCCTATATTCAGTAAAGCATGCAGACGTAATTCGGTTTGTCACAAAAAATCCAGGTCTCATGATGAAACTAGTTTATGATTTCAGCGAAAGCAGGTAAACTTTCTTTTCAGGTATAATATAGCCCTTTCTGAGAAACTTTATTTCATGATAAATTCTTTTGCAATGTCCTCTTTACGAATAAACCCGTATAATCCACCTTTTTTAACAGCAGCAAATCCTTCCGAAAAACTTTCTCCGTTCTCAAATTGAGGCTTCACTACATACTCCCCATATCGATTGATATAACCTACTTTATTATTGACAGCAACAACGGCGAGATCTTCTGAAAATGAATCCGCAAAATCAAACTTAGCCTCAATTACAACCTTGCCTGACCGATCAAGATAACCGTATTTATCCCCTTTTGCAAAGACAGCTCTCCCTTCTCGAAAATAAAATGCATCATGAAACATCTGCTCGAGTTCAGGCTTTACAATCCACTCTCCTTTTTTATTTATATAGCCATATTTTTCACCCATTCGAACACGTGCTAGTCCTTCTGAAAAATTGTTTGCAAAATCAAAGTTACTCTTTATTGCTTTTTTGCCATATCGATTAATAAAAAAATACTTTCCATTTTGTTTTACAGGAGCTAATCCTTCTCGAAAAGAACTTGCTTCTTGATATATAAGGGAAATCATCATTTGCCCCTTTTCATCTATATAGCCAAATTTGCCTCTTTGGCTAACGCAGGCAAGACCTTCTTGAAAGTTTTCAACCAAATCATAGATTGGCTCAACTACAATTTTACCTTCTAAATTTATAAATCCATATTTTCCTTTTGATTTGAACCATGTTATGACATCGACAAAATCTCCGGCATCTTGGAATTGCAATGGAATTACAATCTTTCCATTCTTATCAATATAGCCAGTCTTATTGTTTTTAATTACTTTCGCCAAGCCATAGTGAAATGAAAAGTTCGGATAATCATAATTAGTCGGCAATACGAGCTTACCTTCTGTATCAATAAAGCCTTCTTTGACTTCTTTCTTTTCTTGAAATTTTACAAATGCTAATTTATCTCTAAACGGCTCTATTAAACCAAATTTAGGCTCTAAGTGAAAATTAATTTTTTCCACTGCACTTATTAATTTATAATTTGGCTCGGGCTTTATAATGCTTGTAACCTCTTCCCATTTTTCCTCCTTTGCTTCAGGGATAACGACTGGACTTTCTGGTTCAATTTCAATTGGTTCTGGTTTTTGTTGAGAAAAGTTGCAAGAGTATATATTACTCAAAATCATCAGGCATATACAAATTAGTCGATAGGTATGGTTCATGTGGATAGGTTTTTTGAAATTGCAATGCTTTCAAGAAAAAAAGACTCTGCAATCTAAAGACTTCGGTGTAGGTATTTTCCAATTTTCTTCCTTGCAAAGTATCAATCATTTTCTCAATTTATTTTTCAGACAGCTTAATCAATGAATAAATCGTCAATAAGTTAACTCGACGGGAGACTTACTTTGTCTTATTTGAGCTATTACTTGTTTTTCGAATAAAATTTTATAGGTAATAACCCTAATTCAAACCAATTCTGTATGGGTAATATCCTCAATCATCTGAATAAAGGTTGAAATTTTTTTCATTCATGCATATTCTGTATTTATGCTTCGCCAAAATTATTTTCTAAAATTTAAAATAACTTTCTTTGTAATTATTTTGTTTTTATTTTTTAAGGCTAATGCCAATTATTTGCTTTCGCATACGGAAACGCCAAACGAGAAAAATAGAATCTATATTGCAAATTTATCCATAGACCCGGATGTCCCTGAAACTATAAGGGAAAGCGTTGTAACAAAATTAAAATCTCATTTAGTGGAAAGGTTCTCAGCGGATTACAACATTATTTCCCAATCTGATCTAGATTTACTTCTTAAGCAAGTTGAGATTTTTCAAAGACAGGGAAAAGATACAAAAGAAATTCTCTCCGAAATTTCAGACGCAAGGGATGCAGACGAAATGATTCATGGAAAAGTTTTTAAAGACAATGGACAAATAAAATTATTACTCAATAATCTAAAACGGGATCCGAAAACAAAAGACTTCTACACAAAATCCATTGTTGATATTTCTTTTTTCGAAAATGATTTTGATTTTTACATTAAAGAAGCTGCAATAAAAATTTTAAATCCACGTTACAGAATTAAAACTGGAGAAACAAAAAATTATTATAAAAAAGAATCTTATTCCAAGCAAGATACCAATCAATTTACCGAAACAAAAATAATTTCTGTTGGTCCTGTCAATTGGGGAAATTTTGAAGGTCTTATGAAATGGGAAGATGCTGTTGATCTCTGTGAAAGTAAAGGTATGCGGCTTCCGACTCCAGAGGAACTTCGAGATATGGCGCATTTAAAAAATCATATTTTGCATGAGCCCTGTTGTGTTTTCTGGACTTCTAAATCAAATTCAAAAGATACAGATTATGCCTATTATATTGACATCAATGATGGTTATGGAAATTACTACCATAAGGACATTGACGTTAGAGTTCGTTGTGTAAAAAAATAAGTATGAATGAAAAATATATTCTTGAACGCAAAGGAGAAAAAGCTTCCATTTACCTGAGGCTTTTTTTAACTACAATTTTTTCTCTCGGTGTTGTTGTCGGAGTAATTGTTCAAAACGAAGTTCCCAAGATCATAGGCAATTATATTATAGGGATTTTTATCTATAGCCTTTCCATTACCTTCTCTTTATACAACCTATCACGAGAAAATTACAATCCCTCTTTGAAATACTATGCAATCATATTTGAACTAATTGGTTTTGGAATTGTTATCAGCGGATATTTACGATTTGACACCAAAGATGAGATTGCCCGGGGAGTTAGAAGCATTACATTGTATGGTGTTTACTTCTTATTAATCGCTGGAGCCAGTTTGCGTTTTTCTCCAAGGTTCAGCCTAATCGTTGGTATTCTCACTTCCTTATTATTTACATCACTTTCTATTATTTTTTTTATCATTGTAAAAAAAACTCCGGGCACTGGAATTGGAATTGATGTAGCATTCATTATTGTTAATAGTATGTTTTTATGGGCGATGGCAGTTACAACCACTACATGCACTCGATATGTAAGACAATTAGTCGAAGAACAAATCGAATCTAAAAATCGTGCAAATGCACAATCAGAGAATCTAACTAAAATTATTGAAGAAACAAAGTTTGCAATAAAAGAATTAAACTCAGTGTTTCAAAGCATAAACAATGTAGTAATTAACAATAAAGAATTAAACAACGAACAGTCTCAACTCATGTATGAAATTACAAATATAATAGATAAGTCTAATGCTACTACTAGCAAAATGCTTTTATTAACATCCAACCAGGAATCTGTTTCTGAGAAGAATTCTATTTCCTTAAATGAATTAAATATTGCCATGAACGAAGCAGAGCGGGTAAATCAGATTATCTCCTTAAAAGGAAGTGATGCATTAAAGAGAGCCGAAATTGGAGAAGTTGATTTAAAAAATACAGTCCAGGAAATGGAGAATATTAAAGATATATCTTCAAGGGTATCTCATATTGTTTCAGTTATTTATGGAATTGCAAAGCAGACAAATTTACTTGCACTAAACGCAGCAATCGAAGCTGCAAGAGCTGGAGAACAGGGAAAAGGATTTGCAGTTGTGGCAGACGAAGTTAGTAAATTAGCTGACCTAGCTGGAAGAAACGCAAATCAAATTGGAGAGCTTGTGAAAGAGATGAATGCTGCTACCCAAAAAGGCTCAAATCGAATTCAATCTGTCGTAAGTTCCATTCACGATATTGTTCAAGGCATCCGGCTTATAGTATCAGAGCTATACGAAATGGATGAAAAAGTAAAAAAGGAAATGATTCTAATCAAAGAAGTTCTAACACAAAATAAAGAAATGCAGAACTTTTCGGGTAAATTAAAATTAACCTCTGATGAGCAAAACAGTTTCAGTAAAGACATTTTACAAAATATTCAAACGATTCATAATCGCTCAAAAGAAATTCTACAAACCGCAAGTATATTGGAGGATAACACAAATTTACTGCAAACAATCACACATAGATTAACCGGTAATATTAGTTCTTGATGAATTGAATAATTTCTTTTTAATCCAAATGTATTTCTCTTTTTTTAGATATAAAATAGCCTGTTTTTCTTTGTAAAGAATTGAAATTATTACAAGAATTTAGATTTCCAGGCAACTCCTGGGTAGTTAAGATTTAACTTTTGAGAAAGCTGAGAATATTCTAGCTACAATGATTTTTTTCCCTGCGACCTATCCAAAAAGAAGATTCTTTTATCAAAACAAGTTACTATTTAAGTTCGAGAAAATTGAAAGTTATTGCTTATCTAATTTACAAATTGAGTAGGATTTAAAATATTATCCAAGTATGAATATTTTAGGGATATCTTGTTTTTATCACGATAGTGCTGCCGCTATTTTAAAAAATGGCGAAATCATTGCAGCCGCACAAGAAGAGCGATTTACCAGAAAACGACACGATGCTAACTTTCCCAATCGCTCCATTGAATACTGTCTTCAGACAGCCAACCTTAAAGTAAGTGAACTTGACTATGTTGCCTTTTATGATAAACCTTTTTTAAAGTTTGAAAGAATTATTGAATCCGCTTTAAGTGCAGCTCCAAAAGGTTTACCAACTTTTATGAAAGCAATTCCAATCTGGATGAGCCAAAAACTTTTTGCCGGTGAGGAAATTAAAAAACAACTAGGCAAAAAAGAATTCAAAGGAAAATTAATTTTTCCCGAGCACCATGAGTCCCATGCAGCTGCAGCTTTTTTTCCTTCTCCTTTTTTAGATGCTGCATTTCTTACTGTCGATGGAGTCGGCGAATGGACAACAACTAGTTTTGGAGTTGGCAAAGACAATCGAATCGAAATTTTAAGCGATATAAAATTTCCTCATTCACTCGGACTTCTTTACTCTGCGATTACATACTATACCGGCTTTAAAGTAAATTCAGGTGAATATAAGGTTATGGGGCTTGCTCCCTATGGTGAGCCAAAGTATGTGCAGCTAATACTCGATAACCTCATAGACCTAAAAGAAGATGGATCATACAAAATTAATTTAGAATATTTTGATTATGTTGGCGGCGAGAAGATGACAAATAAAAAATTTGATCAACTCTTTGGTGCTCCAGCTCGTAAACCCGAAACAAAATTATCGCAAAGAGAAATGGACTTAGCCCGTTCCATTCAAGAAGTGGTAGAAATTGTAGTTTTAAAAATGGCAAGACATATTCACAAAGTTACTGGTATGAAAAATCTTTGCCTCTCCGGTGGAGTAGCACTTAATTGTGTGGCTAATGGCAAAATTCTAAGAGAAGGTCCTTTTGATGACATTTGGATTCAGCCAGCAAGTGGAGATGCAGGTTCTGCATTAGGGGCTGCGCTCATTACCCACTACCATGTAAACAATGCACCTAGAAAGGGAACTAATTTTGCAAAAATGCAAAAGGCTTCCTACCTGGGTCCTGAATACAGTGAAGAATACATTGAAAATTATTTTAAAACAAATAATATCCCTTATGAAAAAGTTCCAAAATCAGAAGTAGCAAAACGAACTGCTAAAGTTCTGTCTGAAGAAAAAGTAGTCGGATGGTTTCAAGGCAGAATGGAATTTGGTCCGCGTGCCCTTGGCGCAAGATCGATTATCGGCGATCCAAGATCTCAAAATATGCAATCCATTATGAATTTAAAAATTAAATTCAGAGAATCCTTTCGCCCTTTTGCACCATCTGTTTTGCGGGAAGACGTCTCTAAATACTTTGAGCATAATGGCGATTCACCTTACATGTTAATCGTAGCTCCTGTTAAAGAATCTATTCGAATAAAAATGACTTCCGAGCAAGAAAAACTTTTTGGAATCGATAAATTAAATGTTCCTCGCTCTACTCTACCGTCAATCACACACGTTGATTATTCCGCAAGAATTCAAACCGTTAGCCGCGAAGATCATGCAGTATATTATGATTTGATTTCTGAATTTAAAAAACTTACTGGTTGTAGCGTTGTAGTAAACACTTCTTTTAACGTAAGAGGCGAGCCAATCGTATGCACACCGGAAGATGCATATCGATGCTTTATGAGAACTAATATGGATTATTTGGTTGTGGAAAATTTTATCCTAGATAAAACAAAACAACCTGAATTAAAAAATGACAATGACTGGAAAAACGAATTTGAACTCGACTGAAATAGAAACAAAAACAAAAGAATTAAAATCTTTCTCTTTAGGTGGAGGAATATTCTTAGCCGCTCTAGCCGGTTTCTTTTATTATAAAGAGAAGATAGAAATCTCCTACGCAATTGCAAGTTTAGCAGGAGCATTTTTACTTATACGTGTGATTAATTATAAATGGATTACACCAATTCATGTAGGCTGGATGAAATTCGCACATATTCTCGGGGTAGTAAATACTAGAATAATTTTACTTTTAGTTTTTATTCTGACCGTTGTGCCTATATCAATTCTATTAAGAATTTTTAGAAAAGATATTTTGGATAAAAATATCCAAAAAGAAGCCACCACATATTGGAATGAAAGACCTAAAAAAGAACTTAACATCAAACACTACGAAAGGCATTTTTAGAAAAAGGAAATTATGTTATCACTAATCAAAGAATTTTTTGAATTTTTAATGGAAAGAAAAAAGTTTTGGCTAATACCAATTATCTTCTTGTTAGTATTATTATCAGTATTACTTGTAATGACTCAGGGCTCGGCAATTTCACCCTTTATTTATACTCTGTTTTGATTTACATTTATTGTGACGGTGCATCTCGCGGAAATCCCGGTCCGGCTTCAATTGGGGTAATTGCTTTTAGAGATAAGGAAAATCAAGATACAGTTTTTACAATTTCTGAAGCGATTGGAAGAGAAACAAACAACGTTGCCGAATGGACTGCTTTATTATTTGCTCTACAAAAATGTCGGGAGCTTTCAGAGAAATCAGTTCTAGTTCATCTAGATTCAGAATTAGTTGTTAAGCAAATGAAAGGTGAATATAAAACTAAAAATCCGGAACTCTTGAAAATAAAGCAACAAATAGATAGCTTTAAATCTGATTTTTTAAGCCTGGAGTTTAAACATGTTCCTCGCGAGAAAAATACAAAGGCAGATAAACTTGCTAATCAAGCTTTAGACAAAAAATAAAAACGGTGGTTTGCAATGAATTTGAAGCTTAATGCTATTATCCTCTGTATTCTTTTTGGTATAAGTTTTATAATTTACCCAGATAATATAATTTTAAAAGATGGGAAAAAAATTACAGGAACTCAAATTGAAAGAAATAAAAAGAATATAAAATTCAAAGACAACTCAGGAAAAATCAAGACTATACCAATAGAAAAAGTCAAATCAGTAACACTAGATAAAAAAAACGAAGATACTCCAATAAAAGTTATTGTAGAACCAATTAATCAAGAATCAAAGCAAAACTTTAATGCGTTAGTGGAAAAAGTCCAAGAACTTTATAAAAAAATTGAAACTCTTACTGAAAAAAATAAAGAACAAGATGAACAAATAAAAGCGCAAGAAAAAAAACTTTCCGAATTTTCAGGAAAAGAAACTGCAGATTCAAAAGAAAAAAAAACCAGCTACCTTTCTAATGGTGGATCAAAAAGTATACACACGCATCCTGTACCTCCCGCAGATGAAAATGATGAGGTTAGCATTGAATTAACCCACGAAATAGTTTCTGACTTTATATGGAGAGGGAATAGTTATGGAGGAGAATACTTAAGCAGAAGAAACAATACTCCGTATACTGGAACAACCCAATACTGGGCATACCAGCCGAATATCAGACTGAATGCTCCTTTAAAAGGTTTATACTTAGAATTTTGGGGTAATTTACCATTAGTCGGTAGAGAAGATAGAGATTCCGATATGAGATTATTTCAAGCAAGTCCTGGAGCACCTGCTATTGATCCAAATGCATTGTTCTCAAAATTAGATTCAATTCAAGCAGATCCATCTAATACCAACATTATGAATTCTGGATTGTTATTTGATCCATCACAAAATATCGTAAATGCAAAATGCCAATCGGATGGTGCGAACAATTGCACGAATCCGGATGTTTCCTTTGTAGATCCAAGGTCTATTAAAAAGCATAAAGAAAAAAATGGAATGGCAAGAACCGATGGAGGTTTCACCACATTTGCCTACAACTTTCAAAATAAAAAATTTGGTGATATTACATGGGGAATCTGGTTTTATTATCAACTTGATAAAAATTCAAAGTATTCCTGGGATGAATATTTTATTTTTTGGGGACTTCCCTTTTTACAGGAAACACTTAAACCTACAGTATCTTTTTATACTCAATCCTCTTTTGACTTTAATTCTAATTTTGCTGGCGGTCATTATTTATCTTTTGCTGTTTCTCATACATTTTTTGAAGGAAAATTTTTTAGAATTCAACCAGCGTCAAACCTTGGATATAAATATCAAAATGATAATATAAGTCAAAAATCTGGATTCTATGACTTAACAAATAACTTAAAATTTTTCTTTGCGGATTTCTTCTTTAGCCTCAACCATGTCTTTCGACCTGATCTCTATATGTATGACAATGATTCCTGGTATTATACAGTTTCGCAGGGAACACAAGCACAGCCTAACAGAAGTCAATATGACGGTAAAACAGTGGATCCATCTAAATTGTATGGTGCAAAAAATGAAGCAGTTTATTCTGCAATCGATCAATTGGATGCCGCAGACTCTGTAAAAAGTTATATAAAAACAGAATACCAATCTCAAAAAATAGTTCAAAATTTATTTTACATTAGCTTTGGTTACAATTCTAAATTTTAACCCAATCCTCAGTATATTAAATCGAATCATACATTCTATTTTTGTTTGTTTTTTTTGGGGATAATTTAAATTAAACGCAATGTCTTTCGAAATAAGCAGAATCTGAATTGATTTTCTATCTCAATATGCTTACGACTTTTTCTTTCTAAAAAAAGAATAGAAATACTAAACGGAAATTTAATCATGGGGTATAATAATATCTATTAAAGACATGATTATAAATTTTCTAATAATAAGTTTTTTTAATTCACGATTCTATAGGATTTAAAATTATATGAATATTATTCACGCGATAGTCGGAATATCTCTCTTTTTACCAATACCTTTCGGATTTTATTTAGAAAAAAATTTCCTCGGTGTTGACTTCCCCCTACTTTTTGGTTTAACACTTCAAGCTTTTTTAGGAAATATAGTTTTATTTTATGTTCGCGGATATGAGCATAAAAATCTAAATAAAATTTTCTTTGGATATTTTATTTTCTTCTTTGGCTTATCCGGCTCCTATCTGGCCGGAAAAAACTTTCTCCTCCTTTTTTTTTGGGAAATTTCAACGGTAGGCGCAATATTCATTTATCTTGGAGGACCGTTTACTGTAAAAGGAATCAGAAGTATTGTTGCCTTATTTTTAGCAAGCAGCATCTCAATGGTATTACTATGCGTTTGGATTTTTTTACCGGATAATGATACAACTGGATTCTACTTTTTACTAATAGCATTACTATTAAAGTCCGCATTCTCTGGCTTACATCTATGGCTTCCTGAAGCTCATTCAGGTCCGCCAGCGCACGGCTCCGCTACATATTCAGGGCTAATGATAAATCTCCCCTTCATCCTTTTTCTTCGTTTTAGTCCTCCAAGCCTTGCGACATTTAGCCCCGTTGAATTTTTAATATTTTTTTCCGGGCTTGGAATATTTTTAGGAGGAATAACTTCTTTCTTTCACTCTGATTTAAAGAAGACCTTAGCTTATAGCACAGTTGAGAATAGCAATTTTTTATGGCTAAGCCTCTTACTTGCAAAGTATTGGATGACAAATGAAAACCCAGTATTAAGTCAGCTTGGATTTGCTTTTCTAATTCTGTTTTATATTACACTAACGCATCATTCTATTTCAAAAATCTATCAATTTTTGTCTTTCGGATATCTTGCTAAACTTGGAGGCTCTACAAGCACGGACGAATGCAAAGGAATTGGAAGAATTTCCGGACTTCCTTTTTTGGCGTCGAGCATGGGAAGTATGAGCTTTGCCATGATCCCTGGGACAATTGGATTTCTTTCTGAATCAACCTTTTTATATCTTACAACCGTAGTCATTGACCTGCCACTCTCAGCGTCTACTCTTATTTTGCCGGCATTAGTTTTCATATGCACTGGTTTAGTTGTAGGAAGTGCCGCTCATTTAAAACTTTATTTGACTCTTATGTTATCAGTTCCGAGAAATATTCCTGAAGTCCAAGTAAAACCTTCTCCATACTTATCCAAAGCACTTTCCACTATAGGCTTATTTATATTAGCCATCCCTATTCTAATCTGGTTACCATTTTTACTAAATGATTTTATAAGAATGAATGTCTCTGAAAATTTCATTTCCTGGATATACCAAATCTCGGGCATATCTATACTTGTAATTGTCTTTGGCATAATAGTATTTACCACAAAGTTTTCTCATAAAATCAAAACTAGAGAACTATGGGATTGTGGAAGTCAATTTAGAGGGCATGAAGTTTCCATTCCAGGCTCGGTTATTTCTGATCCAATGTATGAAACAATGGGTAAATACTTGCAGCTTGGTAGCGGCGAATCACGAATAGACTCTTCAATCTTAAACTTTATCACAAAAGTCTTAAACCTGGGACGATTTTGGAGTAAGTTTTTTGAATCAGGTGATTTATCTACTTATCTATTTTTATCTGCGGTTGGATTATTATTCTCTCTTGGAATTTTAATCGCTTACCAAAGTTTAATTGGAGTCAATTTATGAATTATACCATACTCACAATATTCATTATGATTTTTACTTTTTTTACTCTTCCCCTTTTTACCGGAGGTATTATTCGTAAAGTTAGAGCAAGAGCGCAGGGTAGAAAAGGGCCGCTCATACTTCAGAACCTAAATGATATTATCCGCTTACTAAAAAAGACTCCTATTGATGGACCGTTTTCAGGAATTTTTGGAGAAATCGGTCCTATCTTTGCACTTTTTTCTTCTTTGATGATTTGGTCGATCGTAGTTTTTGAATGGTCACCCTTTATCATGATTCCGTTTTTTTTAGGCATGCAACGAATTGCACTCACCGGCTACGCAATGGAAACCGGAACTTCTTTCGGAGGACTTGGAACTTCTAGAGAAATTTTATTATTCATCGCAACAGAGCCAATCATCATTCTATTAATTATAGTTGCGCAATCAAAAATGTCGATGGTATTTTCCTGGGTTGGTTTGGTATTAGGCGCACTTTTTCTTTCTGTAAGTTTAGTAGCAATCCTTGCAGAATTGGCTAGACCTCCTTTCGATGATCCAAGAACTCACTTAGAATTAACAATGGTTCATGAGGCAATGCTTTTAGAAGCATCCGGAAAATCGATGGCATTATTTGAAATAAGTTATCAAATTAAAATTGCTTCTTTTATGAGTTTCATTACTAAGCTTGCGCTTGAGCATTCTCATGACATATACGGTTTAGAAATTCCTCATTACCTAACGAATTTACTTTCCTTTGGCGGCGCATTGTTATTAGCCGCAGTGATAGGTTATTGGGAAGCAATTAGTTCTCGCAGAAAATGGACGTGGATACCGGAGACTATCGGTTTAACTTTCTTATTCTTAATTGTATTTGGAACATTGGTAAAACTTATATGATATTTGATTTAATTTATTTATTACTCCTTCTAACCGGGATTATAATCCTTGTAGAAAATCGATTATCGAGGCAAATCATTGTAATTTCAGTCCAGGGATTTTTACTCTGTGGATCTGTTTTTCAAGTCTACGAATATACTGAATTTCATTTTTGGATGTTAATCACTCTTATCCTCACATTCAAAACTTTTCTCACTCCTTATATTCTAATTATGACTTTAAAAAGATTAAAATTGATTGAGCATACAAAACCAAGATTTGGATACTTTATAACACTTTTACTTTTTGTTCCTGGACTATTTGCAGTGCTAAAAATGAGCAATGCAATGAAAGAACTCCCTGTTCAAATAGATAAGGTCGGATTAATTTATGTATTGTTATTAATTTACTTGGGAATATTAACTTTCGTCGCTCGAAGACATTGGGTTGTTCTAATTATTGGTTTTGTGATGTTTGAAAACGGAGTATTCCTACTAACGCTTATTTTGAACAAAGGTCTTCCCTTCGGAACAGAGTTAATTGCGTTCGTAGATGCTCTTCTCGTAATAGTTGCTGCAGTTTCACTTCAAACTCGCGCCGATTTCTATAAAAATTTAGTGAAGGATAGAAAATGAATCTTTACATACTAACAGCTATTAGCCTTATCATTTTTATAAATTTATTTTCTAGTATTTACTATGCTTTTACGAAAAGTGATGCAAATGTAAAACGCTGGTCTCCACTCATTGTAGCATTTTCATTTGTATTAATTATTTCCTGGTTCATGACTGATTTTGCAACCCAGTGGGTTTTAATTGAAGCCTGCACTCTCATCGGAGCTCTTCTTATTTCAATGAGTCAAAATGAGAAAGCAACTAACGTTGCCTGGAAGTTTTTATTTCTAAACTCATTCGGAATGGGTATAGCATTTCTGGGACTCGTAATTCTCTCTTATGGTGTGCATAATGTTGTATCCATGAATATTGATATAATTATGGAACATATTCAGGAGAAGCAAAATCCGATCATTGAAGTCGGACTTTGGCTGGTTGTCTTTGGATATTCCACAAAATTGGGATTATTTCCAAATCAATATTGGGTAAGCGACACATACTCCGAAAGTCCAAGTCAGATATCCGCTTTATTTGCTTCCTTAATTCCCGTATCCGTTTCTATTGCGATTCGACCCATTGTAAAAATGGATGAGCTAATGCTAATTCCCCACTTCAGTTCCAAAGATGCCCTTCTTGTTATGGGAGTGTCAACAATGGTTTACAGTATATTAACCTTATACCAGGTAAGAGACATACGACGAATAACCTCTCTTATTGCGATGTTTCATAACGGGGCAATCGGTGTATTCCTTTGGCTTAATACATCAGATGAAATTTTTTATTTAGCACTTACTAGTCTTGTAGTAATAAAAGCATTAATCTTCGCATCCCTTGGAGTCCTTAGACTTGACCTATCTAGTAGAATCATAGATGACATCAATCCCAAAGAAGGTCTTCATCCAATGTCAAAATTTATTTACCTCGGATCAATATTTATGGCATTTGCAGTTCCGATTTCGCCTATGTTTCTATCCGATATGATGGCAATGAGAATGGCTGTTAAACATTCTTATTATTGGTATACGTTAGTTCCATGCCTTGGGATAACCTTTTTTGCAATCACACTTTATAAAATTCTCCCTATTATGAATATTGATTCCAGGGGATTTAAACCAGAAAATAATAAGATGATTCGTATTCGTATAGGATTGACTTTATTTTTATTTGCAATCGCAATCTTAATAGCTGCTTACGGATTTTATATGTTCACCACGGGAGGGCTTGATAATGTCTAAATCACTCCAATACAACGCAAACACCGGAATCTTTAAACTAAACAGGACTGGCGAATACTATGTATTTACCCAGAATCCAACTTCAGTCACAATGAAAGTATTAAAAGATTTCATGCCAGAGGATAATTATGAGAATCCGGAATACCCCTTAGCAATGCTCAGACACAGTCTTGGTAAATCAGGTGGTGAACTTGAAGATTATAGTCTTTATCCCGACTATCTAAAAAAAGAAGAGCGCAAAAGAGAACTTTCTGTAGCGGTTAATCCTGATAAGACTCTAAAGAATTTAGAATACAGAGGGATGAAGCTTCCAATTGGAAATAATAGTTATTATCATGTTGTTGGTCCTATTCATGCCGGCATCATTGAGCCAGGTCATTTTCGGTTTTATGTAACCGGTGAAATGATTCAATTTTTACATATTCGCCTGGGATATCAGAAAAGAGGAATTTATAATCTTCTTAAAAAAAGATCACCGCTAGAAGCAATGCCGATTGCAGAAGCAATTGCTTCTGATTCAACTATTTCTTATTCAACAGCTTTTGCCAATGTATTTGAACAGGCTGCGGGAATTAAAGTTCCAGAAGAAACAAAACTCCTAAGACTTGTTCTTTTAGAAATTGAAAGAGTAGCAATCCATATTGCAGATATGGGAGCGATTGCAGGGGATATTGGATATTATCCTCTTCTTGGAGTTTGCTCTACAGATCGCGGAGTCCCTCTTGGATTAATGGAAACTCTGACAGGTTCTCGTTTTGGAAAATCCTGTATATTCCCCGGAGAAGTAAAACTTAAAAAAGAATTTTCTCAAACTGAATTAATAGCCTTAGGAGAAAATTTAAAAAATGCATTTGGTCGCGTTGAAAAGCAAGTTTTAAGAGCTTTAAAATCTTCGACGATTCGGGAAAGACTTCATGACTGCGGAACCATTAGTCGAAACCAGGTCTACCGAAATGGATTTGTTGGAATGGCAGCAAGATGCACTGGTGTAACACAGGATCTTCGTTTATCTGAAGAACTGTATGTAAAAACGGGAATGACTCTATGGCTAGAAGAATACAAAGAAGAGTTACTTGGAGATGCATGGGCCAGATTTTATCTGCGTTATGCAGAATTAAAAAATAGTGTTGATTGGCTAATCAGTATTTTACCCAAACTTTCATTGGAATTAAAATCCAAAGGAGACTTTCAAATTTTAAAGAAAAAGAAATTTAAGCCCGGGCTTTATTTTTCCTCTGTAGAAGGCTGGCGGGGTCCTGTATTAGTTGCATTAGATATTTCGGCTGACGGTAAAATTCTTCAATCCTATGTGAGAGATCCATCCGTTTTAAATTGGCATGCACTCGAGCTTGCGGTTAGAGGAGAGTTAATTGGGGATTTTCCACTAAATAACAAATCTTTTAATTTGAGTTATCTCGGAGTGGATTTATAATTAACGCTCCATTATAATTTTGCCAATCTGAATAAATCCCATTGCAATCAATAAAACTCCAATGGATTTATTTAAAAAGACCATTCGAACGTTCTTTTGTTTTAGAATTTTACCTACAAACAAAGTCAGTGTGAGTAAACAAAAGAATGTCCCGAAAGCAACCCCCATAGTGTAATATAGAATATCCGCAACACTTTGAAATTGCACAAGGCCTTCTTTCTTTAAAAAATTTGATAGAATAATCCAGAAAGGAATTGCCTGTGGATTTAAAACACTTAGCATTAATCCTTTGCGTATTGGTTGATTATAATTAATTTTTAAAAATGAATTTTGATAAGAAATCTTTTCTAATTTTATATTATTATTCGTAGACCTTAAATTTGAAAATCCTAATAATAAGAAAACTAAAATACTAATATACGAAAAAAACGAATTAATAAAGTCATTTTCTGAAATATACATTTCCCCTTTGATTGCTAAATATGAATAAATAAATTCAACTAGACTTGCGGATAAGGAGAAGTAAACAACAGATTTAAAATTAGATTGAAGGTAAATTTGAATTGCAGTGAGATTAAGAGATCCAAGTGGAATTGAACCTAAAAAACTCACTGCAAAGGCGGTGAAGAAGTTTAGCAATTTATTTTTTTGACACTAACTTCCTTGTTGCATTTGGATGATTTGAAAGAGGAGTCAACGCTTCAAGACCTTCCACATAAACCTTTCCACCTTTACCTTCATAATACAAAGTAAAATCGGCTAAATACACTTGAACCGCATGTCCTACGACGGTAACATTAGAAAGGACAATAGTAACCTGCTCTCCTAATGGTAAACTATACAGTGCATTTTTTATGAATAAGTAGTTGGAAAAAACTAATGCTTTGTTGATTGTAATTCTATGCTTTTTACCTTCTGATTGAACTGTAAAGTCTGCCTTTAATATGTTTTTAACTGGCAAGCCATGATAAATCAATATAAGAACTTGAACCACCATACCAGCCGCAACTCCAACTAATAGATCTTCCATTAGTGTAAGAATAATTGTAATTATAAAAACAATAAACTGATCGATTCCTTTTTTATAAGTATGAATAAATTCCTTCGGAGAAGCAAGTTTAAATCCAACCATAATAAGTATAGCGGCTAACGCAGTAAGAGGTATTTCATGCAATACTCCAGGAAAAAGCGCAATAAAAATCATTAGAAATAATCCATGAAAAAAATTTGACCATCTCGTTTTAGCACCATTGTTCACGTTAGCCGAACTTCTCACTACTTCGGCTATTATGGGTAAACCGCCTATCATTCCCAAAACAAAATTTCCAGCCCCTTTAGAAATTAACTCTCTATCCATATTGCTACTTCTTTTGAATGGATCCAATTTATCGATGGCGGTAGCGGTTAATAGAGATTCAATGCTTGCGACAAGCATAATTGTAATCATCATTAGGAAAAAATCTAATGTAAAAACTTTCGAAAAATTTGGACTTGTAAAACCATCCGAAATATGTGCTGGAAGGTTAACTAAATTTTTCGGACCAACCTCATACGTTTGTTGTAAAAAAGTAAAAGTATGTTGTTCTTCTAAATCAAAATAAAGTCCAATCCCCATTCCGACTAGCACAACCACAAGTGGACCTGGAATTTTTTTTACCCAATTTGCTTTAATCATTGGAAGAACAATGAGTATAATAATCCCAACAACTCCAATCAAGGTTATTTGAGGGTTTAACTTCATTACACTCGAAGGAATTTCGGCAAGTAGACCCATGATTGACTTTGCCTGAGGAGTAACACCAAGCATTACATGAATCTGTTTAGAAATAATTATGATTCCAATAGCTGCCATCATTCCATGAATGACAGAACCTGGAAAATAGACATTCAAATTTCCAGCCTTTAATAAACCAAGGATAATCTGAAGTAGCCCTGCAAGTACAATAGCGGCTAAGGTCAACTCAAACCCTAACTGAGCATCACCACCACCGAGCACATTAATGGAATTAACCACTACTGCGATAAGTCCAGCAGCCGGTCCATTGATAGTTACATAAGAGCCGCCGAGTAACGAACCAACTATCCCACCTACAATACCTGCAAAAAGACCTGCCATTGGTGGAGCGCCGGAAGCCAGTGCAATCCCAATACAAAGAGGTAAAGCGATTAAAAAAATGATAAATCCAGATACAATATCTGTCTTCCAATTTTCTTTTAACCCAGCAATACCATCTAGCGGTATATTCTTGTTATCCATAAACTCTCCTATTTAGTTTCCCTTAGCTTTGCAATTCGATCTTTTAGCGCAAATTGAAACGCATACTTAAATTGCCCCATTAAAAAACGAAAAGCATTTAGCATAACGTCCGGTCTAGGAGGATCTCCTCCAATAAATAAATCAGGCTCTTTGGGTCTTTTTCCCATCGGAAATAGTCCGCCCGATATTGCTTCCGTGCCCGCTGCGATTAATGCTTTTGGCTCTGGCATACAATCCCAGGCTGTCTGCAAAGGACCCGCCATGTTTTCACTTACAGGACCCGAAAATAAAACTGCGTCTGCATGTTTTGGAGAAGCAACACTTCGAACCATTTGTCCTTCTGAGTCAAAGAAGTTGTTAAAGCTAGCGCCTAATTCCCATTCAACGGTATTATTTCCGGCAGCGGCTACTTCGCGATAGTTGAAACCCCTTTTCTTTGTTAACTTTTGAAAAACGCCAACGTTTTCAGGTGTAGGAAATTCTTTCGGAACAAAATCTCCTTTCACATAAGAAATTTTAATTTCTTCGCGGTTAAAGGCAAACACATACACAAGTCCAGAATTTTCTAACTTTTGTGAAGGACATATATTTACACAAATTCCACACTGAAGACAGGCTCCGTAGTCAAATTTAATTTCTACATCTGATTTAACATCAATTGCTTTGGTTGGGCAATTAGTCTCGCAGACTTTACAATTCTTACACGAACCAACCGTTGCCGCTTTAGATGGAACAGGTATGCCTCTGGCATTTTGATTTACCGGCGATGCTTTGTCAAAGTCCATCGTTGTATGTTTTTTAAATAAATTTTTTATTTCATAGATTCCCATTATAGATCAAACCCCACATAACTTAAATTAAATGATTTATTATTGAGCGGAAAATCACCAATTAACTCTCCTCTCACAGCCAATTCCAAAGCGTGCCAATTTAAAACAGAAGGATCCCTGATATATGCTTCTACGATTTGACCTTTCGTGTTAATGTCTAGCGCAACAAGAACTGCTCCTCTCCACCCTTCTACACTTTGAAAGTAAATTCCAGGTTTAAATTTTTTTACCTTTTGCACAAGCAATTCACCCTTACCCGCTTTAGAGATATCAAGCTCGGGAAGAATTTTTTCAAGCCAGGCAATTGAATTTTTCACTTCTAAAAATCGTAAATAGAATCTCGCCCACGCATCACCATTTAGATGTTCTCTTTCTAAATTTAAATCTAAAGGATATTTTGCAGTCTGATACAATGGTTCAGAGTAGCGCATATCCATTCTTAACCCCGTTGCACGTGCGGGCATCCCTATTATACTATTATGCAAGACTTGCATTTTTGTGATTCTACCACAATCATCTAATCTTTCTCTGATCGTCGTTGAATTCACTGCTCTCATAAATTGATACTCTACCCTGCGAAAACAATTAATTAAATTTGCAGCTAACGTGATTAGAACAGACAAATTTAAGTTTTTATTTAACCTGACTTCTCCAGGAAAGATGGCAGCCTTTCCAAATCGGGAGCCTGTCAATGCTTCCATAACACCAAGTGGAACTCCTCTATCTGTAGCACAAACACCATGTAAAGGATAATAACCGATATCCCCTGCTAATGCACCAATATCACCAATATGAACTGCAACCCGTTCCAACTCCAATAAAACCATTCTAATTAATTTTACTTCTTGTGAAACTTTTAGTCCTGCTGCCTCTTCATAAATTCTCGAAAAAGCAGTAGAATAAGCGACGGCAGTATCACCGGAGATAGCTTCTGCAATTGGGATTGCGGCTAATGGAGATTTATCTTTTAGCATTTCCAAAATATTTCTTTTTTGAAATCCCAAACGAATGTTTAAATGTTGAATATATTCTCCCGTTACACTAAAGCGAAAATGTCCCGGTTCAATAATTCCAGCATGAATCGGTCCAACCGCATGAGAGTAGCTATCTGGCTGAACGTTAACCGTAATACCTCTAAAATTCAAATCTCTAATTTCAGAATTTCCAACCGCAGCAGCCTCTAACTCCAGGCGTCTTCTTTCATTACTATTTTTAATAGACTCAATATCTACGTCAGAATAATCTTCTTCGCCCGATTTTACTCCAAGGCTATGCCTTAGTAACCAGATTGGAAATCGAACTTCTTTTACGATTTCTTTGAACTTAACATCTTTTAAAGGAACCATTTTGACAGATTCATTTGTTTGCAAAAATTTAAAATAGGTTGCAGTCCTCTTATTATAAAAAATTCCAGTGATAAATTCGTATGAATCAAATAAATTATTGGACATTGGAAAATCCTCCATTGGAAAGATGGAACACTCCGTAAACACCAACTGCTAATGCTAAGAGTAAAATTAAAAATGTTAGAATCATACGTATTCGTAAAATCTTTTCGTATTGAGGAACAAACTTTCTAGTTTTTATATTTAAGAGAGGCAATAGTTTGTTAATCGCAACAAGAAAAAAAACTAAACCTAAAAATGGAACAACTAAGACCCAAAACTTTTCAACCATAAACCCAATCTTTATTAGAAGCAAATCTCCAACAAAAAAAGGAGAGAACGGAATCACAAAAGCCATTCCAACAGAAAAAATATATAGAGCAGTTGACCAGCGATTTAATCCTTCTTCTGGTTTGATTCCTGTTAAGTTTCTTGTTCCTGCGTCTATTCGAAATATACCCATTGCTGAGAACAACAATGCTTTTACTGTAACACTCGCAGATAGAGCATAATAAAAAATCTCATCGGGAGGATTTAAGAAAATAAAAACTGCTAACGCACCACTATGAAAGAGTGCAATCTGAGCCGTTATACGCCTAATATCATTGGTCTGATTTAATGTCCAGAGACTATAAAACATTGTAATAATTCCAAGTATTAAAAGTCCACTCGAAGAACTAAAATGAACACTAGAAAATTGATAATCCATTTTAACAAATGCTCGAAGCGCAATTCCAATGGTCGCTGGATATAAGCAAGATATCAGAGAAGAAATTTGGCTTGGGCTTTCGGCATATGTATCACTAACCCAAAAATGATTTGGGAATAATCCTAATTTGGCGCTATATCCAAAAATTGCGAGCCACATACCTGTTTCCACCAATCGATTTTGATGAGAACTTATTTGATTCAATATTTCGCTTGCATTTGTTGTAACCTGGGAATGAATTCCGAAACTAAGAATAATGATTCCAATAAAGGCTAAACTCAATCCAAACGAATTCAGAAGTAAAAATTTCCATGCAACTTCAATTGATTTTTCATTTCTACTCATTGAAATCAAAAGTGCACCGAAGAGAGTTGTAGCTTCTATCAAAACCCATTGCCAGGCAAGATCTTCCATCCACCAGGAAGTAACAACTACACTGAATAATAAAACAATGAGTCCTGCCCAGTAATTTACATTCTCCTGGCTTTTTGTAAATGCAAGAAGTAAATTTAGAAAAACTAAAACGAATGTAAAACTTGCGATAAAACTAAGTGTTGTTAAGTCCATATAGATTTATCTCCCATTTTTTTTATTGAATCTCCTCTAATTTGAAGTGCTGCTGATGACACTATGACGAGTAACGCATCAATAAATGCTCCAAACTCAATTCCAAAAGGCAATCCTTTTTGTAAGATTAACGTTAGTAAAAAAGTGCCATTTTCAATCATAATGAATCCACAAATCAATACAATCCAATGCGTTCTTGCTATAAAAGTAATGAGTCCAAGATAAATTAAGAGGAAAACATAGATTACCCCGATTCTATCAATCCCCTCCGGGAGATCTCCAAGACCATTGACAATAAATAAAGAAGCGATAAGTCCTATGATAAAAAAGAAAAATGTAGCTAAAAATCCAAATCTAGGCTGTGTATGAACACTCATTTTACTCTTTTTAATAGACCAATGTAAAACATAGGGCGTTAATGTAGTTTTAAAAACTATTATCATCAATACCAAAGTCCATGCATGTAAGTCTCCAATGCTATGAACTTGAAATACAGGAATAATCAACAGTAACCCCTGCAATGCCATTAAATAAAGAATTCTCTCCAATCGGTTTTCAATTAGAATTACAATTCCAGTCAAAACAAGAAGCAAATAAACAAGATCAAATGGATTCAAACTCATTTTATAACTCCTTCAAAAATAATATTTAGTATAATCATTATTATCCTCATTATAACTTAACCAGTGTCCCGAGAACTAAAATAAACAGGAGAGTAATACCCATTACCTCCGGAATCCATGTCCACTTTCTACGAACACTTACCGCTTCCCAATACCCAACAACAATCGCGATTAAAATTGCTCCAATGAAAGTAATAAAATTTTCTGTAGGTTTCGAAATTGCGTTGTCAACAAACTTGGAATGCTCTAATCCAATCCGAACAACTAGAACAAAGAGAGTTGAAATTTTCAATTGGTAACCAAGCTCAAAGAGTCCCATTGTCTTTCCGGATGCCTCAAGAAGCATTGCTTCATGAACCATTGTAAGCTCTAAATGTGTTCTTGGATCATCAAAAGGGGGTCTAGCAAGTTCAGCCAAAACAGCCACCATTAAAGCACCCAAGAAAAGACTACCCAGTATTATCCCCACCCAAGAAAAATTAAGTTGTAATTTACTTTGAGCGACTAAAATGCTTAGAAGTAAAATTGGTTCTGATGAAATAGATAATAAAATTTCTCTTGAAGTGCCCAGCCCTCCGAAAGAAGAACCAGTTTCCATCGCATAAGTGGTAGTAGCCACTCGTTGTAAGACAAGAAAAAAAGGAATTAATATAAATGGCATCCATTCAAAAACAGCTACAGACCACATGACAATTCCAGAAATACAAACAAGAACAGGGGAAACTTCGGCAAAAAATCCTGAGTTAAAACCATCTACAGGTTTTTTCCTGAGAAATCGATTCAGGTCATAAAAGTTTTGTAATAAAGGAGGACCTTTTCTTCCCTGTGCCCGGGCTCTTACTTTGCGAATTATTCCACCAGCAATGAGAGGAAAAATTACAAAGATTGAAAATAATATAAAATAGTTTAAATTTTCCATAAATAAGTCCTTATAACATTTAAAGAAATGATCATATATGAATCTTTAGCACAATTATTAAAAAAAG
>Ga0209174_10000481_pt1 | contig 30016 bp, 29 predicted proteins | sample JI91814BDNA_FD_187505 | JGI IMG/M metagenome (GOLD analysis project Ga0209174, IMG submission 187505) | Wastewater effluent complex algal communities from Wisconsin, to seasonally profile nutrient transformation and Carbon sequestration -... | ecosystem: Engineered > WWTP > Effluent > Algae...
CGTCGAAAGCCGCGCGCTGCCGATTCTCGACGTGCAGGTGGATTTTCGCGCCGCCGGTGCCGAGGCGCCGGCAGGCAAGGCCGGAATTGCCGGCCTGACCCGCGGGCTGCTCGAGTCCGGTGCCGGTGCGCTGGACGAAGACGCCATCGCCAACCGCGTCGCCGATCTGGGTGCCCAGATCACCGGCGGTGCCGACATGGACCGCGCGTCCCTGAACCTGCGCACGCTCAGCAACCCGGCCGAACGTGACGGCGCCGTTGACCTGCTCGCCACCTTGATTCGTCAGCCGGTCTTTCCTGCCGCCGCCGTCGAGCGCGAAAAATCGCGCACCATTGCCGGACTCAAGGAAGCCGCGACCCAGCCCGATGCCATCCTGGCCCGGCGCTTCGCCGCGGCGGTCTTCCCGGATCACCCCTACGGCCGCCTGCCGACCGTCGAAAGCGTCGCGTCCCTGAGCCGCGAAGACCTCGTGGATTTCCATACGCGCTACTACACCGCCGCGCGGGCCACGATCAGCATCGTCGGCGATGTCTCCCGCGCCGATGCCGAGGCCATCGCCGGCCGCCTCACCGCCGGCCTTCCCGCCGGCGAGGCGCCGGTAGCAAGCCTCAACACCACGCTGCCGGAGCGCCAGACGATCCGCGTGCCGCACCCCTCGGCCCAGGCCCACATTGCCGTCGGCCAGCCGGGCATGCGCCGCGGCGATCCGGATTTCTTCCCCTTGCTGGTGGGCAATTACATCCTTGGCGGTGGCGGCTTCGTGTCGCGCCTGACCGCTGAAGTGCGCGAAAAGCGCGGCTACGCCTACAGCGTCTACAGCTACTTTGCCCCCCAGCGCGATGTCGGCCCCTTCCAGATCGGCCTGCAGACCAAGGGCAGCCAGGCCGACGACGCCCTGCGCGTGGTCGGCTCAACCCTCGACGACTTCCTCGCCAAGGGGCCGACTGCAGCCGAGCTGGAGGCCGCCAAGAGCAACCTGATCAACGGTTTCGCGCTGCGTCTCGACTCCAACCGCAAGATGCTCGAACAGGTGGCGGCGATCGGCAGCTTCGGTCTGCCCCTTGATTACCTCGACACCTGGCGCGACCGGGTGCGCGCCGTAAGCGCCGCGCAGATTCGCGACGCCTTCAAGCGCCACGTTGCGCCGGATCACCTGGTTACCGTGGTGGTGGGCGGCGACGGGGACAAGACGGCGCCGCCGAAGAACGGATCTGCACGTTGAGCCGCATCCGCATCATCGGCGGCGACTGGCGCTCGCGCCTGATCGACGTCCGCACCGTAAAAGGCCTGCGTCCTACGCCCGACCGCGTCCGCGAAACCCTGTTCAACTGGCTGGGCCAGGATCTCGAAGGCAAGCGCTGCCTCGATCTCTTTGCCGGCAGCGGTGCCCTGGGTTTCGAGGCCGCGTCCCGCGGGGCCGAACAGGTCGTGATGATCGAATACGACCCGGTGGCCGTGGCAGCGCTGCAGGCCAATGCAAAAACCCTGCAAGCGACGCGTGTACAGCTTGTGCGGGGCGATGCGCTAAGATTCGCGCGTTCTGCCAATCAGACCTTCGACGTCGTGTTTGTCGATCCGCCCTACCGGGCGGGCTGGATTGAGCGGATAGCGCCGTTGCTGCCGGATCTCCTCAGTGCCGAAGGGGTGGTCTACGTGGAGGCGGAGTACCAAATCGACAATCTCGAGCGATTGACGCGAATCAAATACGGTACGGCCGGGCAGGTGTATTACCACCTCTTTGCCCCCGCCGCCTGACAAGCGCGCGCTTTCGGCCGACAGGGAAAGGCAGCACCATGAGGGACGGTATCGCGGTTTATCCGGGAACTTTCGATCCATTTACCCGCGGGCACGAGGATCTCGTCCGACGGGCTTCCCGGCTTTTCGAGCGGGTCATCGTCGGCGTTGCGGCGAGCGGCGGAAAAGGGCCGATTTTCAGTATGGAAGAGCGTGTGGAGATAGCCCGCGAAGTGCTGGCGGCTTATCCGAACGTCGAAGTGCAGGGTTTTTCGTGCCTGCTGATGGACTTTCTCCATCAAAATAGCGCCCGAGTCATCCTGCGCGGCCTCAGGGCGGTGTCGGATTTCGAATACGAGTTTCAGATGGCCGGCATGAACCGCAAGCTTTACGGGGATGTCGAAACCGTGTTCCTGACGCCTTCCGACGAGTACATGTTCATTTCGGCCACCATGGTGCGCGAGATTGCGCGGCTCGGTGGCGATGTCAGCAAATTTGTGCAGCCCGGCGTCTTGGCCCGGCTGCACGCAAAGATCAACAAACAGTGAGTAACGAGGAAGCAAAATGGCCTTGATGATTACCGACGAGTGCATCAACTGCGACGTCTGCGAGCCGGAATGCCCGAATGGCGCGATTTCCCAGGGTGACGAGATTTACATCATCGACCCGAACAAATGTACCGAGTGCGTCGGCCATTTCGACGAACCCCAGTGCCAGCAAGTCTGCCCGGTCGATTGCATCCCCTTCAATCCGGAGCACCCGGAAAACAAGGACGACCTGATGGAAAAATTCCTCAAGCTGACCGCCGACAAGTAAATCGAGTCGCAGCCAGCCCGGGTATGAAAAAACCGGACGCACTTTTCAGTGCGTCCGGTTTTTTTTGCGCTGTTTTTTTGATGGATCGCCGTGTCAGGCCGCGCGGGCAGAGCTTGCCGGAGAATTGGCCTGGGGCATGTCCAGCGCACTTTCGATGCGCCTCGCAAGACCGTCGAGCTGGCCGAGCTGGCGGACGAACAGTTCTTCGGCCTGCTGCAGCTCACGCACCCGGTCTTCCAGCGTGTCGGTGGCCTGATGGATGCGTTTGACGCTTTCGAGGCGGCGCTTCAGCTGGAGCTGGTATTCGCGGACCTGGGTTTCGAGCGGCGCCATCACGGCGCGCAGCCACTGCTCGGCGTCCCGGTTGGCCACCTCGAAGGTGCGGCGGGCTTCCACCGCCACGGTTTCGAAGAACTTCTGGGTCAGGGTGTGCTTCTCGGTGGTGACGATGGTCAGCACCGTGTTGAACTGGCTGTTGAAGGCGGCCTCGAGGCGCTCGATCTCCTTTTCGTAGCGCAGCGTGGAGAAGGCGGTTGGCGCAGCCAGCTTGAGGCCGTGCTCGACGGTGAAGCGCTTGTACATGGCGTCGAGCATTTTTGAAATTTCGCCGATCTCGTCGGTGGATTTCTTGAGGTTGCCGCGCAGGTGCAGGAAGAAGCCCTTCATCGCCTCGCGCAAACCGCGGGAGAAGGCCGCGTCGAGCATGGCCTCGCGGGTGCGCCGGGTTTCGTCGCGCAGTGCGTCGAGGCCCAGGTGGCCGAACAGGTTGTTGGAAAGGTTGGAAAACACGCTGCGCACGGCGTAATACTTTTGCAGGCCCTGCTCGAACTCGTTTTTCTCGGAGCGCACCTTGCGCATCATGTATTCGATGACGTTCTGGTTCTTGCCGCGCAGGTCGGTGAGTTCCTGCAATTGTTCCTGCAGGCCGCTGAGGCGTGCGTTGAGCAGCTCGCGCGAACGGCCGACGATATCGGTCACGTCGCCGTAGGTGTTGTCGCGAACGATGTCGCGCTTGGTGGGCAGAAGCTCGGTGGACAGCGCCCGTTCCAGCTGGAGAAGGCGGCTGCGTTCGAGCAGTTCGGAGTCGTCGTTGACCTTGGCGACCAGGCCCTTTTGCGCCGATACCGGATAGACCTGAGCCGGCTCGATTTCGAGGGTGGCCGCGACGCTGGCGACCTGGCCGGCAATCTCGCGCTCGATGTCGGCTTCGCTGCGCAGGCCGTCCCACAGGCCGTCTATCTTGTTGAGGGCAACGATGCGGCCACGCTGGCGCCGGCCGGCATTGACGTGCTCGCGCCACACGGCGAGGTCGCTCTGGGTAACGCCGGTGTCGGCGGCGAGGATGAACAGCACCGCGTGGGCGTTGGGCAGCAGGTTGAGCGTGAGTTCGGGCTCCGCGCCGATGGCGTTGAGGCCCGGCGTGTCCAGGATTACCAGGCCCTGTTCGAGCAGCGGGTGTGGAAACTGGATGACGGCGTGACGCCACAGGGGGATTTCGACCTTGCCCTCGGCGTCGGGGCGAATGCCGTGATCGCCGCTCTCGTCGATGGGAAAACCCAGTTCCTCGGCTTCGGCGGTGCTGGCCATGCGCGTTTCGCCAACCTGGGCGAGCGCAGCCTGCAGGCTTTCGGCCGAGCTGGTGTCGAGGGTGCGAACCTGCCATTCCTCGGGGTAGCGTTTGAGCTCGGTGATGCTGGCGTTGGTCTTGCGGCTTTCGATCGGCAGCAGGCGGATCTCGGGCTTGTCGCCTTCCTTCCACTGCAGTTCGGTCGGGCACATGGTGGTGCGGCCGGCGCTGGAGGGCAGGATGCGGTTGCCGTAGCCGGCGAAGAACACGGCGTTGATGAGTTCGGACTTGCCACGGGAAAACTCGGCCACGAAGGCGACGATCAGCTTGTCCTCGCGCAGGCGGTCGAGCAGGTACTGCAGGCGCAGGTCGGATTGGGCGTCGCCGATCTCGTTTTCCTGCAGCCACTTGCGCAGCTCCCCGATTCCTGACGCGACGGCCCCGCGCCACTGGGTGTAGGCGGAGAAGTGTTCAGCGAGCATGTGTGCGTTTTTCACGAGCTTCATTCCTGGCAGGAGCCGCATTGCCGGCGCAATTTTCCAATATTGACAGCATAAACGGGATCGTGCCCGACCGGAATTGCTTTCAGCGCTGGCAGCGCGGGCAGTAGAAGGTGGCACGCTGCCCCATGATGCGCTTGCGGATCGGGGTGCCGCACTGCCGGCAGGGCTCGCCGTCGCGCCCATAGGCAAAATATTGCTGCTGGAAATAGCCGGGCGAGCCGTTGCTGCCGACGAAATCACGCAGCGTGCTGCCGCCGGCGGCGAGGGCGTCCTGAAGGGTTTCGCGGATGCACGTGGTGAGGCGGGCACAGCGGCGCGGCCCGAGATCGCTTACCGGCGTCGTCGGGTCGATGCCGGCGCGAAACAGGCTTTCGGAAGCATAGATGTTGCCGATGCCGACCACCTGGGTGCCGTCCATGATGAACAGCTTGACCGGCGTCTTGCGTCCGCGGCTTGTCTTGTATAACCACGGGCCGTCGAATTCGTCGCCCAGGGGCTCGATGCCGAGCGCGGCAAGCTGCGGATGCGGCGTGTCGCCGGCCTGCCACAGCACCATTCCGAAGCGTCTCGGGTCGCGCAGCCGAAGCGCCCGCAAGCCGAAGACGATGTCGATGTGGTCGTGCTTCTCGGGCGCTGTGGCGGTCGGCACGATGCGCAGGCTTCCCGACATGCCGAGGTGCACAAGAAGGCTGCCGCCGGAGAACCTGAGCAGCAGGTATTTGGCCCGGCGCTCCACCGCGACGAGCTGCTGGCCGGCAAGGATGGCGTCCAGGTCCGGCGGGATCGGCAGGCGCAGGCGGCTGTTGCGGATGATGGCGCCGGTGGCGGTAAGCCCGGTCAGTTCTGGGGCGATGCCCCGGCGGGTCGTTTCTACTTCGGGGAGTTCTGGCATGGCGAAACGGCAGAGGCTGGGAGGAGGAAAGTGCCCGGCAGGGGCTTGCTTGCTGGCCTTCCTGAAAGCGCCTAACATCGGGCGAACCCTATTGTAGCGGCGCGATCCAAGCGGGTGTGGGGCTTGCCCCTGCGTTCGTCCGGCATGCCTGAAGCACCCACTCCAGAACGTTTTGTCCGAGTCTTTGATGAAGCCAAATTTCCGCCTCGCGCGTCCGGCCCGCCTGCTTGCTGTTCTGTTTTTTACCGCCGGGCTGCCGGCGGGCGCCCATGCCCAGAGTCCTGACGCCACACCCGATGACGCGGAGCGAGCGAGCGAGGGCGTGCAGGCGGTCTATCCGGCCAACGAGCTGACGCCGCAGATCTTCTATCAACTCTTGCTTGCCGAGGTGGCCGGGGCCCGTGGTCAGAGCGTCATGGCGGCCCAGTCCTATCTCGACCTGGCCCGGCGTACCCGCGATGCGCGGATCGCCCGGCGGGCCGCCGAGATAGCCGTTTTTACGCGCCAGGCAGATCTCTCCGGCGAGGCGTCGCGGCTGTGGCTGGAACTCGATCCCGGTTCAGTGCAGGCCCAGCAGCTTGCCTCCGGCGCGGTTGCCAGCGGTGCGCGTATCGACGAGCTGCAAGCTCAGCTGGCGAAGGCCTTGTCCCAGCAGGGTGACAAGATCGGCGCGGCGCTGATGGGGCTCAACCGCGGCCTGGCCCGCATTCCCGACAAGGCCCTGATCCGCAGCCTGGTTGTCCGGCTGACCGAGCCCTATCTCGACCAGCCCGAAGCCCATTTTGCCCGCGCCAACGCGGCCTACATTGCCGGCGACCCGTCCGGAGCCACCGAAGCCCTCGACGGTGCCCTGCGCCTGCGGCCGGGCTGGGAACAGGCGGTGATCCTGCAGGCCCAGTTGCAGCAGGAGGTCTCCCCCGGCAAGGGCCTCGAAACGCTGCGTGACTACGTGGCCCGCAACCCGGACGCCCGCGAGCCCCGCATCACCCTGGCGCGCCTGCTGGTGGCGGCAAAGCAGTTCGGTCCCGCGCGGGAGCAGTTCGAACTCCTGCTCAAGCGCAACCCGGACGATCGCGATGTTGTTCACGCCGCCGCGCTGCTGGCCATGCAGCAGGGCGACCGGGTCGCTGCCGAGCGGCATCTGCGGCATTTGCTGAGTCTTGGTTTCAGTGACCAGGACACGGTTCGCATGTATCTCGGGCAAATCTCCGAGGACGCCAAGCGCGCCGACGATGCCATCGGCTGGTATCGCGCGGTCGAGCCCGGCAGCCAGTTCGTTGGCGCTCAGGGGCGCATCGCGCGGGTGCTGGTCGGTCGCGGCAAGCTGGCCGAGGCCCGGCAGCATCTACAGAGGATCGCCCGTGAGGCGCCGGCAGATCGCGTTCAATATGTGCTGATCGAAGCCCAGCTGCTGCGTGACGCCAACCGCAATGACGACGCCTTCGAGGTGCTGGACAGCGCTTTGCGCGCCGAACCGGAAAACATCGACCTGCTCTACGAGTCCGCCCTCACCGCCGAGCGCATCGGCCGCATCGACGTCATGGAAGGGCGGCTGCGCAAGCTCATTGCCCTCAAGCCGGATCACGCCCATGCCTACAACGCGCTCGGCTACTCGCTGGCTGATCGCAATCAACGTCTCGACGAGGCCGAGGCGCTGATCCGCAAGGGCCTGGCCCTCACGCCGGACGACCCCTTCATCATCGACAGCCTGGGCTGGACCCTGTTCCGCCGGGGCAACACGGGCGCGGCGCTGGAGCAGCTTCAAAAGGCGTATGGCTTGCGTCCCGATCCGGAGATCGCCGCTCACCTGGGCGAGGTGTTGTGGGCGCTCGGCCGACGCGACGAAGCCGCCCGGCTTTGGCGCGACGCCGCCAAGGCGAACCCCGACAGCAGCGTGCTCGTCGATGTGATCAAGAAATTCAAGCCCTGACCTCCGCTCCGTGAGATTCCTGATAGTGGCCTTTGCCCTCGGCATGGCGGGCTGCGCCGTTTCCGAGCTTCGCCCTCCCGCCGGCGAAAGGCCGGTGGCCGCCGAGTTGCAGCGCTTCGCCCTTGAAGGCCGGCTCCAGGTGCGTGACGGCGAGCGTACGGCGGCCGTCGGCATCGACTGGCAGCACGAAGCCTCCCGCGACGACTGGCTATTTACCGGCCCTCTCGGCCAGGGGCTCGCGCGCATCGAGGGCGATGCCGCCGGCGCGCGCATGACCCTTGCCGACGGGCGTCGATCGGAAGCAGCGTCGGCCGGCGAGCTGGCCGAATCCCTGTTTGGCGTCGAGGCGCCGTTTGCGCGCCTGCCGCGCTGGGTGACCGCCCGACCGGATGCCGGCGCCCGGGTACGTGAGCTGGATGTCCTGGGTCGCCTGCGTAGCGTCGTCGACCAGGGCTGGACCATCGAATACACCGAATACGCGGACGAGTCCCCCGGCTCCCTGCCGCGCAAGATCGACATTCACCGCGGCGATACCCGGCTGCGCCTGATCGTCGATGCCTGGAACCCTTGACCCTTGCCCATGACGCTCCCCGAACTCGATCCCGCCTTGGCGTTGCGCCTGCCAGCGCCGGCCAAGATCAACCTTTTCCTGCACATCGTCGGGCGCCGCCCGGATGGCTACCATTTGCTGCAGACGGCCTTCCGCCTGCTCGACTGGGGCGACGAGATCACCCTGGCCCGGCGCGACGACGGCGTCATCGTGCGCACCACCGACGTGCCGGGCGTGCCACCCGAATCCGACCTCGTCGTGCGGGCCGCCCGCGCGCTGCAGGCGGCCACCGGTAGCCCCTTCGGCGCCGATATCGGTGTTCTCAAACGGATTCCGATGGGCGGCGGGCTGGGCGGCGGCAGTTCGGATGCGGCCACCGTGCTGATCGCCCTGAACCGTCTCTGGGGCTGCGGCTTGTCCCGCCCCCGCCTGCAGGAAATCGGCCTGAAGCTCGGTGCCGACGTGCCCTTCTTCATCTTCGGCGAGACCGCTTTTGCCGAGGGTGTCGGCGAGGACCTGCAGTCCATGAGCGTGCCGCCGGCCTGGTATGTGATGGTCGCGCCGGACGTCGCGGTGCCCACGGCTGAAATCTTTTCTGAAAAAGGGTTGACGCGTGATAGCGAAATCCTAATAATGCGGGCCTTCGCGATGCACACAACGCGAAACGACATGCAGGCAACGGTCTGCAAGAAGTTTCCCGAAGTGGCTGAAGCGCTAAGCTGGTTGTCTTTATATGGGGCAGCAAGAATGAGCGGTTCAGGTGCCTGCATATTCGCACCCTTCGATTCGAAGGAAAAAGCGGAGCAGGTTGCAGGCTTGGCCCCACAGGGCTGGAAGGTCTGGGTAGCCGAAGGGCTGGACAGGCATCCACTGAAGGCTTGGGTTGTGTAGGTAGCGAAAACGATTATTGGGGAGTCGCCAAGTTGGTCAAGGCACCGGATTTTGATTCCGGCATTCGAAGGTTCGAATCCTTCTTCCCCAGCCAAATTCAGCGGGCAGGCCAAAAACCTGCCCGTTTTGTTTTATGATTTTCATTTTGCAGTAACGAGAGGTGATCATGGCTTCGGGCAGCCTGATGGTTTTCACCGGCAACGCCAATCCCAAGCTGGCCGCAGACGTAGTTCGCCGCCTTGGGAAATCTCTGGGTTCCGCCACTGTCGGGCGGTTCTCTGATGGCGAAGTCAATGTCGAACTTCTCGAGAACGTACGCGGCAAGGATGTCTTCGTTCTCCAGCCGACCTGCGTTCCCACCAACGATAACATCATGGAATTGCTGATCATGGTGGATGCGCTCAAGCGGGCTTCCGCCGGTCGCATCACCGCAGCGATTCCCTACTTCGGCTATGCCCGTCAGGATCGTCGTCCCCGTTCAGCCCGCGTGCCCATCACCGCCAAGGTGGTGGCCAACATGCTCCAGGCTGCCGGTGTCCAGCGAGTCCTCACCGTCGATCTTCACGCCGACCAGATTCAGGGCTTCTTCGACATTCCGGTAGACAACATCTACGCCGCCCCCGTGCTGCTGGATGACCTGGAGAAGCAGAAGTACGACAACCTGATGGTTGTCTCGCCCGACGTGGGCGGTGTGGTGCGTGCCCGTGCCTTTGCCAAGCGTCTCGAGTGCGACCTGGCGATCATCGACAAGCGTCGCCCCAAGGCCAACGTGTCCGAGGTGATGAACATCATCGGTGAAGTCGAAGGCCGTACCTGCGTGATCATGGACGACATCGTCGATACCGCCGGCACCCTTTGCAAGGCAGCCCAGGCGCTCAAGGAAAACGGTGCCAAGCGCGTGATGGCCTATTGCACCCATGCGGTGCTGTCCGGCCCGGCGATCAGCCGCATCAACGAATCCGACCTCGACGAGCTGGTGGTGACCGATACCATTCCGCTGTCCGACGAGGCCCGTGCCTGCAAGCGCATCCGCACTGTCTCCATCGGCGAGCTGCTTGCCGACACGATCCTGCGGATCAGTAACGAAGAGTCGGTCAGCTCGCTGTTCAACGAGTAAGCCGCAAAAGCATTCGAGCCGGTGGGTGAAAACCTTCCGGCTTTTTTCAGCCCGTCTGGTCGCGGACGGGTCACTTAACTGGAGTTCCAAGAATGACCCTTAAATTCAATGCCAAGACGCGCGTTCTGCAGGGCACGAGTGCGAGCCGCCGCCTGCGTCGCGCGGGTAGCGTTCCCGCCATCGTTTACGGTTCCGGTGCCCCGGTCCAGATCGAAGTCGATCACAACGAGATCTACCACGCCCTGCGTAACGAAGCTTTTCACGCTTCCGTGCTGAGCATGGTTCTCGACGGCGCCACCCAGACCGTCATTCTGCGCGACACCCAATGGCACCCGTACAAGCAGCAAGTGCTGCACATGGACTTCCAGCGCGTTGACGCCACCCACAAGATCCACGTGAAGGTGCCGCTGCACTTCGTGAACGCCGACATCGCCCCGGGCGTCAAGCTCGACGGCGGCATGGTCGCTCACCAGATCACCGAGCTGGATGTCGAGTGCTTGCCGTCCGCGCTGCCCGAGTTCATCGAAGTCGACCTGAAGAACCTGGCCAGCGGCCAGTCGGTTCACGTTTCCAACCTGAACCTGCCGAGCGGCGTGAAGGCCCTGACCCACGGTGAAGACCCGGTCGTCGCCAGCATCCTGGCGCTTCGTGGTGGCGAAGCCGCTGCCGAAGAAACCCCGGCTGCCTGATAGCCTGACGGGTTTGCAGGGCGTTTGAGACGATGAGCCCGCTTGCACCGAAGCTCATCGTCGGCCTTGGCAACCCCGGCGCGGAGTACGCTGAAACCCGGCATAACGCCGGGTTTTGGTTTTGTGAGCGCCTGGCCCGCGAGCTGGGTGCCTCATTCAGCAAGGAAGCACGCTTTCACGGCCTTGCCGCCAATGCCCGCGGCGATGGCGTGTGGCTGCTGATGCCACAGACTTTCATGAACCGCTCCGGCCAGTCGGTAGCTGCTCTGGCGCGTTTCTATCGCATCACTCCGGCGGAGATCCTCGTCGTACATGACGAGCTCGACATTCCGCCCGGCCAGTTGCGCCTCAAGTTCGGCGGCGGACTCGGCGGTCACAATGGCCTTAAAGACATTACCGCCCACATGGGCACTCAGGATTTCTGGCGGCTGCGGGTTGGCATCGGCCATCCCGGCGACCGCAACGAAGTGGTGAATTTCGTTCTCAAGCGGCCTGGCCGCGAGGAGTCCGACCTCATCGACGACTCCCTCGATCGCGCGCTGCAGGCCTGGCCCCTGATGGCAAAGGCCGACTGGAACGCCGCGACCCAGCGCCTCAATACCCGCCCGGCACTCCCCAAGCCGGCGCGTTGATCCGCTCCTCCGCCGGCTTTTGCGCTCAGCCTGCGCGGCCAACACCTCAAGGGACCTCGCCGGATTGTCGTTAACCCGGCCACGACCAGCACGGCATGTGTCGCGCGATGTCGCCTTGAGGATACAAAAATGCGCAGACTTGTCGATACGCCGATCTGGCTGCGCCTGACCGGCGCGATCTGGCTGATGCTGGCGATTGCCTGGATGGGCATGATTGCCTGGGAAACCCGTGTCAACCGGACTACCGCCATCGCCCAGGCCGAGGATTTCGCTCACAGCATTCACGAAATGACCATGGCCGGCCTGACCGGCATGATGATCACCGGCACGATCGGGCAGAGGGAAGTCTTTCTCGACCAGATCACGCAGCTGTCGGTCATCAAGGATCTGCGGGTGATTCGCACAGAGGCGGTGAGCCGGCAGTTTGGGGCGGGCAACCGCGCCATGCCGGTACTCGATGCCGACGAGCAGGCGGCGCTGAGCAGCCGGCAGGATGTGCTGCGTGTCGAGCACGATGCGACAAACGGTGAATACCTGCGGGTCGTTAAGCCGGCCCTGGCCGCCGAGAACTACCTCGGCAAGAACTGCATTGCGTGTCACCAGGTTCCGGCGGGCACGCCGCTCGGCCTTGTCAGCATGAAGATCTCCCTCGAGAAGATGAATGAGGCGGTCGATGACTTCATGTGGAAGAGCATCGTCAGCGCGTTCGTGCTGTCCTTGCCGCTGATTGGCTTCGTGATCATCTTTATCCGCCGCTTCGTGGCCATGCCGCTTGCCGCGATGAATCGCAGCCTTGCCGAAATCGCCAAGGGGGAAGGCGATCTGACCCGTCGCCTGCCCGTGGCGGGGCGCGACGAGATCGGCCGGATGGCGAGCGCTTTCAATGAGATGCTGGGCACCATCGGCCGGCTTGTACGCCAGGTGGGCGAATCCGCGGCGCAGGTGACCGGCTCGGCACAGCAGTTGTCGGCCAGTGCTGACCGGGTGGCGGACGGCTCGCGTCGCCAGCATGACCAGACCGAGCACGCCGCGACCTCGGTGGACCGCATGGCGGCCAACATCGCCCAGGTTGCGGCCAGCGCCGAGCGCGTGCATCAACGTTCGCAGGAAAGTCTGCGCCGTGCCGAAGACGGCAGTTCGACGCTCGTTTCGCTGGTTGCCGAGGTCGGTCATGCCGAAGACGCGGTGCGCCAGATGGCAAATTCCGTCGAGCAGTTTGTCGAATCCACGACAGCCATCACAAGCATGACCCGGGAAGTGCGTGAAATTGCCGAGCAGACGAATCTGCTGGCGCTCAATGCCGCCATCGAGGCCGCCCGCGCCGGGGAACAGGGCCGCGGCTTCGCGGTGGTGGCGGACGAAGTGCGAAAGCTTGCCGAGAAATCCGCCCGGTCGGCCGGAGACATCGATGCCGTCACGGCCCAGCTGAGCCGACAGTCGGTGGCCGTGCGCGCGGCAATCCACCAGGGGCTGGCCCACCTGGCCTCCAGCCGCGATGCGGTGAGCACGGTGTCCGGTGCCATCGCGTCGGCCAACGAATCGGTGGCCGCGGTTGGCCTTGGCCTCGACGAGATCGCCGAGGCGACCGAGCAGCAGCGGGGTGCCAGTGCCGCCGTTGCGTCGAGCATCGAGGCGATTGCCTCGATGGCTCGGGACAGCAACGCAGCGGTCGAGTCCACTGCCAGTGCGGCCCGGGACATGGAGAGCCTGGCCAGCCAGCTGCAGCAGACCGTCGCCCGTTTTCGGGTTTGAGTGGCGCGCCGCGACTGAATTGGGGCGCGGCGGGGCTGGCGCAAAGCGCTAGAATGGCAGATTGGTAATAATCAATTTGTTGAACACGGAGTCCGCCGAAATGCCCCAGTACCGTTCCCGCACCTCCACCGCCGGTCGCAACATGGCCGGCGCCCGCGCCCTGTGGCGCGCCACCGGCATGAAGGATGGCGATTTCGAAAAGCCGATCATCGCCGTGGTGAACAGCTTCACCCAGTTCGTGCCCGGCCACGTGCACCTCAAGGATCTCGGTCAGCTGGTTGCGCGGGAGATCGAGAAGGCCGGCGGCGTGGCCAAGGAATTCAACACCATCGCCATCGACGACGGCATCGCCATGGGCCATGGCGGCATGCTCTACAGCCTGCCCAGCCGTGACCTGATCGCCGACAGCGTCGAGTACATGTGCAATGGTCACACCGCCGACGCAATGGTGTGCATCTCCAACTGCGACAAGATCACCCCAGGCATGCTGATGGCCGCGCTGCGCCTCAACATTCCGGCAATCTTCGTATCCGGCGGGCCGATGGAGGCGGGCAAGGTCAAGTGGGAAGCCAAGGTGATCTCCCTCGATCTCGTCGATGCAATGGTCAAGGCGGCCGACAGCAGTTGCTCCGACGAGGAAGTTGACGCCATCGAGCGTTCGGCCTGTCCGACCTGTGGTTCCTGTTCCGGCATGTTTACCGCCAACTCGATGAACTGCCTGACCGAAGCGCTGGGCTTGTCGCTGCCGGGCAACGGCACCGTGCTGGCGACCCACGCCGACCGCGAGCAGCTCTTCAAGCGCGCCGGCCAGACCATCGTCGGCCTTGCGCGCCGCTATTACGAGCAGGACGACGAGTCGGTGCTGCCGCGCTCCATCGCCAGCTTCAAGGCCTTTGAAAACGCCATCAGTCTCGACGTGGCGATGGGGGGCTCGACCAATACCGTGCTGCACCTTCTGGCCGCGGCCAAGGAAGCCGGTGTCGATTTCACGATGAAGGACATCGATCGCATCTCGCGCAAGGTGCCCTGCCTGTGCAAGGTGGCGCCGGCCGTGGCCGATGTGCACATCGAAGACGTGCACCGCGCCGGCGGCATCATGGCCATCCTGGGCGAACTCGCCCGCGCCGGCTTGCTGCACACCGATCTGCCCACCGTTCACACCAAGACCATGGCCGAAGCCCTGGCCTCGTGGGACGTGATGCAGGCTCATGACTCCGGCGTCTTCAACTTCTACAAGGCGGCGCCCGGCGGCGTGCCGACGCAGGTGGCCTTCAGCCAGGATCGTCGCTGGAACGAGCTGGACATGGACCGCAGCCACGGCGTGATCCGTGACAAGGCCAATGCCTTCAGCCAGGACGGCGGCCTCGCCGTGCTCTACGGCAACATCGCCGAAAAGGGCTGCATCGTGAAGACCGCCGGAGTCGATGAGTCGATCTGGAAGTTCACCGGCCGCGCCCGCGTGTTCGAAAGCCAGGAAGATTCGGTCGCCGCAATCCTTGCCGACCAGATTGTTGCCGGCGACGTGGTGGTGATTCGCTACGAAGGCCCGAAGGGCGGCCCCGGCATGCAGGAAATGCTCTATCCGACCAGCTATCTCAAGTCCAAGGGCCTCGGAAAATCCTGCGCATTGCTCACCGACGGGCGTTTCTCGGGCGGAACTTCCGGCCTGTCCATCGGCCACGCCTCGCCGGAAGCCGGCTGTGGCGGCGCCATTGGCCTGGTGGAAGAAGGCGACATCATCGAGATCGACATTCCCAACCGCCGCATCCACCTGGCGGTCAGCGAGGCGGACCTCGCCACGCGCCGTGCTGCACAGGACGCACGGGGCTGGAAGCCGGCCAACCGGGTTCGTCACGTGTCTGCCGCGCTGCAGGCTTACGCAGCGCTGACCACCAGTGCCGATACCGGCGCCGTGCGGGATGTGACCCAGGTTCAGCGTTGATTGCTGTTGTTGTGTCGTAAAAGGAGCCTGGCGATTGCCGGGCTCTTTTTTTTGGGTGGCGGCGTCCGGGGATCTCCTTGTGCTACGGGTGCTGCAGGGCGGGCATGATCGCTTTTCGCTTTGGGCGCAGTGCCGAATATTTTATCGGCTGGTACGGCCCCGAGGCGCGCGAGGCCAAGGCTGGCAACTTCCTGCTGTGGCACGCGGCACGTGCCATGCGTTCTCAGGGCTGCGAGGGCTTCGATCTGGGCGGCTATTCCTCGGCCGATGGCTACGGCCGCTTCAAGCAGGACATGCGCGGCGCCGAGTACCGCCTGATCGGTGAGCGGCTGGCCTTCTGATCGGGCTTTGTGCGGGCTGGGGGCGTGGCGCTCAGCCGACGGAGAACAGGTAGATGAAGGAGGCGAGGACGAGGATCAGCGTCAGCGCAAGACCGCCGCCGGTGAGCACGATCGGCGTGTAGCTGACGATGGCGAAATGCCGGCCGCAAGCCCTGCAGCGAAAATAGTCGGTGAAGTTGATTCCGGCGAACTTGTGCGGGTGCATCTGTGACGGTCGCACGTTCTCGCTCTTGCAGTGGACGCAGCGGGGCTTGGAGCCTTTTATGAGCCGGACTTCGCGGGCCGGCTTGCGTTTTTCGAGGTATTGCGAGCGGTGTTTTACCGGAGGCGCCTCGCTGTCGGGCGCGTCGGGCTTGAGCTTGGCCAGCTTGCGATTGGTTTGGGCGCGCCGGTAAAAGAAGAACGCCAGGCCAGCGGCCATGATGGCCAGCACAGCCAGCAGGCCGACTTTCAGGAAGGGGCCGAGAATTGCCCATGCGCCGGCCGCACTGAGGGCCGCCGGTGTCTCCGTGGATGCTCCGGCGCCGTTCTGCCGTTTGCTCGCCCCTGTTTGCTCGCCGCGCAGTTCCTTCAGCTTTTCCTGGCCGTGCCAGGCAGCCTGGACGGGTGTCATGCCGGCGCGGGCCAGAAGGACTGCGTCATCGAAGACGAAACCGGCATCCCACCAGGCAAGCCGATCCTGCGGCGAGAAACCTTCCCGTTTCCAGGCTGCGGGGTCGGAGTGGTCCAGGTCGGCCATCATGGTCCGGCTGCTCCGGGCCGAGTCACGCCATATCCGGGCCTCATCGGCGTCGAAGCCCTTGTCCGACCAGCTGCGTGCCACCAGGGGCAAGAAGCCTGCCTGCTGCCAGTTCATGGCTTCCTGGGGCGCGAACTTGTAGTCCTGCCATTCCCGCGCCTCTGCCGGCTTCATGCCGGTGTCTTCCCAGAGGGTGACCTTGGGGGGCGCGGGCAGGGCTGTATCAACCGTGGCGGCCTGCGGCGGCGGATTTCCCGGGGCGCTCAGGGCGTGAGTCGGTGCAGCAAGGAGGGCGAGGGCGGCAAGTGCCGGCAGCAGGTTTTTCATGGGTGGGAAGATTCAATCAGAGCGGCCTGGAACGAATCGGGAACATATCCGGGGCTGCGGGAAAAGTCATATTTTTTGTCGGACGATCGTGAATTATCCGGTCAAGAACAGCAATTTCCGTTGCTGCTGCCGGCCCCCGGATGTGATTGCGGAGCATGTCAATATCGTCGTGGCGCGTCTGGCGGAGATTGTGGCTTGCGGCGGGGGTGGCGAGGGCGGGCGAATCGGATATGCGGAGCACGGGCGTGCATGTCGCAGGTTCGCAATTCGGCCATGGAAAAGGGTATCGTGAAAGAGCCGCCGACGCGGGTCCAGGGCGCGTGGTATCGGGTGGAGACCATTGAATGCATGAAATGTCACTGGCGGAAGGAATACGCCAGATCGTCGAGGATGCCGGCCGCGCTCAGGGTTTTCGCAAGGTGAGAACCGTGGTGCTGGAGATCGGCCAGCTTGCGTCGGTCGAGCCAGAGGCGCTTGGTTTTTGCTTCGAGCTGGTGATGCAGGGCGGTATCGCCGAAGGCGCCCGGCTGCAGATCGAGGCGGTGCCCGGCTGCGGCTGGTGCCCTGCCTGCGCCGCCACGGTGGCAATCAACACCTTGTATGATCCGTGCCCGCGCTGCGGCGCTTATCAGGTGCAGGCCACCGGCGGCACCGAAATGCGGGTCCGAGAGCTGGAAATAGAATGAAGGTGGTGTGAGATGTGCAATGTGTGCGGCTGCGGAGCCGGAGAAACCCGCATCGAGGGCCAGGCCCTGGATAAGCCCGATGAGCACGCGCAGGGCCACAAATGGGTGCCGGCCGCCACGCGCGGCCACGTCCATCGTCATGCCGACGGCACCTGGCACAGCCACGACCACGCCCCGGCCGACGAGAGCCTGCATTACGGGCAGGGCCCGGCCGGCGCCGACGTGCCCGGCATGAGCCAGGCCCGGATGGTGAAGATAGAGCAGGACATCCTCGCCAAGAACGACGGCTACGCGGCGGGCAACCGGAGCTGGCTGCAGGATCGCGGAATTCTCGCGCTGAACCTGGTCTCCAGCCCCGGCTCGGGCAAGACGAGCCTGCTGGTGCGCACCATCGAAGCCCTGCAGGCCCGCGTGCCGGTGGCGGTCATCGAGGGCGACCAGCAAACCAGCTTCGACGCCGAGCGCATCCGCGCGACCGGCGCGCCGGCGCTGCAGATCAACACCGGCAAGGGCTGCCACCTCGACGCCCGGATGGTGGGTCATGCCCTGGAAAAAATGGTGCCGCCAGACAACAGCCTGTTGCTCATCGAGAACGTCGGCAACCTCGTCTGCCCGGCCGCCTTCGACCTGGGTGAAGCCGCCAAGGTGGTTGTGCTGTCGGTCACCGAAGGCGAGGACAAGCCCCTCAAATACCCCGACATGTTTGCTGCCGCGAGCCTGATGCTGATCAACAAGATCGACCTGCTGCCCTACCTGAGTTTCGACCTGGACAAGACCATCGAGTTTGCGCTGCGGGTCAATCCGCGGCTGCAGGTGATCCAGGTTTCCGCCACCACCGGCGCGGGCTTCGACGCCTGGCTGGACTGGATCGATGCCCGCCTTGCCGCTTTGCGTGTCGCGCGTGACGAGACGATCTCCACCTTGCGCGCCCGCGTCAAAGCCCTCGAAGCGGCGCTGGATGCCGCACGTGCCGCGAAAGCCTGAACCGCCCATGCTGATTGTTGTTGATCCGACCCGTGTTGCCCGCCGCCTGCGCGTGCGTGGCGTGGTCCAGGGCGTGGGTTTCCGGCCTTTTGTGTATCGTTTTGCCAACTCGCTCGGCCTTGTCGGCTGGGTGCGTAACGATGGCGGCGGAGTGGAGATCGAGATTGAAGGCAGCGAGCCGCTGGTGGATGCCTTCACGCAGTGCCTCGCCAGCGAGGCGCCACCGCTGGCGCGAGTGGATTCCATCGAGCCCGAGGTGATTCCGCCCGACCACGCGCGCCGGGATTTCGTGATTCTGCCGAGTGCCGAAGGTGCGGTTGCCACGGCCATCGGCCCCGACGTGGGGGTTTGCCACGCCTGCCTCACCGAACTTTTCGATAGTGACGACCGGCGCTGGCGCTACCCCTTCATCAACTGCACCCATTGCGGCCCGCGCTACACCATCACGCGCAGCCTGCCCTACGACCGGGCGCGCACCAGCATGGCCAGCTTTGTGTTGTGTTCCGGCTGCGCTGCCGAATACGCCCACCCGGGCGACCGCCGCTTCCATGCCGAACCCAACGCCTGTCCGGTGTGCGGCCCGCAACTGAGCCTCTTCGAGGCCCACGGCGTGCCGGCCATTGCCCGCGACCCGCTGGCCGAAACCCTGCGCCGCCTGCAGCTTGGCGAGATTGTCGCAATCAAGGGCCTGGGGGGCTTTCACCTCGCCTGCGACGCCGCCAATCCCGAGGCGGTGGCCCGCCTGCGCCAGCGCAAGGGCCGCCCTCACCAGCCTCTCGCACTGATGCTTGCCAGCAGCGCCAGCGTGGCCGGCCGGGCCCGGCTGTCGGCGCCCGAAGCCGCCGCGCTCGAAAGCGCCGAGCGGCCCATCGTACTGCTCGACAAGCTGGAGGGCTTCGATGCGGCCTTTCCCGGCGTCGCCCCCGACCTCGACGAAGTCGGCGTCATGCTGCCCTACACGCCTATCCATTACCTGCTCTTTCACGAGGCCGCAGGGCGCCCGGCGGGCACCGAATGGCTTGCCCAGGCGCAGCCGCTGGCGCTCGTGATGACCAGCGCCAACCCCAATGGCGAGCCGCTGGTGCAGCGCAACGACGAAGCCCTCGAGCGCCTTTCCGAAATTGCCGACGTGCTGCTGATGCACAACCGCGACATCGTCGTGCGCTGCGACGACTCGGTGCTGCGCGTGCGCCCCGACCTGCCCGCCGCGGCCGGCGAGGCCACCGGCGCCGGTGTGCAGTTTTTGCGCCGGGCCCGTGGCTTTACGCCGCTGGCGATGCCGCTGGACGACGACGGCCCGGCGGTGCTGGCCTTCGGTGCCCATTTCAAGGCCACCCTGTGCCTGGCCCGCGGCAGCGAAGCCTTTTTGTCCCAGCACATCGGGGGCCTCGACAGCCCGGCTGCCTGCACTGCACTGGATGAAGCCGCCGCCCACCTGCAGAGCATCCTGTCGGTGCGCCCGGCGGCCGTCGCCCACGACGCCCACCCCGACTATTACTCGACCCGCGCCGCGCTGGACATGGCCGACGCGTTCGACCTGCCGCCCGTCGCCGTCCAGCACCACCACGCCCACATCGCCGCGGTGTGCGCCGAGCATCGCCTCGACGGCCCGGTGATCGGCCTGGCTGCGGATGGGGTGGGACTCGGCACCGACGGCCTGCCCTGGGGCGGCGAACTGCTTTACGTGGATGGCGCCGAGTTTCGTCGTCTCGGCCACCTCAGCCCGCTGCCGCTGCCCGGCGGCGACCGTGCCGCCCGCGAGCCCTGGCGCATGGCCTGCGGCGTGCTCCACGCGCTGGGCCGCGGCGAAGACGCGCTCCTCCGCTTTGCCGACCGACCCGGTGTCGAGCAGGTTTTATCGATGCTCGTGCGCGGCACCCGCTGCCCGCCCACTACCGGCCTCGGGCGCTGGTTCGATGCCGCCGCCGGCCTGCTCGGCGTTTGCTACACGATGAGCTTCGAAGGCCAGGCCGCGATGCGCCTCGAAACCCTGGCCCGCCGCTTCGGCGAAAGCCTGCCGCTGTCTGGCGGCTACTACATCGATGCGCCGCGGGCGGACGGCATGGCGGTGCTCAACTTCTACCCGCTCCTGATGCAGCTGGTCGACGAGCAGGACGCCGCTCGCGGTGCCGCCCACTTCCATGCCACGCTGATCGAGGGGCTGGTCCGCTGGGTTGCCAATGCTGCGCAGGCCACCGGCATCCGCCGCGTGGCCCTGTCCGGCGGTTGCCTGCACAACCGGCTGCTTGCCGTCGGCCTGCGTTCCAGGCTGTCGGCGCGTGGCCTGGCGGTTTTCGAAGCCCAGCACGTTCCGCCCGGTGACGGCGGCATCGCCCTCGGGCAGGCCTGGGTTGCCCGGGCCGAGCTGCGCAGGGGGCGGTTGTGACGCGGGTTGGCAAGAAGTCGCTGCACACGGCCGCCACCGTGCGCCGGCTGGAAGATATTCCCAACATCGGCAAGGCTGTCGCCAAGGACTTGCGCGGCCTTGGAATCACCGCGCCGGGGGCACTTTGCGGGCGCGATCCCTACGCGCTTTACGCCCAGCTCAACGCCGCCACCGGCATGCGCGTCGATCCCTGCATGCTCGACACCTTCATCGCCGCCACCCGCTTCATGGCCGGCGAGCCGGCCCGGCCATGGTGGGCCTATACCGCCGAACGCAAGGCGCGCCTCGGCCAGAAATAGCAGAAGGACAGAAGGAGCCCCTCATGTGCCTCGCCATCCCGACCCGTGTCATCGCACTTCTCCCTGACGGCCAGGCCGTGGTCGAACTGGGGGGCGTGAGAAAAACAATCTCCGTCGAACTGGTCGACGGCCTGGCCGTGGGCGATTACGTGATCGTCCACGTCGGCTACGCGCTCACCCGGCTCGACCCGGAAGAAGCGGAGCAGACCCTTGCGCTGATGCGTGAAGCCGGCATCGATACCGCCGGGGTGGCCGGATGAAGTACGTGGATGATTTTCGCGACGGCGAGATCGCCCGCAGACTTGCCGCCGCCATCGCCCGCGAAGTCGAGCCCGGCCGGCGCTACGCCTTCATGGAGTTCTGCGGTGGCCACACCCACGCCATCTCCCGCTACGGCGTCACCGACCTGCTGCCGCCCGCGGTGCGCATGATCCACGGCCCCGGCTGCCCGGTCTGCGTGCTGCCCATCGGCCGCATCGACCAGGCGATCCAGCTGGCCCTGGATGAGGGCGTCACCGTTTGCAGCTATGGCGACACCCTGCGCGTGCCGGCCTCGGAGGGCCTGTCGATGTTGCGCGCCCGAGCCCGGGGCGCCGACATCCGCATGATCTACTCGGCCGCCGACGCGCTGGCGCTGGCGCAACGGGAGCCGGAGCGGCAGGTGGTGTTCTTCGCCATCGGCTTTGAAACCACGACGCCGCCCACCGCGCTGGTAATCCGCCAGGCGGCGAAGCTCGGCCTGAAGAATTTCAGCGTGTTGTGCTGCCACGTGCTCACGCCGCCGGCCATCACCGCAATCCTGGATTCGCCGGAAGTGCGTGATCTCGGCATCGTGCCCCTTGATGGCTTCATCGGTCCGGCCCATGTCAGCACGGTGATCGGCACCCGGCCTTACGCCGGTTTTGCCGCCGAATACCGCAAGCCGGTGGTGATCGCCGGCTTCGAGCCCCTCGACGTGATGCAGGCCATCCGCATGCTGGTGCGTCAGGTGAATGAAGGCCGGGCCGAGGTCGAAAACGAATTCACCCGGGCCGTCACCGCGGAGGGCAACCTCAAGGCCCAGGCGCTGATGGCCGAGGTGCTCGAGTTGCGCAGCGAGTTTGAATGGCGCGGCCTTGGCGTGCTGCCCAATTCCGCGCTGAAGATCCGCGAGGGTTTTGCAGCCTTCGATGCCGAGGCACGCTTCGGGCTCCGCTATCGGCCGGTGCCCGATCACAAATCCTGCGATTGCGGCGCGATCCTGCGCGGCGTCAAGCAGCCCCTCGACTGCAAGCTCTTCGGCACGGTGTGCACCCCCGAAACGCCGATGGGTTCGTGCATGGTGTCGTCCGAAGGCGCCTGCGCCGCCCATTACACCTATGGGCGTTTTCGCGACATTCCAGTCACGGTGGCGTGACATGGGAAACGGCGCGCCGACCGAGACCACGCCTGTGACATGAAAAAAACCTACATCCGCGCCCTCGACCTTCGCCACGGCAGCGTCGATCTTTCCCACGGCGGCGGTGGGCGGGCGATGGTTCAGCTGATCGGCGAAGTGTTCGGCCGTGCCTTCGACAACGAATGGCTGCGTCGTGGCGACGATGGCGCGGTACTGCCGGCGCCCGCCCCCGGCGAACGCCTGGTGATGGCGACCGACGCCCACGTGGTGTCGCCACTGTTCTTTCCCGGCGGCGACATCGGTTGCCTGTGCGTCCACGGCACCATCAACGATGTGGCCGTGATGGGCGCGCGGCCGCTGTATCTTGCCGCCAGCTTCATCCTTGAAGAGGGTTTTCCGCTGGCCGAGCTGGCCCGCATCGTTGCCAGCATGGCCGCCGCGGCCAAGGCGGCTGGCGTGCCGGTGGTGACCGGCGACACCAAGGTCGTCGAAAAGGGCAAGGGCGATGGAATCTTCATCACCACCACCGGCATCGGCGCGCTGCCGGCCGGGCGCGAGCTTTCGGGGGCCAACGCGCGGCCTGGCGACACGGTGATCGTGTCCGGTTCGCTGGGCGAGCACGGCATGGCGATCATGGCCCGGCGCGAGAACCTGGCCTTCGAATCGGAAATCCGCTCCGATACGGCCGCGCTGCACGGGCTGATTGGCGCGGCCCTCGCCGCGGTGCCGCAAACCCGCGTGCTGCGCGACCCGACCCGTGGCGGGCTGGCGGCTACGCTCAACGAGATCGCCCAGCAATCGGGCGTCGGCATCGTCCTCGACGAAGCGGCGATTCCCGTCGACCCGCAGGTGGCTGCCGCCTGCGAATTTCTCGGCCTTGATCCGCTCAACATCGCCAACGAGGGCAAGCTCGTTGCCATCTGCCCGGCGGCTGCGGCGGATGCCCTTGTCGCTGCGCTACGGGCACATCCGCTGGGTGCCCGCGCAGCCCGCATTGGCGAAGTCATCGCCGACGAGCACCGTTTCGTGCAGATGAAAACTGCCTTTGGCGGCCGCCGCATGGTGGATTGGCTGGCCGGCGAGCAACTGCCGCGGATCTGCTGAACGAAAAAGCCCCGCCGGCAGAGGTCGGCGGGGCTTCTTGGCGGGCCGTGCGATCAGGTTTTCAGGGATTGCCCCGTGGCGCGTCCGGCCGGTTGCCGGGTTCCCCCCGGTCGTGGCGCGGCGGAAGGGCAATGTCCCGCTGAGGGCGTGGCGCTTCGATGCGCTGGGGTGCCATCGGCATGGCGGGGGCTGCGCTGGGCGGTGGGGCCATGTTGGGGCGGGACTGGACGGCTTCCTGCTGACGGGGCGCGTCCATCCTTTCCGAGCGGTGCGGGAAGAAGTGGCGATCCGTCTCCGGGCGCGGCTGGAAGACTGGGGCTCCACCGACGGACGGGGCCGGAGCTGGCGCGACATTGGCACCACCTCCACCGCGGTTCGGCTCGCGCTCCTGGCGGGGCGGTGGTGGATAGGGCTGCTGGGGTGACTGGCCCTGGGGCGGCGCCACCCGCTCCTGCCGCGGCGGAAACGGGCGATCACGATCCGGCGTGAAGGGGCGACCCTGGTCCGGAGGGAAGGCACGTTCGCGGCCGTCACGCTGCGGGTACGGCTGCTGCCAGCCGCCCCACTGAGGTGGCGGTGCCGGCATGACCCGCGGCTGTGGCGGTGGCGGGCGACGCCAGCGGTGATCGTCGTACCAGGGCTGGTTGCGGTAGTGGTTGCCCCAGTAGTCCCCGATGGCGAAGGAGATCAGCGGAATTCCGATGACCGAGCCGTATTGCGGCACCGGCAGCACGTTGCCCCGCCAGGGATAGGACAGGCTGCGGCCGAAAACCCAGCCGCGCAGGCCATCGTAGAGGATCACATCGCACCAGTCGTAGCTTGGCAGGCAGCCTGCAAGCTCGACGCCCAGGCCCGGATGGAGCGTGGCGACGATCGGATAATCGAGATCGGGGCCGGCGTACATCTGGACGGGCGTGTTGATGTAGATCTGCTGGGCCTCTGCGGCCGCAGGCACGATCAGGGCTGCCGCGCCGGCGATCGTGAGGACAGCGGCTGCCTTGAGGCGGAGAAGGGTAGGGCGGAGGGGCATGACACGCTCCCGGCAGGGCTGGTCGGCCGCCCGACGGGCAGCGCAGGCTGTCATCTTAGAGCCTCGCGCGGGTGGCGTCTGCGCGTGTCTGTAAGCGCAGGTTTCCGCGTATGCGCAGCATTTGCTGAGTTTTCTTGAGCGCCGGTAAAGCCGGCTGTCTGGCCGCCGTTGAAAGAGGCATGTTCCTGCCCGTCACCGGAGACCGCCATGAGAATCGCTGCTGCCAGCCTGGACTTTGCGGCTACTCACGCAAGCACCAGCAAGTTTGAAGTGGAGGAGCGCCTGCAGGCGTGGGTGGGGCCGCGCCCGCGTGACGCGGCTGCGCCCTTGCCCGCCCGCAGCGTGGTGCTGTCCGATGCGGGACGCCAGGCCTTGAGCCTTGAGCAGGCCGATTCGTCAGCGGCCAGCGCGCCGGTTGCCGATGACGAAATGGCTGCGGACCCCCGGATGGAACTGCTCAAGTCCATCGTCGAAATGATGACCGGGCGGCGCATCCGCGTGATGTCCGCCGCCGAGCTTGCTGTCGACGCTGCGTCGAAGCCGGCCGCACCCGATGCCGCAGCCCAGGAAGCCGCCGCGCGGCAGCCGGATTTCGGTATCGAATACGATCGCCGCGAGACGCGGGAAAGCACCGAGGAGACGCACTTCGAGGCGAGAGGCACGATTCGCACCGCCGATGGCCGGACGATCGACTTCAGCGTCGGGCTGTCCATGCAGCGCAGCGAAACGGTGACGAGCAGCGTCAGCCTGCGCGCGGGCAATGCGGTGAGCAAGGATCCCTTGGTGATCAACTTTGGCGGCAGTGCGGCGAGTCTGGGCAATCAGCGCTTCAGCTTCGATCTGCTGGGCGACGGCAACAAGGTGGATGTGCCGCTCCTGGGGCAGGGCAGCGGATTCCTGGTGCTCGACGCGCTCGGGGCCGGCAAGGTGGAATCCGGCCGTCAGCTTTTCGGGCCGGCCAGCGGTGATGGCTTTGCCGATCTGGCGCAGTACGACAGCGATGCCAATGGCTGGATCGACGAGGCCGACCCGGTGCTTGGCCGGCTCGGTGTCTGGACGCCAGACGCACAGGGTGGCGGGGCCGTGGTCGGACTGGATGCGGCCGGCGTTGGTGCGCTCTACCTCGGGCGGACGGCGACGCCGTTCACGCTCAAGGACGGTGGCGAGGAACTGGGGGCGATCCGCAGCTCCGGCGTCTTCGTGGGCGAGGACGGCCGGGTTGGAACGCTGCAGCAGGTGGACCTGAAAGTCTGATCAGGTCGGCATCGAGGCTGTCCTGGCGAGGAAGCCCTGGGGCACGGGGGCCGGGCGGCGGGCCGCGTAGTCGAAGAACAGGATGCCGGTCTTTCCGCGGGCGACCTCGCGCCCGGTGGCTTTGTCGCTGGCCCGCCAGGCAAGGTCACAGCCGTATTTGTTGAAGTCGTCGGGGGTCATCTCGAAGGTCAGGGTCTCCCCGTGGAAGGCCTCGGATTTGTACTGCAGGGCCATGTCCGCCACCACGATGCCAACTCCGTCCACGTCCAGCTCGTCGTAGCCGAGCGAGCGGAAGAAGCGCACGCGGGCTTCGGACAGGAGCGCGATCAGCGCCGCGTTGTCGAGGTGTTGGGCCTTGTTGATATGGGTGATGTAGATCGGCACTTCGGTGGAAAACACGAACTGCGCGGGAAGTTCTATGAGCACACGGGCCATGGGGCGGGATCCTTGCCTGAAACCTGAAAGCACGGATTATTGCATTTCAGCCGCGCTCGCTAGATTTTGCCGATGGGGCGGGAGAGGCGATGCGCTGCTTGCTGACGCGTGCATGCTCTAAAATGAGCCTTTGATTCGTGCATCACGGCGCCTGCCATGCCTTCTTCGTCGAGCGATAGCCTCGCCCTTGTCCTGCTGGCTTTCGTGCTCGGCCTGAAACACGGTTTCGACGCCGACCATCTTGCAGCCATCGACGGCCTGACCCGTTTCAACGCGCATGCGAACCCGCGTTGGGCGCGCTTCTGCGGCGTCCTGTTTTCGATTGGTCATGGTGCTGTAGTCATGCTGATCGCGCTGGGCGTGAGCCTGCTGTCGCAGGGCTGGACTGCGCCGCCGTGGCTCGAGCTTTCCGGCGCCTGGATTTCGATCGTATTCCTGACCCTTCTCGGCCTGCTCAACCTGCGCGCGGTGCTTGCCGCCGGAGAGCAGGACGTTGTGCGCCCGGTCGGCCTGCGGGGGAGCTGGCTGGGCCGCCTCGGACGGGTTGCCCATCCGGGGGGCGTAGCCCTGGTCGGCGCGCTGTTCGCGCTGTCCTTCGATACCGTGAGCCAGGCGGCCCTGTTTGCGGTTACCGGCGTGCAGAGCGGGGGTTGGCTGCATGCGGTGGGCCTCGGGCTGGCCTTCATGCTTGGCATGTTGCTGGCGGATGGCGCCAATGGTTTGTGGATCGCCCGACTGATCGCCCGCGCCGACAAGCTTGCCCGCCTCGCATCGAGGGTGATGGCCCTGGCCGTGGCCGGCATGAGCCTGCTGGTGGCCGCCTATGGTGCAGCACGCCTCGCTTTGCCCGGACTTGAAGCCTGGGGCGAGGGCAAGGAACTGGCGCTGGGCTTCGCCGTGATCGGCGTGATCTTCACGAGTTTTCTTGTGGGGATGCGCCTGGCCGGCAGGCGTGGCCCCCACGCGCCGGTGGCGGGGTGAGGCTCGCGCGTCCTGGAAAACTTCCCGTTCACTGCCCGGGTTCGATTCGGTACGATCTGCCTCCCCCTGCCTTGATCGATCTTAAGGCTGGATACTGCGCGAGCCGGCACATTGCGTCGATACCATGACGTCGACGGCTGCGTCAGCCACACCCTCTAACTGGAAGAGTCTCCGTGACCACCGACACCCGCCTTGCTGACATCCACATCGCTTTGCCACGGCTGGCGCGTATCGCCCTGTGATGAGCGACAGGGGGCTGCTCTACGCGATCGGTGCGTCAATCCTGGCCCACGGCCTCATGCTGGGTCTCGGCGGCGGTCTGCGTGCGCCAGCGCCTGATGCGCCGCGTCTGCTCGAAGCCCGCCTGGTCCGCGAGATCGTCCCTGAAAAGAAGGTCGAAGCGCCCCGGCCCGAAGCGCATCCGACGCGGGCCGAACCTCCCGCGCCGGCGCGTCATGCAAGTGCCCGCACGCGCCCCGAACCGGTTCAGCCGCAGCAGCGCCTAGTCAGCGATGCGCGCAGCGAGCGCCCCGCGCCGGCCGTCGCAACGGCGTCGGCGCCATCTGCGCCTGCCGCGATTCAGCCGGCTTCAGATCCCGGACCGGTTGCGCCGGCGGCCGCCCCGCCGGGCCAGGCAGACGCACCCACCAGTTATTCACCGCCAAGCTTCGGTGCCCGCTACCTCGACAATCCCAAGCCGGGCTATCCGCTGATCGCGCGTCGGCGCGGCCTCGAAGGCACCGTACGCCTCGATGTCCGCGTCTCTGCAGAAGGTATCCCGATTTCCGTCAGGGTGCGCGAGAGTGGCGGCCACGAATCCCTCGACGACGCGGCGTCCACCGCAGTCTGGCATTGGCGTTTCGTGCCGGCACGGCGCGGCGGCGAGCCGGTCGAGGCGTCGGTCGTCGTTCCCGTCCGTTTTCGGCTGGGTACGGATGAGGCGGGTTGAAACGCTTTTCTTCAAACACGGTGGAGGCCGCATTCCGCCAATGGAGCTTTTCATGTCACTTCCCCTCTGGCTGGGTTTTCTGGCCACCGTGCTGGTTGTTGCGCTATCGCCTGGCCCAGGGGCTGCCCTCAGCATGAGCGTGGGCCTGCAGCATGGTTATCGTCATGCCCTCACGGCGATTCTCGGCCTGCAAGCTGCGCTGCTCATGCAACTTGCCCTGGTGGCGGCGGGCCTTGGCGCACTGCTCGCGGCATCGGAGCCGGCCTTTCTGGCCCTCAAGCTGGCGGGCGCGGGCTACCTTGTGTGGCTGGGGATAAAAAAATGGCGGGAGTTGCCGGCCGAAAACGGGCTTGTGCCTGCTTCAAGCGCCCGCGGCGGTTTTTTCCTTCAGGGCGTGCTGGTCAATCTCGGTAATCCGAAGGCCATTGTTTTCATCGCCGCCCTCGTGCCTCCGTTCATTGATTCCGGCCTGCCACGCCTGCCCCAGTTTCTGGTGATCGGCGCCACGATGTGCTGCGTCGATGTCCTGGTGATGTCCGGTTACGCGCTGCTGGCCGGCCGCTTTCGCGGTGTTGCCCGCGGCAATCGCGCGGTGCGCCTGCAGAACCGTCTTTTCGGCGGAGTTTTCGTCGCCGCCGGGCTCGCCCTGACCGCGACTTCCCGTCACTGAGTGGCAGTCAGTCCGGCGCTAACGCGAGCTGATCGAGATCCTCTGCAGAAAGCCCCAGCTCTGCCTCCACCTGCCCCTCCCAGTCCGTCCAGTCGGGCGATGCGCCGTCGCGTAGGCGCCTTCCTGCTGCCAGCAGCAGGCTGATACGTCGGCTGTCGCCCCCCAGACGGGATGCCAGGCGTGGATCGTGATGCGCGCGGATCGCTTCGCACACTTCAAGGGGCAGCTTCCAGTTGCGCGCCACAAGATAGCCCGCCGCCGCGTGATCCATGCCGGTGATTGCGTCGAGTGCACGGGCGCCAGCCTCGATTGCCGTTCCGGAATTACGCAGAACGCCGACGTGTTCGGGCGCGCGGCGCAGCACAACGGCAATCCCCGCGTCCTGCATCAGTGCTGCCAGGTAGGCCGTGTCGGCAAGTGATTTGAAGCGCGTTGCCCGTGCCGCACGGTAGCAGTGATCGGCCGCACTGGCACAGGCTGCCCAGACGAGCTCAAGCGCTGCCGCATCCTTGCCATCTCCTTGGCTCCTGAGTGCCACGCTGGCGGCGGCTGCCAGCGTCCGCGTGCGCCCCAGCATTGAAATGGCTTCGAGGGCCGAGCGAGGCACGCTGCGGGGCCTGAAGACAGGGGAGTTGGCGACACGCAAAAGTGCGCCGGTGATTGCGGGGTCCTGGCTCACGGCGTGAGCCAGCTCCTTCGGCCCCGCGTCATCGTTCGCAGCCGCCGCCTGCAATCGCAGAAAGCCCGGTCCTGGTGCGGGCAGTACGACTCCGCTGGCAAGAACCGCTTCGAGCAGCAAATCATTGTTCATGCGTTGGTTTCTCCTTGCACAGAACTTGGTTGAGTCGATTAAAGCACAGTCTTTGGAAAGTATTTGTCGAATGTGTTTGACAATGTCGATATCAATGTCTAGACTGCGCAGCTTCTCGCTTGGAGGGGTTCCCGAGCGGTCAAAGGGATCAGACTGTAAATCTGACGGCTCTGCCTTCGAAGGTTCGAATCCTTCCCCCTCCACCAACGATTTTGGCTGTTTGCTCCGTCCGTGTGGCGTGAGTGGTGATTGTGAGTCGTGCGTTGTAAAGCGGGTGTAGCTCAATGGTAGAGCAGAAGCCTTCCAAGCTTATGACGAGGGTTCGATTCCCTTCACCCGCTCCAGTTTGCGTGTGTGAGGCCCATGTAGCTCAGTGGCAGAGCACTCCCTTGGTAAGGGAGAGGTCGGCAGTTCAATCCTGCCCATGGGCACCAGCAATGGCTGGTGCAGCGGCTTGGAGTTAGTGTTCCGATTTCCTGATTTTTTGCGGGGTTGATGATATGGCTAAGGAAAAATTTGCACGGACGAAGCCGCACGTAAACGTCGGCACGATTGGTCACGTTGACCACGGCAAGACCACGCTGACGGCAGCGATCACGACCGTACTGTCGCGCAAGTTTGGCGGCG
>Ga0209174_10000484_pt1 | contig 29984 bp, 31 predicted proteins | sample JI91814BDNA_FD_187505 | JGI IMG/M metagenome (GOLD analysis project Ga0209174, IMG submission 187505) | Wastewater effluent complex algal communities from Wisconsin, to seasonally profile nutrient transformation and Carbon sequestration -... | ecosystem: Engineered > WWTP > Effluent > Algae...
GACTCAATGTGGTCTCTCAAGGGTGATATGAGTAGACCAGTGATAGGCCCAAACAATGAGGTTATCGCTCCATCTATGGCATCCACCACAAGGCCTCTTCCTTTCACAAACGAGGATGTTCAATACCTCAAGAGAAAAAGGGACGCCGAGGAGTTTGCATCTTTCCTCACTTGGGAAGCCTCTAAGTATGATCTCTCTGATCCTGCTACGAGAGAGTGGTTCGAGAAGCGATGCCCTTCTTACTTTCAACAGAGGGAGTCTCTCATAGAGCAACAAATTGACCTCGCTGCTAGATACGCAAAGATGAGACTGAGAGGACCAAAGACGGAGGATGATCTCAAGATCGAGTATCTCATTGAGACGGACAGACTCTCCCTCCCTAAAGGGCCAATTTGGGATCCCTTCAAATGGATCGCTGACCAGGGAGGAATAGATCTCAAAGACGCATCGGCAGCACAGATAGAAGCCGGGTTTACTGAATACAATAAAAACACCTACAGAAAGGGGCTCTTTAATCCAACGAAAGTGATGCATCCTGCTATCGGTGCAAGAGTCAAGAACCCTTATAATCTTGGTGATCCAGTGGGTATCCCTGGAACCAATTACTCTGGTATCTATGGTACACAAAGTCCACAAGTTGGAAACTACGCTGCTAATTATGGGCCAACGCCTCGTGATGGATCACTTCTCGCTGCTAGAACAGCCTTACAGGGTGATATGTATATACAAGCCAATTCCGGACTCAACAGAGCGAGACAAATACAAGCTACATCACAGAGAAGATACATGAGTCCTGGAATGACCGCTGGCCATTACATCAATATGCCAGAAAACTTAAATTTCTAAAAGGAAAGGATAAAAAAGAAAAATGGAACCTGAATTTCTCTGGGATTTCCTTGGTACGATTGGACTTGGCTCCCCACTCGCGAGAGCTTCCGTTGGAGCTGCCCTTGGAGCAATCCCAATTTTTTTGCATTTACCCCTATCTTACACAGAAGTTGAAGAAGGTTTTTACATTCCAAGAAAATGGTCTTTATTATCAAGTGATCCAACAGCCACAGCCTTTCCCTGGTTCATTTTTCCTATCCTAGGAGCTTTCTTCTTTGGACTAGTGTTGTAGTAATTAGTGTCTCTGTAATAAACTTTGATTTTCTCACAGGTCCTGCTTTCTTTTTTCCCGAGAGATACTCCTCAAAGTAGGACTTTATCTCCTTATCCAAACACAGGCCATCCCAGAGAAGGGGTTCATACTTTATTCTATTGACTTGTAGGATGGATTCGCCGTTATTGTCGGCAGTCCCCTTTTTGTAAAAGTAGCACAAAAGCCCGTAGGTAATCCCATATTCTTGGTGCATGTGAAGATACAGCTGCAGTTGGAGCCAATGCTTCCAATTGTTCTTGTTCTTCTCAAAGGGCACGTCAACTTCCTCCTCTACGAATCGTCCAAAGGAATTTGAGTAGCGACACTTTATCTCTACGATTCCCATCTCCAAGGAAACGGGATCCCAACAATAGGAATCCACCGTTCCCATGAGAACGTCCTTAAAGAGGCAAGAGGTGTGTTTTGCCGGAAGGATAACCGTTTCCTCCGTCGAGAGTAGTGAGAGAGCCTCTCTCTCATACTTATTCCCATGCTCTATGGCCTTCTTCAAATACTCGGATTTCTCTTTCTTGTCCTCTGAGAACATTGCTATCCTAGATTCATAACCCCACCCAATAAATTGTATCAACTGTGTTACAGAGATTGTATAAGGATTCAGCTCATGAGCTCCCTCCCAAACACTCTCTGGAATCGTTGCTATTGTCACAGAAGACATTATTTTATGAATAAAAAACACACACTTTATTCTTTTATCTTTTGGAGACTCTTTCCTGTTCCTACATAATCCATAGGGTTCTCTGCCTTTCTTTGAAGGAGAGTCTTTCGGTAACTCATTTTATTCGCCTCCTCTGCTTCTCTCTTCTTTCTCTCGTCTTCGTCGATCAAGTGCATGAGATACCTTTCAGCATAGTCCATCTCAACGTCACTGACTCCGATGACGCGCATCAACTTTTGTACCTTTTCGGGGTCTTTGATTGTTTCGAGTAAGTCATCCATGGGAATATCGTCCCATCTCTTGGAATTGGGAGATTTTTCTTTGACGAAATTGTCGTATTTCTGTGCAACGATTCTCTCCACGTACTCGGCCCTCTTTATTTCCATCTCGCGAGAGTTACCAGAAGAAGACACCTGGAGCTCGGGTGGGAATTTTATGGCTTTTTTCGCTGCTTCTATGTTTGATTGAGATGCCTTTCTCGCCACCTCTCTTCTCCTCGCCCTCTCCTCCTCTGAGATGGGAATCTGTCTCTGTATATCGTTTATTGGGATACCTGCCCCAGGGTTTATAAAATTAGCCATTTGATCTACTGTCATCGGGGCCCTGTCTGTATATTTCTTGAAGATATTGGTGATTCCGAATCTATATTTTTCCTCGTCGATCCTTCCTTCCTTATAGTGTCTCTCCAACTTGAATATTGCCTTTGACTCTTCTGGTGACACTTCAATTTGGCTCATCTGTCCATGTGATCCTGTTGGTACAACAAATTGAGTCGTGCCCCTGGGGGATTTGTAGATATCTCTCGTCATGGCGGAGAATTCGGATCCAGAGAAGTAATACTCTGGATTTGTTCCTCGTCTTATTTGAGCTTCCCTTGCCATCTTTGACCTCTCTCTGATATTTGACTGAAGCAATGGCCTTGCTTCAGATAAGAATTTCTTGGACCATTCCAGTGCCTTCTCGAAGCGTGGTTCACCTGCCAGTTTTTCATCTTCGTTGTATTCATCCAAATCCAACTCTACTATTTCCCTTGGGTTAAATCCAGACTTCATTGCCACTGTTTTAAGAATTGTATTCATATTATAAAGTGTGTCTTGCACATTTGATATGTATCTCGAGGTCTGTACTGGCGGTTTCAATACACTGTCTATGTCCCTGTGAATAGAATCCAAGAAATATTGCCTGATTTTACTTGCATCTTCTAGTACTTTATTGGGTACGTTGAGCGGTACACTGCTAGATAGACTTTTTCCAAAATCCTCTAAAATATTGGTGAGTGGTAGAGTGTGATTCTCCATTCTTGCAATCAAGTCCAAAAATGACCTAGATGAGCTATAGTAGTGATTCTCCTGTGTCTCTGATGGATTGTATTTAGAGTGCATCGAAACTATTCCCGGGGATGGTCTGAGATTTTTCCATGCCTCTGCCACTTGAGGGTAACTCTCTGTTATCCCCCCGCTTCCTGTGTCTCTTACAAAATTATCAAGACCATCGCCAAGATTACCACCTATACTCTCCAGGAACCCCTTTAAAAACTCTTGGTTTTTATTCTTCAAGTCTCTATCGTAGTATATCTTTGACATTGTCCTGAAGAACGAATCAAACTTGTCTTGAGGGGATACAGAGGGATCATTTGCGACAGGGGATCCTATGAATTGTTCGAGATACTTTGTATGCTCTTGTTCAAATTCCTGCATGGACTTGTATCCAAATGTCTTTGCAACTTCTTCGGTTGGCATTATTTGGGCGAGGACTTGTTTTATCCCCGATACCACGTCTTGTGCCCCATAGGGATTCATCTTAGTCACTGGGTCATCAGAGATATAATCAGCATTTGTGTACTTTTCTGTAAAGTCTTGGCTACTTTTTTGCCTCTTCAATTCACTCAATTCCTCTTCTTCTTCTTTCTGGATTGCCTCGAGTACCTCTGCTACCTCTACGAGTTTCTCTTGATCTTCTTGTATGTTCTCTATCGTCTTCATTTCACCAGTGGTGGGATTTGCCAAGAGTGGATTGGGTGCTTTCCCAGCCCATGCAGCTGCAGTCTCGGCAGTAGGACTCCAACCAGCGACATTTCTTTGCGCCCATGGACCTTTCCATGCAACCGATGTCTTCTCATTGGGACTCCATCCAGGGTGGCCTCTGTTTGCCCATTTTGTCTGTGTTCCAAGATTTATTATTTTTATGATATTCATGGGTGTATCATTCGTCATGCCCCTTGCCATCGAGAGTCTCAGTTTCGTTTGTTTATTTTTCTCTTCCATCTTCTTAATCTTGTTATCAAGGTAGTCCCCGTACATTTCTGCTTCTTTCTTTGGTTCGTTGTATGTCCCCTCCCAGTCCATATCAAGCTCTTCGAGGTTTGTTCCGTGTATATCAGCTTCTTTATTCGATTTCTTCAAAAAGTAGTCCCAGTAGGGTTCTTTTTTCCCTTCTTCTGCTATAAACCCATTTACTATATCAACCAAAAAGTTCTCTGCTGACTTTTGTTCTGCTAGAGTATCCCATCCCTCGAGTACGGCTTGTTCCAGTTTCAGTACCTCCTCGTATTGGGATTGTTCATCTGTTTCCATGTATCCAGCTTCTGTTCTTGGATCATAGACTTTCTTGTCCATGGGAACACCACTTACGGATAACTCTACTGTGTCTTCGAGGAGAGATATATCGAGAGCTAAGATGTCATCTATTTCCTTTTGCCTCTGTCTCGCTGACTCTGATTGTTGTTTAAATGTCTTCTCTGCTTCCTCCTTCTCCTTTCCTATGATTATAATTTCATCCTTTATCTCTTCGATCTTTGCTGCCTCTTCTGTGATCTTTGGTGAGTTTATTATACTCTTTGTTTCCATCTCCTTTCGCATAGATTCTTCTAGTTTCGCCTTTTCTGCATTATATGCAGCGGTGAGTTCAGCTCTCATATTCGCATTTGAACTCTTTAGTTCTGATTCGTATTGCATCTTAAGGTTATTGAGAGCTCCATCCCAATTCAATTTTGTTTGTTCCAATTCCGCAGTGAGTTTCTCTGTCACTTTCCTGGACTCTGAAAGTTTTTGGTCCAACTCATTGGTTTTAAGTTCATGGTTTGTTATCGCGTTATCCAGTGTCTGTTTCGCCCTCTTCAATTCTTCTGCCTGTGTGTTGATCTTTGATTGGAGTTCTTCGTTATGCTTGATGTTTACAGAATTCGAGTTTTTCAGGAGCGACAACTCTCTCTCGTTCGCTTCGAGTCTCTGTTTTGCTTCATCAGATAGACTTCCTCCAGTGGATGCCAACACAGAAAGGTTCTTGTTTTCCTCCCTCAATCTCACTATTTCTGATGCTTGTTCCCCAGAGAGATTCTCGAGAGTCTGTTTATCCGAGAGAACCTGGTTTCCAGCAGCTCTTAGTTGATCTGCTTGTAGCTTTAGAGACTCTCTCTCGTTCTGTATTTCCTTGTATTGTGTAGAGAGGGAGTTGATCTTCTCTACGTCACCCATTCTCTGTTGCTGTAGGAGCATCACTTGGTTTTGGAGGAGTACTAGGTCCTCGATACTGTTCTTTGTTATTCCCGCTGCTTTTACTTCCTGTGACCCATATGCTCTTTTAAGATCTCTTAGGATGGCTTTAAAGTAGGAAGCACTGCTTCCATTTACTCTGTCCACGATGTTGTTGAAAAGGACACCTATTTCAGACTTGGTTGCACCCCCTTCTGGCGCATTTCTTGTAAACTCTCTAAGTTCATTCAAAACTTCCTGGCTTGTGGCATTCGAGGAAGTTATAGCCGTAGTGAGATTTGTTATACTTGTTTCCAACCCAGAAAGATCCACTGGAACTTCCATATTCTGTATCTCATTCACGATATTTCTATTTTCTTGGAGTGGCTGAAGTTGTTGGGCTACGTTCACCACAGGAGGGGCAGGTGGTACTCCAGACATGTTCTCGACGACAACCTTGAGTTCATTGTTCTTTGAGTTGATTGTATTATTGATTCCAGTCAGTGCATTTCCCATCCATTGCCTGAAATTAGAAGTTGCTCCAGCATCCCATGCAAGACCCGACGCTATCCCGTTTATTTGGCCCGAAAGACCATTGAGCGAGTTCCATAGATTCGTGTTTCCATTCTCTATAGCAGTTTTTATCTCCCTGAGAATAGGAGTGGTATCTGTAAAATTATTATTGATTATGTTTTGACCTTGAGGAGGCATTCTCCCGTTAAGGGCAGCAGTAACCCCAGCTAGATGTGTTCGCAAGAGAAGAGAAAGATCCTCTACGCCCTGTGTCCTTTGATCGGGTGGGTTATAAAAACCGAGTCCACCAAGAAGGATTTGTTTATCCTCTATGGATAGGTTACTTGCCATGACATCGGCTTCCATCCTAGTCTTTATATTCTCGAGGTCCATCTTACAGAAAGCATAGGCGTTCCTTCGTACGATTTTATTGAAAACATCCGTGAATTGTACAACGAATTCGTCAATGGTAAGTCCTCCCCCCAGCCCCGTGTTCATCTGGTCAAAGAGTTGATCGACTAAATATCTTGCCCTTTCTGGATAATAAGGAGGGGGATTGGGATTAACTAGATTGTAATCATCCACGACAGGTGATATCCCCACTCTTTGTTGCGGATCTTGCCATTTGTCTTCTCCCCCGTAGTATATATAAGCATCTGTTCCCGTGTGTGGATCATACGGTACTTTATCGGGTGGTATAAAGTCGTAGGGCTCCAGCCATCTAGCGTAGTTGATGATTGCCCCGTCCACTCCTTGTTTATGCACAATGTATTTCCACCAAAACCAGAGATCTGCAAGGTTTCGAGGGTAACGAAGTTTAAGTTTTGTGATATATTTGATCGCAGACATTCTATTGTCCACTATTTGATCGAGAAAGTCCTTTACGTCTTCCAAGTGTGTATAGGGGGTATTTCCCCAGGGGGTTACTTCCTTTGGGTCATCGACATCAATTACCCTCTGTCCATTGGGGTTGAATTCTTGATGTTCGTATCTAACGTTCTTACATGACCTTCCAAGAATCCAAAGAATGAATTCCTCTATGAACTCCTCCGCGTAAGCGTTCTTCTTTTGGTCTATAATGAGATCTGCTTTTACGTATTCAAATTGTGATTTCATTGACCCCGTGCTATTCTTTATGAGTATATCAAGTTGTTCCATTACATAAGCCATAGAGAGTTTCTCTCCAGGGTCCATGGTTTTGAGTTGTTCTTCCTTTTGAACAAAGTTTGGTGGTGGCTTGAACTTGGCCCATCCTTTCATCATTGAGAGGAGTCCTCCACCTTCCTGAGACATTTTTATTTTCTAAAATGAATAGAAAAAAAAAAGTGTTGCTCCTCCTTACAAAGGGAAAAAAAGATTAAAAAATGGACCCCTCAAAAATTGAAACTTATGTGCCCATGAAAAACTTGAATGTCATTGGAGATGACGAGTATTTTCCCGAAGCCCCCTCCTCAAAGAAAGTCATTGCTGTCGATAAACTCGAGAGAATCAAACACCCCTCAAAAGTTCAAGCAGAGCAAGAGAACGCTGAGCTTGCTCTTAGACAAACTGAACTTGGCTCTGAGAAACTCAACTCTTACATGAAGGTTGCCCTGGGAATACTTGTATCATCACTCGCTATTTGGACGTTCAAAGCTGGTGGAAGTTTCCTTGAGAAGATTCTAAAGAAGCTCTTCTAATTGATTGATAATGTACCTATACTTACAAAGAAAAAAGAAATTGATCGTAGAGTATGAATCTACGACTCCTTACTGTAGCGTTTTCGCGATCTTTCTCCTTCTCCTACTAATACTTTTACTTTTCACTTTTCGTTTATTTTAATTTTTTCGCCCGATGGAAGAAGAGAAAAAGAAAAATAAAGCATTTGACGATATTAAAACCGTTCTTGACTCTGTTCTTACAAATCTCGAGAAGAACATCACCCCCCTCCTTAAAGCAAATATCAAATCCTCCTCTCCTTCTGAGGGACATTGGTCAGAGCAATACATCTCCTCTGGCTCTGTCTCCCTCCTTCAATTCGTTCCTCTCTTAAAGGCTCATGTCCTTCGTTCCTCTGCAGACGTTCTTCGCGTCACTCAAATGCTCTATCAAATCTTTACTGATCAATCCAAAAGGGATCTCATAGAGCAACTCAAGAATATCACTTCAACTGAAGGGAGTGACAAGACAGAAGCAATTGCCTTTACAAAGGAGTTTCTCAAGAAAGAGATCTGCTCAATCATTGACGCTGTTACAATCCTCCCTGCTTCTGAAGAGGAAGACACAAACTTTTCAGAGTTCATCGCTCAATGTGATCTCCTCGTAGAAGTCTGCAAACACTATGGGGGTGATGAGATCTTCATTACAAAGCCAAGACCCGAAGCCATTGCAAGTCTCATTGGAAATAATGTGAGGCGAGTTGAAATTAATGGTCAAACTTTTATTTTAGCACAGAGGTGTCAAGAACATCCTGCTCCCCCTGATTACAAATAAAGATTAGTGTTTCTATAGAAAGGATAGAGTATATTGGATTTGAGGTAATTAATCTTTGGTTTTCCAAAGATTCCCCTGTCTTCAAAGTAATCTTGAACGGGCAATTCAGAGTCTTTTCCTTCTGGCATTCCTGGTTGGTAAATCAAATCTGATGGTTCACCCCATATTTGCTTTGGTGGTCTTTCAAATTCCACGGGAAAGGATGATTTTGGTTTGGATTTCTTGTACATTCTATAGGCCATTGCATCTCCCTCTTGAAAGAGATAAAGAGAACCTCCTACAAGTACAGCTACTGAAAGAAGGGCTAGTGACATTTAACAGGAACAATGGGGGAAAAATTAAAAACAAAAGTCTTAGAAAATAGTTTTTTATTTCTTTATAGATGTCCCTGTTACGCGTTACAACTTCTTAAAATGGTCATTTACTGATCTATCTCGAAATTTCGCAGGCATTTGCTTTTGACGATCAAAGTAGCCGTTAGACTTTTTGGCGGGAGGAGTTTTCTTTTTTATCGGAGTTTGTGGCTTACTTCTTACATCCCTTATTGACTTCCCTAATCCCGTGTAGTCATAAGGATCGTAGATCTTCTCCTCTTCCTTTTTAACTTCCCTTATTCCATTGGGCATCTCTGACACATACTCGAGTGGTTTGTAACTCTCTATTATAAGTTCCTCTTCCATCTCCTCCACCAGGTGATCCAACGCCGTCAACTCATCTATATCCTCTTCGGGTTCCACGTGAATAAGAGGGGAAGAGGGAGCCTTCTTTACGAAGAGTCCCTTTGCGATCTCATCATAGAGCTTCTCCTTTGCCTCTCTTCTCTCCCTTTGGAAATCCTCCATCTTCTCTCGAATCACAACCTCTGAAGCCATCATGTAATCTTCGAGTTCCTCCTCTGTGGCACCAACGGGTTTCTCCATCTCCGCAATCTTCTCCCATAAAGCTCTGACTCCATCTTCAAAAGTGTCTCGAAGATATTCCCTGGATGGCCAATATATCACGTAATTTCCTTTCTCTGTTTTAACTCCATAGGCAGTTCTCTTGGTGGATGGAAACAAGGGTCTTGAATTATTTAGATATGGTCCTGCGAGTTTGACTGATATTCCTCTTTCATGCAATTCTCTATAGACAGAAAATCTATTGACTTGAACTTTAGGTACTGACATCTTCTTGATGAATGTTATTCTTCCGGTTTGCATTTTGTTGTTTTATGGAGTGAAAAACAATGGTTTATATAGTGTTACAACATACCCCTATAAATAGGGACTCTGGCTAAGGGTTAGGGAGCACAAAACCAATTTCGGTAAGTTATTTTCTCCATAATTCTCATGGCAGCTATTAACGAAACGGCAACAACTGTACCGCTCCAATGGAGAGTCTCTCGCACACGAAAGGAGTACCTCCAAGGGAAATCACCAAATCCATATCAGCATCATGAATGGATTGACACCAGAACATTGAAGATGCTCATTCGGAGAGAAACGGAGATTTGTAATAACCCTGGTTACGATGGCACCTCTTTTCCTTTTATGCTCAATCTCATGGAGTATCGTGTTTCTGGGCGACCAGATCTCTACTCCTTTAAGGTGATTAATTACTATGACTACGATTGGCACGAGGAATCGGGAGTAGAGTTTGAGCGTTTCAAGCTAGAGTTTGAACGCACCATTTGCGTATACACGAGGAACGTTAATACCCCTTATCGAGCATGGTTCACGGGTGGGAAAGGCTATAGACTTGTTTATGTCCCCTTTGTGTACACAAACCTTCCCATACTCTACTTGGATCCAGAGGGGCAATACGCACTGAAACTGAGGATAAAGAATAAAGTGGACGACGAGAGGTTCACGAACGTTCAACAAGGCCTGGACTTTAGGTCATTCCTTGATCCACAAGTACAAGCGGAAGGCAGAGGAATCAAGTTTGATATCATGTGCCACCCAAAGACAAAGACTTTCCCCTACATACCCCTTGGTAGAGGCACCGCTTTTCAATTCATCCTTCAGACTTGGTTGGATCTCATCAACTTGGTGGAGGATAGAGTAGAGGCAACTCTCAATCAACCAGGAGGCTTTGATATCCTCTTGAAGAGACCCACAGAACAAGAACCCCCTGCAATATGCCCACCAAGAAACTTTGCAACAACAAAAAAGGCACCTGCGCTAGATAATTTCAATGAACCAAGTATATGTGGTGTATTCTGTATGACAATGGATTGCACTTATAGATCCTACGACAAGGAGAAGGATCTATATGTATTTGGAGCGGGAGCTGAGGAGATATGTCCTATACACGAACGAGTCCACAAAACCCCAAAACACTATATGCTTTGGTCACCAAAGAGGATGTGCTCCATGAGGGTGTACTGCTTCTCTACCTCGGAGACTTCCTCCCCGCTCCTCTACTCGGGTATGATTAAGGTAGTTGCTCCTGCGATGAAAACACCGCCCTCTTCCAAGTTCCTGGAGGGTTACCCAGAGCTTCAAGAGCAGATTCTTGTAAGTAATAGTTATAGATCCGTGGAGATGGAGTTTCTAGGGGATATACTCTCAGAGCCCGAAGTGGATAAGAAGAACCTCGTCCTCGTAAAGTCTGGAATGGGAACGGGAAAAACCGTAGCAGTACAGAGATGGTTGGATAAGAAAAATGACCCAAAACTCTCGGTTCTCTGTATCTCTACGAGGCAGACGTGTGCAGGACACTTTGCAGCCCAATTCAATTGCTCTCCCTACATCAACCTCGGGTTAGATAAGGGAGCCACCCAGATCCACAAGAGGGATCTCCATAAATACAAGAGACTTGTAATCTCCATGGAGTCCCTTCACTACTTGGAGGTCAATGGGGCGTATCTCCACTATGATGTGATTATTCTCGATGAGATTGAGAGTATCCTCAATATCCTCCCGTCCGACACAATGAACGGCAAGAGAAGGAACTTTCATATTCTAAAGGAACTCCTAAAGTTTGCAAATAAGATATTCGCTATGGATGCACTCTTGGGCCACAAGACCATACACTACTTTAATAATATAAGGATGATGGATAATTATAGTCTCATCTATAATCAGAAGAACAGAGACGAGTCAACCTATATTCTCTATAATCGCTCTCAGTTTATCCATTGGTTGGAGAGAGTCTATAATGACACTGCAAGGGAGGACGGAAAGAAGGTTGTTCTCGTGGCAGATACAAAGACGATACTCTATGGGATAGTGAAGAGGATCTTTGAGGAGTACAAACAGAAACACTCCAATACACCCTACGTTGAATCAGACAAGAAGTATATGGTGATTACGGGTGCATCAGATGACCCAACAAAGCACACCTCTGTAACAACAAATGCATGGGAGGATTTGGATCTCCTCTGCTTCACACCCACTATCACCGTGGGAAATAGCTTCTCACCCAAGGACAAGAAGAACTACAAGTGGACGGAGTTTGGGTTCTTCAAGGGTGTCACCCCCGCAGCTACATCACTCCAGATGATGGGGAGAGTGAGAGAGACAATCTCCAAGGAGAAGCACGTGTTTCTCTGGACACCCAAGGCAGAGACATTCAGACCCTCAAAGGACTCTATGGACGTGGAGAAAGTGAGCACGAGGATCCGTAAGCTTCCAGAGGAGATCTTAAAGGAAACACAGCTTATCTCCCTCGAAAGGCCTCTTGTGGTGAATAGGAACTTCCCACCCCTTACATCTGTAAAGAAGCAGAGAAAGGAACTCACTCAGATCCTGGAGGACTATACCGTGGAGCGTAGCAAGTCCAGGGACAATGTGTACAAGGAGTTTAGGAGGGTGTTGGAGGAGGGCCAAATAAAATACAAGCTCTTCAATGACGGGAAACCCCTTACCCCTGAACTCGGAAAGGCCTCAGAGGCACTCTTGAATGACTTGATGAAGAACGAATCAAAGGAGATGAACTTTGTTGGACTTGAGCCTATGAGGAACGACAATGCACTCAATGCCTCAAATATGCTCATTGGACTTGGTGCCCCTCTCGTGAACAGACAAAAGATCAGAGAGAAAATGACACCTGAGATGTTCTTGGAGTTTCAGAGAAGTCACTACGCAAACGCCTCAATCCACAAGAATCGCTATATCGTTGAGACACTCCTTCAAAATGACCCACTCTTCTCCTTGGATATTATCACGCAACCAGATTTCATAAAGGGCGAGTCTCTTCCAGACTGCTTGCCTCTCATGGCCAGGCATCTCTATTTCTGCTTCAGTGAGCTGCTCTCTGAACCACCAGAGTACTTGGATTGGAAGTGGTTTAGTGAAAGCAAGGATAGACTCGATGCTCTAGAGAATTACTTTTCTGTGGTGGAGAAACACGCTACGTGGGAGATCTTCAAGGAGCTCTACCCATTTGGAGGAAGTTTCACAGGAAAAGCGCAGAGAACTCTTTTTAAGAATGATTTTATTAGACACTTGAATTTCTTTGGATTTCCCTATGAGATTCTCTCTGTTCGAGAGGCAAACAAGCTAAGGAAACAGGGACTGAAAGGAATCCCGCCTAGATGTCACAAGAAACAGCTGAACATCATATTTAGGCTGAATAAGGAGAAGAACCAGAACACGATGATTCTCTCTAGGCGTTTATTTGGGCCACAACCCTTTTCGATTCCGGATTCCTATACTTACAAGACATTCTTTCAACAGGATAGTATTTCAGATTTATCTTTGGTTGATGCGCAACAGTAGTACCATTGAGTTGCTTGTACATTGGAGTTAATAAAATATAATCGTCTTTAAGAAACTTGTCTCTCAGCATCGCTAATTGAGCGTCTTTATTGAGTACCCCTGCCTCCTTCCAGGCTCCATCTTTCACGAGGCGAGTAGAGGCCTTTGCTTGTGGGTACGTGAAGAGTTGATTCATTGGGTTTCGAAACTCTATATTAAAGTGTGAAGGGAGTTTGAGGGTCCCCGCACCATCCATCTTGAATTTATCTGTACCCTTTGGCCAGAGATCATACTTTCCCGTAAACATTGATTTAATTCTCTCCTCAGAGTCATCAAATCCCTCCTCTGGGGCTTCTGCACGTCTTTTAGCCAAGAGTGCTGCTAGAACACCAAATCCTATTGCGCTTGAAAGGAACATTTATTTGTTTTTAATTGGCGAGGATAACTTTAGATTTCTAAGTCATCCCTTTCAAAACAACTAAAAGAAAATGGGAAACATTGTATCTGGCGCACTCACAGGTGTTTTTATCTACATCACTGATATGGTCCTTCAACAATTCGTTCTCGGAGGAGGAATCATGGAACTCATAAAGTTTGTCGTTCAAGGATGGCTTACTGTTCTCTTTGTAAACTCTGTAGAGAACTTCTCAAAGAACTCTTGAATCTAAAATGGACACTTTCAACACTCTAGAAAAAAAATAATGAATCTCGCTGCGTCTGCCATTGCTGGTGTTACAATCATGCTCACTGATATGTTCTTGGATCCATTCTTTGCTGCGAATGAGATCTTTCGACTCTTAAAATTTCTTGCTCAAGGGGCAATCGTTCTCTGGGTAAATGATATGTTTGACTCATAAATTCTAAAATGCCATCCCTCTCCAAACACAAACAAATGAAACACTCTTTTAAAGAAATTGCACTTGCTGGTGGAACTATCCTTCTCACGAACATGTTCCTTGCTCCAATGTTCCTTGGAGGAGACCTCATAGGGTCCTTTGAGCTTCAAAGACTCTTGTTCTTCTTCTTGGAGGGGCTCATTGTCACTACAGTGGTTGATAAGTTCTATCCACCTGGAATTCATCCAGTTGCACTCCATGGATAATTTTAATTCTAAATTCTTTTGATACTCGAAAAAAATAAAATGGACATTCAAAAAGCAAAGAGGATCAACTCCAACTACTTTAAGACCTACTCGAATGGTGGTTACGGGAGAATCCCCAATGCCGTAGGGGATGATCAAGTAACGACGGATCAATTCGTTGCGAGGAGAATTCAATTTCCCTCTACAAAAGTGAAAGAGTACTACACGGACTATAAGAACTCCTCTTTCTATCAGAACAATCAAAATCGCGCTCTTACTACGGCTCAATCCATCCCCGCGCTCCAATCAAAGGGTGTCCCCCTTGTGGGAATCCAAAACTATGGAAAATACTCAAAGTACACCCAAATCCCTGATCCCTCCAATACTCTCTCACTCTACTCTACAGAGTCTGAGACAAACACAATTCTTTGGCTTGTGATTGGTATTGGTGCACTGGCTCTTATTGCAAATACAGTTGCTCCTCTTTAAAACAATAAACTACTTTATTAATTTATCAATTTCTCTTTTTACATCTTCAACCACCAAGGATTGGTGTTGTGATCCATCCACCACACGCCATAGATTCCTTGGCATGCTGTAGTAATACTCTGCAGTTTGCGTATGGAGTTCCACCAAGAAACTTGCTTTCACTAGCTCCTCCCCTGGTCTTGCTCTAAGAGCCATTCTTCCAAGGCACTCTTCGGGAGATGTGTCCACCCATATCCTTCTTGTGACGGGGGGGATATCAATCTTCTTGGGAAGAGAGAATTGCTGCACAACTCCATCTATGAGATCGAGGGAGGGTTGAGTGAGTTTGAGGGCCTTTGCAAAGATATTGCAGGATTGAACGTCTCTCTCAAATACAAACACCTTCGCGTCCTTGTTCTTTGGGTCAGTTATAACCTCTGTTACATTGTCTGTGTGGGAAGTAGCAACAAGTGCTTGCATGAGAGGAGCATACTTATCTGGATCCGAGTAGTAGATAGGAAGGAACTTTTCCCATTTGTGGAGTGGCTCTGGAGTAACAACAACATCTGGGTTATTCTTGTATGCCTTTTGCAGGCCATTTACGATAGTTGATTTTCCTGCTCCAATGTTTCCATCCAGAATAATAATCTTTTTTTCTTCTTCTTCTTCTTCTTCTTCTCGTGGTTGAATCAGGGGTGTTATGGGTATATCAACCATCTTTTCGATGTTGGAGATGGAATAGTATACCTCGCCTAATAAAACTCCGTCGTGTTGAGAAGCCCCTCTTGCATTTCTATTATTCCTCTCCGCGTTTTTCGCTAAAGTCCTGATATTCGCACAGAATGCTTTTATATCACGCTCTGCTTTACAAAGGTGACCCACTGCGTCGGGTGGTGTTCCCAATACGCTCATTGCATTTCGAATTTCTAAGAGGATTCTATCCATAATTTAAAAAAAAAGTGATATGACTCTTATCGGAACAATTGTATTTATAACCTCGTTTATAGGGGCACTGTCATTTGGATGTTGGGACAATGATATCGAGATACCTGGTCTATATCCATTTGGCGCGTTTTTAGCTGATTGGTGGTTCCATGACAAATTCAAACCCGGTAAACCCCATTTGGAACAACACGATTCCGATGGACCCCCATTGGTTGCTACGGCTGGTTCTGTAGCTTCAGTGAATTTCCCCTATCCCGGATCACTAGTGACATACCAACAACCCAGTAGTTATTCTTATGGTACCTCGGTGAAGAGGGCGCAGTCTTACACTCCCGTAAATGGAATATACGGAGTAACGAACCAGAAAGAGTCAGATCCCACTCTCCAGAGAGAGTATTATCCAACAGCGATTCAGCCAAATGACTACGTGGCAAAGAGATTCTTGGGGCCTCAGGCATTCTTCTCTGATCTTGTGAATACTGGAGACCCCCTTACGGTGTATAATAAGAATGTTTTCAAGGATGGAAGTCCTTTTGTAGCGGCCCAGATCGGTCCCAATAATCCAACGGACAAGAGATGGCTAGAGGCACCAAAGTATAAACTAATGCCACCACTTACTTCCACTGGTGCAGGAGAGGTTCGAATGCCTCAGTATCGCAATGTCTATAGATCTCTGAATGACTACTCTGGAGGAGAGTATCATGGAGGAGATCAAAGCTTTGGAAACACACCAGAGTTTAATTACTGTGATGAATTTAGACCCCCTTGGTATGAAGAGACATTCGATGGTGTCTCTCTCGGAAAACAGCCTCATATTGTCTCCTTCCCAGGGGAACAATACGCTCCCGTTCAAACACCTGTTATCAATGGAACTTCAACGTTTATGCAATCAGCCTTTTATGATCCCCAATACGATGGAGTGAAGGAGACTTACTACACAAACAACGAGACGGACTCTTATGTGGGATATGGATGGGGGACAAACGCCTCTGGAGTGAAATCAAATGTCGATGGGTATGCATACTCTGGCTCTACAATTAACCCCACTTCTATTACAACGGACTATATAGAGACGCAACTTGTTCAGGAGAACCCCATTTCTAACTTGAATAGTTTCTCAAAGCCAAAGTCTGATCAGCCCATAGAGAGTCATGTTAGTCAGAAAAAGAAATATAAACCGAAATAAGAAAAAGCCACAAGTAGTACCAGATGATTATGGAGGAGAACCCACCCAGGGGACGGATAACACAGAGCAACTAGAGAAGCAGGCCCAAGAGGAAATAGAGAGGGAGCAAGAGGAGTTTATCGATGAAGCTCGAAGGAAGAGAAAGAGGTGGGACTTTATGCCCCTCAACCATGATATGGAAAGGGCCTATGCAGAGTCTATGGCCCCCAACGCAGAACTCGATGATAAGAAGCACTATAGAGATGAAGTGTTCTATGGGGACGAACAGAAGCAAAAGACAGAGGAGATTCAAGAGAAGAAGAAACCCAAGCTCGCTGGTCAAGATGTACATATAGAGGATGACCCTGGCTTCTGGCCTCCGATCCTCTACACCGCCGAAGATACAAAGTACCCCGTTTACTCGTTCGTGTCGGAGAAGACGGGTATGGACTATCATGCTTACCCGCTCACATGGGATCAGATTGGAAAGGATTGGACAATCATTGTTCTTGGGAAGAGACGCTCTGGGAAAACTTGTTTCATAAAGTCTCTCTGTGGCTCCTATCTGAGACCCTTCTTCCCCCGAGTGGTGGTTTTCACAAAGACCTCCTTTGCAGGAGAGTACTCAAAGTTCATACCCGATGCTCATATTGTAAAGGGCCTCGATGAGAAGGTTCTCCTCAATTACTTTAATATACAAAAGGCCTACAAGGAACTCCAAAGACAAGGGAAATTCCATGGAAACATGAGTCTCCTCATTATCGTGGACGATTGTCTCTCTGATGGAATAAAGTACAAGAAACTCATTGATGAAGCGTTCTTTGAAGGACGTCATCTCGATATATGCTTCATCATCTCCTCTCAAGATATGAAGGGTATCTCTCCCGCGTGTACAGGTAACGCCGATCTCTCCGTGGTTTTCAATGTAAGATCAGAGAGAGATAAAGAGGCAGTGAAAGCAAAGTTCTGTGATTTCTTCAAGAATGAAGATGATATGGAAGGCCTTACCAATCAAATCACTCACAGGAAATGGCATGTGATGGCCATTGACCAATCGGAACCCTCTGTTGATCCGAGATTCACGATCTTCTGCGGCAGAGCACCCGTTGCTCCACCCTTTGTCATGGGATGTAAGGCTTGGTGGAGACACAACGAGAAACAACTCCTCGCCATTGTCAAGGAGAACCCAGATCTTCGATGGCTACTGAAAACAGATGATTGGGGCGTGGACGGAGAAGAGGAATTTAATCAAATCATGTAAATTCATTTTTTTTTTTTCAATGGAAGACCAGAGACCGAGCCACGTAAAAGAATGCGCAACAGCATTTCTTAAGAAGATGGGTGTAGCTAGCGGGATCTATGACGTAGAGTTTATCATGGGAAAGTGTGGTATCTGTAAACTTGACGCTTTCGCGGATGAAGATGACGCTCCACGCAAAACCTATTACTGCAATGAAACCTTTCCGGGATCTGGCGTACTCGAACAAATCAAGCCCTTTACATTCCGATTTGACTTTGTTCTAAAGTATATATTTGCAATCACAATAAATTATTGAATTAAAAAATGAATTCCCGAGTAAAGAAGGCAGCAATTGCGTATCTCTCTCTCTTTTGTCATGGAAAGTTCAAAGTAGAAGTGGATGTCGCCCCCATAGACGAAGACATAGAGGAAGGAGACGATTTGAATGAAATCTATAGGATAGGAGCATATTCACCCCCTCTCGGAACTCGTTATCTCGATGCAGAGCATTACTACTTCAAACTTGATGGAGAAGGCTTTGAGGACTTGGATGATTTCAAAGTCTGGGGCGAGCCATGTGTATGGGACTGGCAGAGAGTAGAAAAATTTGTACATGTATTTGAATAAATGGTTTATTAAAATTGCATCTTTTTAACGTTTTCAACAAATGAGCCTTCAATACCAGTATCTCCCAATGTTTTGTCAAAGTCTTCTGCAAACTCGATCATCTTCTCTCTGAGGTTGTCTTTAGACAAAAAAGGCCCAAGGTGCAATCTAGGAGACTTACGCAAAACAGTCTCCCCATCCATGATAGCGAATTGGAAATAAGCACTAAACCCAAAAGACATTTCCCTGTCTTGAACCTGCATTATATGCTCATCAATGTCCCAATACGTTCGAATAATCCCTTTTTTAATGACTCCTTCTCCTTCTTTAACCATTTTTATTTTAAAACTTTGTTTTTTTCTTTGGTGACTCTCTTGACTTTTGAACTTTCTTAAGTTCTTTTATCCTGTCATTCAGGTTATCTGGAAGGTCATTGGTGGATTGCTCTGCGAGTTTCTCGTCCATTGTCCTCAGATAAGAGTTTTGCTGGTAGGCTCTATAGTCGTAGACTTTATAGGAGAGCTTGAGAAGGAGGCGCATGTAGACAGAGTCGGGAAGCATGCCAATGAATTGGATGGAGATCTCTCGGAGTTCCTTGTCTACCCCTTCACCCGTTTCGTTGCAGAGTCTCACGTACTCGGAGAATGTTCCAGGTGGGAATTGCGCAAGGAATTGGAGTATGGGAAGATTGAGTTTAAAGTAGTTGTCAAGGAACCAGCAGATATTCTCAAACTTGTCGAGCACTGCAAAGAAGACGTTCTTCACCGCGTCGTACTCCATGTCCGTTGAGGAGCAGCTATTTGCCTCTTTCTTACAGAGCTCATAGAGTTCCTTGAGTTTCTTTGTCTCCAACCCAAAGAGCTCCGAGGGGTGAGGGAGGTACTGAGCCAAGTGGGGGTAGAGTTTCACGTATGCACAGATTTGTCTAACGAGTGTGGTGTTCGCCTGTGCGTTGGGGGGTGGTGGGGCTCCTTCTTTTGGTTTTGGTTGTGGTGGGGGAGCAGAGTCTCCACTCTTTTTGAGGGAAGGGGGTCTTCCTCTCTTCTTTGGCGCTGCGCCAATGAATGTCTCCTCTCTGGCAGACTTTTGGAGATCAAGGATGAGATCTGATGCGAGAGGGTTATTCTGAACCTTCAAGTGTTGCTCTGCTGTTAGTTCTTTCTTCTTCTTTCCAAGCTTTGAGGGATCATCCTTTGATTTCTCATAAACTGTATTGAGTGTGTCATTGAGAAGGTCTCTTCCCGTGAGGAGTATATTGTCTTCGCCTTCCATTACTGTGTTGTTCTTCTCAACTTAGAAAAAAAAATCTAATGAGATTCAATCAAAAAGATGTTACTTAATAACAAAAGAAAGAGAGGAGTTGAACTTGAGGAAGAAGGAAGAGGCCCTGCGAAATCCTCTCGTTACTTTCTCACTGTGAACCCCCACATCTCCAAAGCGAAACTAAAGGCAGGGGGTAGAATGAAGGAAACAACGGAGGAGTTTGAGAGAGTGATGGCAGAGTTTCTCAACACCTATCTGCAGGACTATATTGTCTATGTAAATCCAAAGACAAAGCAGAGAAAGAGAGTTCCACCGGATCTCATCAAGGGAATAAAGAATCACTTGGTGGTGGAGTTCCAAAAACAGAATAAGAACAAGGATCTCCATGCCCATGTATCTATCAATATAGAGCATTGGTCTAGGATTCAATTACTCTATCAGGAAATGCATGAGAAGATCATGGAGATGCTCACTGGAAACCCCGTTCTCAAGGAATCTGTGGGTGGAGGCAACTTTAATCCCAAGATCCATATACAGAGAGGCTCAAAGGATGGCGAGAAGGAGAGGCTCTATATGGAGAAGGGCTCCGAAGTCACATGGACTAGAGTCGAAGTAGCAGAGTACTATAGGAAGCTGAGAGACGAGAATGAAACAGATCCAGAGAAATGGGATAGATTTAGTCTTTATTAATAAAATTTCGAATTGCTTGAAGATTCATGTATACTGGTGTCACTCTATGAAGGGAACCTTCTTGGTTGTAACATCTATGATAGTTAATCACTTCTTCACAGATCTCTTTTGTATCGGGTGAGTTTGTAAGGCATGCAACTGAATATTGGCAGAGGAGAAATTGTTGCCATGCGAGTACTGAGAAATCCTCTATCATCTCTTCCGTCACCCCATACCCTTTGTTGAGTTTATAGATTTCACTTGCGAGTTTAAATTCCTCTTTGTGTCCAAAGACAATGAATGCAAATAAGAGTGGATACAGTGAACCATAAAGGTATTCTCTCTCTGCGAGTGGTTCCCGTCCATTTTGCTCTTTCACTACCCTGTGGATAAACTCATTGGCAGTTTCGTTCGTATCTTTGTTGAATCTTGCAAATGATTCTTCCAATTCCTCATCAAAGTAATACGACCTTTCGGTCTCGTTTAGTCCCCTTGCCACTGCAAGCTTTCCCATGATATACATTCCTATGTCAATTCCACTGAGTTTTGGTTTTCCTAGAGCGCAAATAAAAGAGTCTCCTACATCAGGTCCAAACACAGCAAGGGGATTTGTTTGTGGGTATCCAATGTCCAAGTATTGTCCAATCTTGGCTGAAATTATATTCCATACAATGGCAGGGTAGATACTTCCCCCTTGACCGTAAGGACGAAGAGCCATTACACTCATCATTACCAAGTCTGCCATATCCAAGTGTTTTATGCTTTCCAATCCAGCAAGCATAATCCATGATCTTGCAACACTGTCGAGTTTCTTGAATTTTGGGGTATCAAGGATATCAAAGTCTTCAAATTTACGCCTCTTAATATCCATTGGTGCACGTTTTGTTATTAAATTCATAAACTCTACATCTTCTGTATCAAGGGTAGCCAATTCTTTTGAATCTCCTCTATTTTTAATATACTCTTCTATAAGGGACTCTGTAGCATTTAACAGGGACAAGCAGCTCATTTTTTATGGGTGTTTAAGAACTAAGGTTTTTTTTTTCTTTATAGATGCTCCTGTTACATGTTACGCCTTCCTTTTTAAGAAGTACCAATAGGAATCTTGAATGTAACTCCCTTTACGGAGTTTCTCTTTGGATCATAGTCTAGTCTTCCTTTGAGTCTACCACCACCTTCTCTGAGGTTGGATTTGAATACACCAGCCATGCCCCAAGGATTACCGAATTTGGCAACATCTGCATTCTGTAGAGGTGTACCATAATTGAAGGGTGTAACATTCTCTGCATATGGGTCTCTATATCTCCAGGCTTGGTCATCCACATAGGGTTTACCATTACTTTTCATTACAAAGGCATTGGGAATGAGTTTATAGTTCTCATAGACAGAGGGGTTTGGTACAGTCATTTGAAGGACCTTTGAATTGAGAGATGGAAGGAGAACAGTGGAGCGATCATTAAAGTCAAAGTTCATTAGACCCAGGGCTTTATTCTTCTCTCTTGCCCTTCTCGTGTAATCCAAAGCATTCTCCCAGACATTGTGAATATCTCCATAATCATCGGATCTAATTATTCCGGGAACTTCTTCGGAGATAACAGCAGCACACGATCTAACATTCTGATTCACTCTTATTCCTAGATCTTTATCTGCAGCGATTTGATATGCCCTATCAGAAACGGCGTCTTTCATTGAAACTCTCTGATAAACTCGATCTTGCATCATTTGGGAATAGGCGATGGTTCCGAGAAACCCTAACCCTGCAACCAATACAACAGCCATTTTTTTGTGTTTCTTTTTGTGGAGACTATAAATTAGAATTTTTTTGTTTGTGTTTTTTCATTTCATTTCTCTCCACTCCCCAATGGCAGATGGTTCATTACATTCGCTTCCCCCAGGAGCTCTCAAACAAATTCGAAACAGAATACAGAAACAAAAAGCTTCTCCCCCCTCCTCCTCTGAGAATAAGAAGGGATCCCCCTCCACTTCCGGAAAAAAGGAAAAGGTCAAGAAACCTCCAAGAACCCAAAAGAACTTTGAAACCAGAGTGGTCGAACCCGAAGAGCTCGCAGCCTACGATAAACTTGTTGAGCAAATCAAATCCACTATTGGAACCCTTACCTCTGCACCTATTATCACTTTTGGTAAGAGATACGGATACGCTGATTCAAACACTGGGCAACCATGTCCATACTTTGCCTACTCTATTCCAACACGACATGTTGGAGATAAACGAGAAAAAGGAGTGCTCCATTGTACAGACGATTGGCTTGGAGCCTTTATCAGTGAAACATCTATGATGACTTATTTAATTGAAACCCTCGGCCTAGGATATGACCACCCAATGGTCAAGCAAACTGCCGAATACTATGGATTCAAATCCAACCTCGCAAACAGACACAAACCCTCTGTACTCAAAGACTTTCATGAACTCTTGATGGCTTCTCGAGCACTTGGAGGAAAATGTACTCTCCACCACCCATCTCAACTTGGAAAGGGACAAAAGACTCTCAAACGAGTATGGTACTACACCGATGGAAGCGTGAATGATGTACCCGACAAACTCAAATCCATTGATATTGTCTCTCTCGTAGAACAAGGTGGATTCTCTCTTGAGCTCGGCTATAAACCCTTTACATACGCAGAGTTCAGTGCTGCCGAAGCAAAACTCAAAGAAGAGAAGAACCAAACAAGCAAAGCCACCGCAGAGTGGATAAAGATCATTAACGAATCCACCCCAGATGTAGTGGACAGACTCATTGAAGAGGCGAAGCAAGCGAAACAAAAACGCGTACCCAAACGAAAACGAGGAGGAGGAGAGGAAGACGACATTGTTGAGGAAGAGGGTACTGTACAAGAGAAGAAGATGGTGAAGAGATCAAACTCCTCTGCGCAACTCAAGGAAACAATCGAGAAGATTGAAGGTAAAATCATAAAAGACTCTGTTGTAAATTACTTTTCTGACCAATTGTGTTCCTCATCATCAGATTCAGACGACGAAGGACTCGGCGGTACATCCTCTGAAGAAGAAGAACCCCCAAAGAGAAACCCATCACCACATGTAGTTAAGAAGAAGAAATAAAGAAGTTGTTTATTGAGTTAACTTTCTGTACTTTTTACTCCCAGACCAATGAGTAGAGTTTGAGATGATAGGAAGGAATTTTGAGTATCTTACTTCCTCCTCTTCACTGTATATTATCTCTTGAACGGGGCGAGGATACCAATGCTGATAGGGGGGTAGGCGAACTACATGTGACTCTTTGCATATATCATGTAGTTTTCCTAATATTCTATGTTCTGTGGCAATAGAAGCGAGGGCATATTTCCAGGAATCTTTTCTGTCTAGTTTAAGTGAGTCTTCCAATCTCTCTAAGATATTCAATGTTAGCGCGTTGTTGCTCGATCGCTCCATCTTCCAAAAGTGTCTTAGAAAAGACGTTCTTTGGTACTACTAGGAGACCAAGGGGGTCAACGGATTTCCACCACTCTTCGAGTTTCTCCTTCACTTTGCCCTTTTCTTTTGCAATGATTGTTCGAATCCATGCCTCTACCCATGCCACCCCCGGGCCAAAGATATAGAGTATTGGCCCAAGGAAGAACCAATAGGAACCCTTTAGGGATTGTGAGAGATTCCAATTATGATACATAAAGTCGCATGCAATAAAGTTTATTCCATACGCTGCGAGTAGTGATACTCCATCAACTATTATTCTAGCGAGGGGTGACATTCCCCCTCCTCCTCCTCCTCCACTCTGTACAATTACTGATGACATTGCAATAGTCTATGAATACTTTCTGGTACTGTCCACTCTCCTTCTCCTAGATAGTCTTTTGCGGTTTTAATGCGAGAGTTTCTCGAGGAACCTTGTTTTTTATATTGAGAATTTAGATATTCTAGAATTTTTACGAGTGTCTCAAAGTCCCTCCTCGACGAGTCACTCTCTGGTGCCTTTACTTGATAGTACCATCCAAACTCATCCAGATCATCAGGTGAGATGTTGTAGAGAACTAGAAGCATCATTAGATCAAGCGAGGGGATACTCTTCTTCTCTGTGAAGATCTTTGCCTCTGCCCTCTTGTTCTCGTACACGTCCGCTATCTCATTCGAGAGAAAGAACATCTTTGTGAGAAGCTCATAGTCTGGGAGCTTTGATACGTAGTTTTTAAAGTAACTCTCGCCACAGAAGAAGATCTTTATCTGCAACCATCTCTCTGTGTATTTCTTCTTGAATGAGTAAGAGTGGTTTCTCACGGCGGGTGAGAGGAGATCTACCGCGGAGAGGAGTGTTTTGACGAAATCCTTTGTAATGTCTCCTGGATGTTCAATGAACCATCCTTCCAAACCAAGTTTCCTGAGGGCCTTGTTCCTTTCTTCACCTTCTTCGATCGTATCAATAACCTTACAATAGCTCGATTCAAGTTCACTATACACTTGTCCAATAAGTAGAATGTCCTCCCGTACAATACGGGGTTCAAGGTTACCAGACTGTCTAAGTCGCTCGCATAGATACACTCGTTTCTTGTAACCCGTAGATAGTTTCTGTGCTGCTTGAATCGAGTTTTCAATACACTTTTCATCACACTGAACCGCCCCACAGTTTCTACACACCACTTCGTGTTCTGGAGTCCTAACAAAATAATCATCTGCGGGTGATAGGCAATTATTGCAGTTATCAAACATGTAATAACCAGAGTTACGCTTGCGAATACCAGCATTCTCTAGTCTCTCTAGTTCTTTTCTTTCTTTATATTTAGAATATTTTCCTCGATTCTCCACCTCCTTTGCTCTCACATACTTGTTTGGTAGGTGATTAGAGAAGGGTACACGGAGAACAAGAGGTGATCCAGAGAGAAACTCTTTTCCTACGTTGGGGTAGAAGGATCTCCTACTTGAAGAGGAGGGAGCACTTAAAAACTCTTTCTTGTAGCGACGGATCTTCATTTTTCTTTTCCTTATACTTTTCAAGCCATGGGGAGCCATATTCTTATCCTCGATCCTGGTTGGGTGAATCTTGGGATTCTCCTGATTTGCTTTGATGATTCTAAGCGAGAGTTTAGAAAATTCTTTGGAAATCTCGACCTCTCCCCAATAGAAAAGGGTGATGAGAGGAACCACCCCGAGCAGTTTGTCTCTCGCATGGAGGCCACGATCTACGAGTTCCTTCGGGGACATTGCGCGCTCTCTGAGATGACGATCATGGACTTGGACTTTGAGTATCTCGTGATAGAGAAGCAACCAGAGAAGTTTCGCCAGAATGTTCATCTCCAGATTGCCTTGACTACGTGGTTCGCAACGCGATTCGTTGTTGATAAGACGATCATCTTGAATCCATTGCTCGTAAAAGGAAAGCTCGGACTTAAATGCAAGGGTAACCATGACGCCCACAAGAATGATATGGTGGAGCGAATCAAACAAGAGGACATGCTCTTCCATGGAGATTACAACAATAATATCGCAGATTGTGTTGGGATATTAAATGTGTTTTGCTTGAACCATAAACGTGTTCACAAGAGATTGATTACATATAAAGATATTTCTTGATTCTTAATTCAATAAAACAATGGCCAGTGGCAACAACATCCTCGACTATAAATTCCTTGACTCTGATAAGCTTCTAAACTCCCTCGGACAACTAAAGTACTGCCCCAGATGTCTCTTCTCGGAAGGTGTCCCATATACAATTCACAACTCTCAGGCAGGAAACAAATCGTTCTTGTTCGAGTGTGAAGAATGCCAAACAAAGCTATATATACCACAGAAACCCACAGAGAAGATGAAGAACATAAAGGGATCTCTCTCCTCGTTCTACCACAAACTCGTGAAAGAGCACCATGGAAACACTGTCAAGCTCATTGACTTTCTCAAGCAAGCCTCCAGTGGAGTGATCGAGACTGCTCCAACGGGCGAAGAACCCTCTGTAAAATATACTGGACAAAAGAGAGAACCCACCCCAAGACCACTTGAAGTGATCCCCTCCCATGAAGAGAGCCAGAGGAATCTGGTGTGTGTTCTCACGGAAATCAATCAAACCCTCCATGAGATAAAGAACTCGCATACAACATATCACGAGCAATTTATAAAGACACACAAGGCCTCTCATAAGATGCAGTTTGAGACACTCTTGAAGATGTCAAAGAATATGGCTGATCTCTGTATAGCATTAAAGCCCCCCAATACCTCTTCTGAATCATCTGTGTCTGATGGAGAGAGTCTATTTGATGAGTCTCAGGCACCCTTTACACCTGATATGATTGGTGACGATGAGATTGGAGAGGACGGATGGCAAAGTGTCCAACCAAAGAAGAAACGAAAAATCTAAATAAACAAAGTTTCAAATTTTACAAATGGGTAACATTGTTTCACTTACTGTCTCTGTCGCAGTGGATTACTTGGGGGGTTCACTCTCTGCAATGCTCTGGGAGTATATCTTCCAACCCTATAATGCCACAGCAAACAAGTTTTATAATATAGGAATGGGTCTATTACAGATGGCTGCCACCATCGGTTCATGCACACTACTCACTTCATTCCTTACTCCTGCTGGCTACTCAAAGGACTCTACGATTGGATTAATTGGGGTGATACTCTTTGCCTTCTCATACTCTCCCAATATGAGAGCGAAACTACAAACGGGACACACAACTCTCAGAGAGATTCTTTTATTTAATACTGGTGGTTTCCTAGATTCAAAGGTAAAGCCCTATGTAAAGCTTCACCCAGAAGCAGCCAAAGTAGATACAACAAACTCTGGTAATGGTCTTCCCATTCCACCTGGGCTCTAATGGCCCGTAGAAGGCATATTTGTATATGAGCCTGTTGTACTTTGAAAGTCCTCTGGGAAATAAATCTTTAAACACTTCCAATTATTCTTTGGTTCTCCTTCCCTCTTTCTTTCCTCCTTCTTTCTCTCTGGTCCTACTTTCACATAGATCTTACCAGACTTTTGTCCATGCTCAGGGAATCCTGCCCCTCTTCCTTGAAGCCAACTATTCACTGGTCGTCTAAAGTACTCTGTTCTAGAGAGTTCTGAGAGTCTACCAGAGACTGGATCAAGGTATCTACCATCCACCTCTATTGTTCTTGTAGCTGCAGAGGAGTAGTCAGGTATCCTCACTACACCCCTAGAGGCTAACATATTGAGTTCATTGTTGTAATCATAAAACTGTCGTGCCATTATTATGCTTTATTAATTCTATTTAGAAAATCGTTTACAGGTTGTTCTGTGTCCTCAAACACCTTGCGGTCTATATCATATCTCTGGTGGCATATTGCGATTAAGTTAATGCCTTTGATAATGTAATTTCCGGGTATCCAATTTACTTTCGCTTTCAAGATGGGCTCTTTATGTTCATCGCCCAAGCGATTTGCATAGCGTGTATCGTATCCTTTGATGACTCTATATCCATCTTCGCATGCAATCAAAACACGCCAATCTGGTTTTTTCTCTACTAGTTTGGGTTTGATTGGTTCGGGAATCTCTTCTTCCTCTTTGGCCCATACTTTATTAGCCAAGTCATATTTGGCTTTGGAGACGTACATGTTCCTGGTGGTGCTCCACTTATAATGTTTATCGTCAATGATGGGATGTTCGATGGGGACAGGCAATTCTTTGTCGTATACTCCCGTTTTCGCGTCATATATCCGATATCTTGAGAAGGCAATCCTACCTTCTTCATATATATTGAACTTTCCTAGCCATACCCATTCAGGTTCTTTCCTTACTTTTTGAACTTGTTTCCTCATCTCCAAGTATATATCAGCCATTGCACCAGCAATATTCTTCTCAAGTTTTCTCTTTTGGATCACGAGGTCTATGAGGCCATTGAGATTTCTTTCAAATTCAATAAACTCTAGACCATTTACGATGCTGTCACCCTCACTTGCCATTTTAAAAAATAAAAATATATTTGGAAGGTTGTAACATGTAACAGAGGCATCTATAAAGAAATAAAAAACTATTTATTTTTAACAAAGATTGGTTTCCTATTGATCCTGTTTAGTGATTCGTTGATGTTCTCAAGGTTCTTATGAGTAATACTAAGGCTCTGTCCTGTGGCTTCATAGGCTTTATCAAACTTCTCATTGAGTTCCTTAAGTTTCTTTCTTTGTTCTTCAAGACTTTGTTGTTGTTCCATTAGCAAGTAAAAATTGTACATGAGTTAAAGAGAAAAAAAAAGTCTTTATTAATTAATATTCTTCTTCGCTGTCAACATCTGATTCGTTCAAGTCCAAAGGTTCACCACCAACGTTTTCCGTAATGACTATGGATTGTTCCTCTTCTTCTTCGTCACTCTGAGTATCTGGAGCGTGAATTTGAATGGAGCCATAAGGTACTTGACTAGCGTATTCCTTTGGTTCTATGATCCTCTTGATTTCCTCCAACTTATAGTTCCTTGGTATAGCGGGAACAACCTTTGTAGTTATCTCTTTACTACATAGAGGACATTCTTTCTTCTCCTCGTTGAAAATATTCCAAACACAGTGATCGCATACATCATGGCCACAAGCAAGATGCCGAGTATTTGTCATCAATTCCAAGCACATTGGGCACTCCAATTCCCTCGTGATATGATGGATCTTCCTCTTTAGCTGCTCTGATTCATTCTCGGTCTTCTCCATGTTCTTCCTCATTTCATCCATTTCCTTTTGTCTTTGCTCCAATGATGCAAGAGCCTCTCGTAATAAGAACTCAGTATCAGCCACTTGTTCTCTGAGTCTCTTGTTTGATCTCGCCATCATCTCGTTATAAAACTCCTCGCGATTGGGTCTTCTAATGTCATCCTCCTCTTCTATTATTTCTTTCTTTATAAAGCTCTTCTTGTTTCCACTGAGAATCTTCATTTTCTCCTTCCCTTTCATCTTTTCGTTAATCCTATTCGATTCCTCTTCTTCTTCTTCTTCTTCTTCTCTATCGCTGTTGTCGAATACATCGCTGTAAGCATCCAGGTCCTGTGTCAAAGCAATTGACGTAGGTAATCGTAAAGTGACTCCTTCTTCTCTTTCCAGCCGGCGGAGGTATTCTTTAGCATCAGCCAATCCTTGTCTAGATTCACGCGCAAGATCGATAAAGCATATGATCTTTCTTCTTATTTCCTCTGTGTTTTCTAGCATGTTTGGATGCAAATTGATTGCTCTTACGATAGTATCCATTCTCCTTTTTGCTGATGGTGTGGCCTTTCCTCCAAATCTTGTTCTATTAGCTTCTCTAATGGTGACAGTGTTGTTGTTGTTATTCATCGTGTTCGTTGATTATGTGGTGTGCTTCAATGTGCTCGAGATCAATATATATAGTGTGTGTGACCAATCAGTGAACCACCAACCAGCAACCAAAGAATTAAAATTCATCCACTCATTGACTTGCATGATGCAAATACTTGCCCATTGGCTAATATTTGCCCACACTTGCTGGTTGGCTGCTCCATGACACCCACTGCAAGTTTGTGATTGGTTCCCTGTTTGGCATCTTCCTGACTTGGTAGTTACCATACATAGTACATGCTCCATATGGTAGCTACCATACATGGTGTGTTACCATATCGGTACACAACTCCGATCCCCATGACAGCCCCCCGATTTGGCAAACCTCCTATAATAT
>Ga0209174_10000489_pt1 | contig 29769 bp, 15 predicted proteins | sample JI91814BDNA_FD_187505 | JGI IMG/M metagenome (GOLD analysis project Ga0209174, IMG submission 187505) | Wastewater effluent complex algal communities from Wisconsin, to seasonally profile nutrient transformation and Carbon sequestration -... | ecosystem: Engineered > WWTP > Effluent > Algae...
TTCATATTCGGCGATTGAGGGTCAAATATAGGGAGGTTTTTTGGGAAGGGACAAAAGGGAGATGGATGAAATGGAATTTTTGGGGGATGAATGGTGAGGGAGGGGAATTGGCAGGAGATGGTTTTGAGGTGAGGGGGTGGTTTTTTATTGGTGTTTCGTTACATATTAATCGTTTCTTTTTTCTTGATAAAAAAGTAACAAAAAATCAAGCCGGTTCGAAAGTGAAATTCTTTCTCCTTGGAATTTCCCTTAGGCGAACCGGCTCCCGGAAAGGTTGCTCTGGGACGATCCTTATGGCAAGATTTATCATTCGTGATTAAGCCAATTGCATTACTGCGCTGATTTTTCGATTTGCAGCGGGGTATAAAATTGTGAGATTATTCTAATCGAAAAATAGGCGCTATGGAATTTCTTTTTACTCGAAGTTCTTAACCGGTTGTAGAAATAAAGAATCAACTTAGTGTAACGGAAGCTAAAATTATGGCAGCTCGTAAAAAATGTAGTTGCCCCGTTCTCCGTAGTTGGCCGGAAGGAAGGGAAATGTAACCTTAGTGCATTGCGTTGAGAGGATCTGGAAAGGCCCGGGCATGAAGAACTTTTTGAGCCTCGAATAAAGTAAAATTTCGCAAGCGCCTATTTTTCGATTTTAACTTGGCATCAACCTTGTGGTAATCCGGAAATCGAAAAATCAGCGCAATAGTGATCTATGAATATCACGCATGAGAAATATTGCATATAGGACCGTGCAATATTTTGAGCGTCGGAGGACGGGTCGTGTGAGTAAAATTCCAAAGAGCGGAAAATACCGCTTCGACCCGTCTTGATTTTTTTGTTACTTTTTTTATCAAGAAAAAAAGTAAGGAAAGGTCATTAAGAAGAAAAAGTTTAATTATTTCAATCTTCCTCTTCTATTTACTTTTTGGCATTGCTCCAAAAAGTAACAACCTGACTGCCGGCAAGCAGGAAAACGCTAGCCGGTTCGAAGGGGAACCGGTTCCCGGATCCCGATAGCTATCGGGATTGTTAATTTTTTATCTAGAAAAAAAGTAAGGAAAGCCTCTTAAAAAGATAAAGTTGATATTGATCAGTAAGACTGATCAATATACTTTAGGGATACCCATAAAACAATTCCTCAGAACAGCTTCAGCTGCCTTTCATCCGCCACCACTTTTTTCAACAAGCGGGCCCGACGGGCCGTCTGCACCACAGCATCCTTATTACTGATCTCAAATAATTCCGACGCCTCATATCTCGACGCCACCACCACTCTTACATTTCCGGCATGGGGTTCAAATAACTGTTGTACGGTTTCAACGCTATTGTTGTTCTTGGATAAATGCGAAAGCACAAGTAATTGTAAGGAAGGCGAACTGTAATGACGAAAAAGTTCCAGTGCCTGATCGTTACTCAGGTGTCCCTCATCTCCGCGGATGCGTTGTTTCAGGTGCCAGGGATAACTTCCCTTCTCCAGCATTTTTTCACAGTAATTGCTTTCCAGAAACACGGCATGGCACTGACTGTAATAACGAATCACCTGTTTGCAGGCATAACCAATATCGGTAATGATGCCAATATTTACTGACTCGGCACTCACCATAAAACTGTGAGGATCGGCTGCATCATGACTCTTCCGGAAGGGAGTTATCTGTAATGCACCCACTGCTATTTTCTCCCTGTGACGAAAGGGGCGAACCAGTTCCGGATCAAGCGGGATACGGCCATTATCTAAAGTGGCTCCGGTGATATAAACGGGTAGCCGAAACTTTTTGGCCAGTCCTGAAACACCACTGATATGATCGGCATGCTCGTGGGAAACAAAGAGGGCCTTCACCCTGTCCATTGGTAATTGCAGCTGCTGCATCCTCTTTTCGGTTTCCCGGCAACTGAGCCCGGCATCTACCAGGATCGCTTCCCGGTTATTCCCGATATAGTAGCAATTGGCATTACTGCCAGAATTGAGAGAGGCGGTATAAAGCGGCATGGGGCGTAAAATTAGGCAGCCGCTTCCAGATAAGAATTGATTTCTTTAATCAGGGAAATTTATACTAGAGTGTTGAAATTGATCCATAGAACACAATGGGTGTCCGGTTGGTAGGCAATACATCCAGCGAAGCTTTTCCATTCTCAAAGAAGGTAAAGTTGAGGGTATTCACATCATAATGATCCCTGACCCTAACAGTCACCATCCATTTGCCATTACCTTTTTCAACCTTCGAAACTTTGAAATCGGTACTGGTAAAATCCAATGGTCCCGTTGTTTCCGGGAAGCGGGCAGGCCCCTGCATGGTACCTGCATAGGGAAGCACGGATACCACAGTGTCCCCGGAACAGCGCACTTCGTACCCGGTACCCAAACCAGCGTTTCTTCCAATATTCGGATCCGACCGGTCGGCCGTGAAAACCCATTGGTTAGCTATAATGGCGGCTTTGATCAATGCCGGATCCACAGTCTGAGAATGGGCCTTTTCTCCTATGAAAACTATAGCCAGTAAGAGGAGTAATGGCAGGCGGGAAACCCGGAGGAAGGATCGCTTTTTCATTGGTAAATTTTGTGAAAGGAAAGTTACCACATTGGGGGGACATATACATTTTTTACCTGTTAAAGCTGACCGAAATCATCCGGATAAGGGGTATTGGCGCTATACTGTGGAAAGAAAAAAATGCAATTTTCATTGGGAGAATTGAAAAAACCTATATTCGCATAGGTATTTTAGCTATACCGCTCATTAGAAAACCCGTTAACATTCTAAATCAACAAACATGGCAACAAAAAAGAAAGCCGCTAAAAAAGCCGCTCCGAAGAAGGCAGCTGCAAAGAAACCAGTAAAGAAAGCCGCGAAGAAAGCTGCTCCTAAAAAAGCTGCGAAGAAAGCTGCTCCTAAGAAAAAACGCACTCCGAATGCTGCGTTCATGAAAGCTCTTACTCCCAGCGCTGCTCTGGCTGCTGTGGTTGGTAACAAACCCCTGGCACGTACAGAAGCTGTAAAAAGAATCTGGGCGCACATTAAAAAGAACAAACTCCAGGACAGCAAAAACCGTCGGATGATCAATAACGACGCTGCATTGAAAGCTGTATTCGCTGGTAAAGCACAGGTTTCTATGTTCGATGTGGCTAAAGCCCTCGGCAAACACCTGAGTTAAGCAACCGCTTGCAACAACAGATTAAGGGCTTCATCGAAGCCCTTTTTTTATTTGTATTTATAGCTAATTTTAATGCATGTCCGACATCATCACTTATCAATACCATAACCCTTCTGCACTCCTGAAGTCGGCTGCAGGCGATGAACTTTTTTTATCGAAGTACAGTGAAGTACAAAAAAAAGAAGCCCCCTGTTTTTTCTGGGGACGGCTGGAAGATCCTTTTATCACAGCGCGCTGTCTCATTACTTTGTCCAATGTAGTGCAATCCAGTTTCAGTCTCTCTCCTTTTGAATTAGCCAAACTCAAAGATCCGATCGTTACTGCGGGGCATGAAAAGATCCGCTTTGAAGGATTCAGTCATTGTGCGGGTGTATATGCCCGTGTGGATGTATTACCCGGAGGATATGATGGGGAGTTCCCGGAGAACGGCACCACCAATGTAGATTTTAACCAACCGATGATTTCAGCACTGAGCCGGGTTGCCAGGAACGAAAAAGTGATGCTTTCTGTTGGGAAAAAGGAAGTAGCCATTTCCAAAGGGACTGAAAAAATAATCGAACGCAAGGTACCACTGCCGGTAAAATGGATCAAAGGATTAACCAGTGTACAGTTATTTCTGGCAGAAGCAGAACAGGTTTTTTCGTTTAACCGGGTACAGGCACTCCAGCTTTTCCAGAGTATACCCGCAGGCAAACCCAAAGCAGATTATTACCTGATTGTGCGGGGAAATAAACCTATGTTCTCCCCGGTAAAAGCAAACAATGCCATTTGTGTGGGTGGTGTACAAAGATTAAAGCTCATCGAACCACTGCTGGCTTATGCTGATGAACTACGCGTATTTCCTCATCCGCAAATGCAAAGCACTACCTGGCAATTGTATTTTGGAAAAATCCGGTTTAGTCTTTCGTTGTCGCGCGACAGCTGGAGAGGTTTTTCCGGAGAAGGAGCCGCTCTTGAATCACTGATAGAAGATGTGCCGGATACATGGATTGATGCAGTAGACAAATACAGTTATGCCAATCAGGTATTCAACCCGGTATTGCTGGCTGCGGAAGAAGGGCTGGACCTGCAGCGGATTGATAATATCACCGGTCGTTTATCGGCCATGGGATTGCTCGGATATGATCTGGATGAGAACCATTTTTTCTACCGCCGCCTTCCCTTTAAACTCAGCCGGATACTCAGTCTCAATCCAAGAATGAAGGATGCAGAAAAATTACTGGAAGAAAATAAAGTGGAGATCCTGCTCCGCAATGATAACAGGGTGGAAGCCAAAGTGGCCGGGAGCGGGGTTCATCATACCGTGATACTGGATGGTGAACAGGAACGTTGTACCTGTACCTGGTTCAGCCGCCACCAGGGCGAAAGAGGTTTGTGTAAACATGTACTGGCAGTAAAGAAAAAACTGGCACAAGGCTGATAGCACTGATTAAATAAAAAATGCAGGGATGTCAATCGAAGATCAATTTGCAGAATGGGTGAAAACGGAGCAGGAAGAACCTGTGCTTCATTGGCTGAAACAGGCTACTGATAAGGAACGAAGGGCCCTGGTGCCGTCAATCAAAAAGCTTTCTAAGTATTATAACGAGTATATCACCTCCGATAACCGCAGTTACAGCAGCAGGGGCACAGAAAAGCAGCACGCGATCCTTCATTTTGCCGCCTATGTTTGTTTTAATAAAACTGAATACCTGAAATCAGATCGTCCGACCTGGATCATCGATCCCAAAAATCTGAACAGGATAAAGGATTGGTATCATCCTGACTGGTTCAGCGAAATGCTCAATAAGGAAGCGGAATCGGAATTCATGGTATACACACTCACTTATCCTTTGGTGCTGCAGCTCTCGGACCAGGGTTTGTTGCAACCTTCTCATCGCTTGTGGGCGCGCACGCTTAGTACCATTATTTTTCAGGATAAGGGGATCACGGATAAATGGGTCTATGAATTCAAACCCGAAAAACTGCTGGAGCGTCCGGAAACACTGCAGGAACATATCTGGTACTTTTTTGAAGAAGAAACAGAATTGCACCTGTCCGGTCGTTATAATCATTATGGAGAAAACGCAGACCTTTCTAAAATTGGATGGATTCCAGCCTTTACAAAGATGGCGGCTGAGGGCAGGATTGACCGGCAAAGGCTCCTGAAAGAATCTTTGCTGGCCAGTAACAAGAACTACAATAAGAATCTCTCCGGTTTTTATATGGATCTGTTCATTGCCCTGTTTCCGACAGAGGCTGAAATAATCAGCTTGCAACCCGAATTGATGAGTGTGCTCAATTCCCCACACAGTAAAGTGGTGAATGAAGCGATTCAATGCCTGAAGACCATTGCCGGGGATAAACATTTCGACACCGACTCATTACTGGCTGCCGCACCGGTTTTCCTGAATAGTAAAACCAAGACAACCGTTTCAGCCGGACTCATGCTGCTCGAGCAGATCGGTAAGAAGCATCCTGACCAACAGGGGATGATAGCGGTTATCTCCACTCAGGCGCTGGTACATGCAGATGACGGACTGCAGACCAGGGCAGCCAAATTAATCAGCCGTTATGGGAATGCCGCGGATCCTGCTTTATCTGAAAGTATCCTGCCTTACCAGGATGGTCTCCTGCAAAACAGCAGGGATATATTACAGGCATTGCTGACCAGCCAGCCATTGTTACCTGCAGCAAATATGCATGAGGTACCAGAACCGTTCATCGCACAGGAAAGGGTACCGGTGCAACTGGTAACAACTACTGATGAATTGATTTTTTTAGCCGCACAGGCTTTTGATAATAACGATGCCCTGCATATAGATCTCTTTCCGGCTGCACTGGTTACCATGCAGCCACAATTGAAAGCTGAGCTACTGGGACAATTGCAACCGGCCCTGCAAAGAGCTTTGCAGCTAACCAAAAATAATTTCAGATCCACCGAAGGATATTATGACCATATGCTGGGAATATTCTTCATTGATGTATGCATACACTTTGTTCGGAAATACCCCGAGGATACTAAAGCATTGACGACGGTATTTGAAAAATTCGACCAGCAGGATGGTGATACGGTGAAGAAATGGCTGAATTTGGATGCCAATGAAAATTATATCAGCACCTGGACCAATTATTACAAAGACCCCTACTACCTGCCCCGGAAGCAATGGCTGATAGATGTATTGCAAAAGATCAGGTCCGGTGATACCCTGCCATTATTGAGTACCCCCACCCATTACCCGGGTTGGATTGATCCGCTGGTATTAGTGGAAAGAATTCTCGTATATCAGCAGCAACAGCAATTGACAGATAAGACCGATCTGCTGATGGCATTGGGAAGGGTAGATCTACGGGACATCGCATCGGCTTTGCAACTGGCAAAAGAGAAATTATGGGGTGAATGGCTTGATCTGATGGTATTTCTTTTAACGCCGGGTGCAGAACCCGAAGGGGAAATCACCCAGCCGGAAGCATGGATTACTGCAGCTTTCTGTAAACGCCCGTTGAAAATGTATGAGGCACTCCGGCCATTTGGTTTGGATGAGTTTTATTTTAAGAAATACAGCGGGCAGTTGAGCTGGGAGACGAAAGAGGAAAAATTTGAAAGGGATGAATACAAGTGGGAAGCTGGTAAAATGAAAACCATCAAAGTGATGGACAGCCGCAAAATATTGCGGATTGACTTTCCCAAAGAACCGGTAGCCAAAGAAAACAGTGGCATGAAGGGTTTGCTGGAAAAATTGAAGTTTAAACAAAAGGAAAGAAAGCAGGCCCAGACACCTGTCTTATTTGATTATTTCGAAATCAAGTCAGAATTTTTCTCCAACGAACACAATGATCTTCGTAGGGCCTTGCTGATGGCACCGGCCAATCTGGAAGCTTTTTTACCGACCCTGATTCACCGTTGCATGAGTCGTCCTGCATATATTGGAGAAGGCGATAAGAAAATGACCCTGGCGGCCTTGCAGCTCCTTTATGAAACCTGGGATATACAGGGGGAAATGGCGCATTTGCTGCTGGCCACTGCGCTGTTGTCGGCTGATAAAACGGCGGCTCAAACTGCAGCCGAGATCTGGGTACAGTATGCAATTACCGGTAAGCTGGATGTGGCTTTAACAGGAAAAATAATCGGTATTCATGAGCGGGTGGAGTTTGCCCCTTTGAAAAGATTCAATGACCTGGCAGTACAGTCGCTGTTCCGTATTTCGCCGCAACATAATCGGTTACTGGAAACCATGATTGCATCGATTTTGTCCGAATTACCTGCAGAACCCATCAAACACCTCAAAAAGCTACTGGAATTATACAAGGAATTGTTCCTGCTGAATCAAACCGGAAAAGTGCCGGATGCTGTTGCCGTCAAATTGAAAGAGTGGAAATTGAATAACGGTTTAGCGAAGTTGATAGAAGGGGTTTTAGGTAATTGAAAGTTGAAAGTTGAAAATTGAAATGAACAATAAATTGAATAAGATGCGGGAAATGAAGTAAGAAACACTACAAACTCTCTGCGTAAACTCCATTTACTCATTTCTCTGCGGTGAAAGTATTTTCAGGATTCATTAGTTTCCAAAACCAGGCACCCAACACAAACAATACATATCCCGCCGTTGCTCCGCCTGTATTCAGCAGCAAATCATCCACATCCCAAACACCGAGGCCGGTCAGCAACTGAACTGTTTCATAACCCAAACTCACCAGTGCACCTGCCGGCAGCATGATCCACCATCGCCGGAAAAAGGGAATAGCCAGGGGCAAAAGAATACCGAGAGGCACAAAACCCAGAAGATTGCCCCAGATATTGTATTCCGCCGTCAGGTTATTTCTTTCCAGCCCTTTTTTATAAAGATTGATAGTGCGAAAGGGAACGGTATTGGCCTTAGCCCAGCCTTTTTTTACGGAGTAGTGTTTGTATTCACTGTTAAAATAATGCTTGTAATACCGGAAACCGCCTTTTTTGAAAAGGATTGCCTTTGTGAGTACTGCCATGTAGAGCAGCAACGCAAAAACAAACAACCAATGTAAAGCAGATCGGGTTTGGGGCATATACAATAATAACGGAAAATTCAATTCATATGGTATGGCGTTCAGCTACAGGAAATTGTTAATGTGATCAGATTGTTGAATATGAAATAATCCCGTATCAGGAATTGCGGTATGATTCTTCTCAGGGTAGTGAAAATTCATCCTTTTAAAGGATAGCATTGTTGGGAATGACCTGTACTTTCATTTTCTGGTACAACCCGCATCATCATCAAACACATGAAATGAGATTCTTTATTGTTTTTCTTGCAATGGGCTGCAGCCTTTCAGCTTTCACACAAACCACTCCACTTAAGCTGCCTTCTTCTGCTATGCAGATTGTTGTGGACAGTAAGGATAACCTGATTGTTCATTGCTACAGAGGGCGGATGGTAAAGATTGCACCCAATGGCACCATGATTGTAATTACAGATGATCTCCAGAAAGGGTTCAAACAAAATCCGTATCCGAAATGTGAGGCATTGGCTATTGATGGAATGGATAATCTATATTTCACCGATAGGAATGTGATCTGGCAGATGAGCCCTTCCGGACAGATAAATACATTTATCGGCCTCCCTTATCTGGCCAGGCGAACGGATGGTTCTGCAGCAGTGGCCTCCTTCCGGAGCATTCAGTATATGAAAGCCGACCCTACCGGCGGAATATTCGTAGTGGAACGGGATGATACCAATAAAGACGGACAGGGAGATTATTATGTGATCCGGAAAATCAGTGCCGATAAAATGGTAAGCACGATTACAGATACCAGGAATAATCCCGCTCTCAAATCCACCTGGATTGCTGGAATTGGGGTTGATTCAGTCGGGAATCTTTACCTGAGTGATGGGGCTGCCCGCTGTGTGAAAAAACTGGAAAAAAACGGAACCATTACCACTCTGGCAGGAATCTGCAATAAAAGAGAGTTTAAACCAGTCTATATTCAGGGAGATATTAGCAAGGCTGAACTCATGTCGCCCGAGGATATAGTACTTAACAGGAAAGGCGAAATCATATTTGCCGATCTGCGACTGAACCGGATCATCAAAATTGCAGGCAACAAGGTAACCACCTTGGCAGGAGCCAGCGAAATACAACCCAATAGCCTCAATATGGGTGGCCGTTCAAAAGAAGGATACAAAGATGGCAAAGCACTGACCGCCTTATTCGGATTTCCTCCCCGGGTACAAATAGCTATTGATTCAAAAGACAATCTTTATATCATCGACGGGGGAAATGATTGCATTCGAAAACTATCGGCAGCAGGGCTGGTGACGACGGTGAGTAAAAATCCATAGTCAGCAGCATTTTATAGAGTTCTCATTGCTAATATCGTATGTATCCGACCATTCAGGCACTTGCCGAAATTTTACAGCTTCTTAAATGACAAATATAGTGACAGCTGAGTAATCAAATATCTTCTGCTTAGTAGTCAATATTCACCGATGAACCTTCTACCCAGAATTTATGTTCCGGCGTATAATACAAGTACACATTGCCCGATTTTGCTTTGTAAACCCCGGGAATTTCAGCTTTCAGATCCAGTACTATTTTTTTGGTTTCATTTCGTGCAAATCCCATCCAGTAAAAAACCACATAATTGTCAAAAATTTCGTAATAGGCTGCCTGATTCTTTTCCATGATTTCTTTGAGTTGCCAGGGTTGAACAGACAGGCCAGCCGGAATACCAATTTTGGCAATGGCCATTGGTTGTAAGACGGCTGATTTATTGGTTACCGCAATCTCCATCCGTGCTGTTTCGCCAGTTTTGAGTGAGGATACATTCAATGAAATAGAAAGAGATAATTCAGCCTGTGGGCTGGTTGGTGGTTGATGTGTACTATATTGGACATCAAAGTCATAAGGCACCATAGCATCGGGTTTTAGATAGTTGACAACTAAATGATTGGTTCCTTCTTTCAGATGATCAGCGGAAGTTTTTAAGTCTAAAACCGGTGTATGATTCAGCGTGAATTGCACATTTGCATCCTCTGCCATCTGGCCCACAAGTTTTGAAAAAGATACAACTGCTTTCAGTGCCAGGACTGTTGCCTGAGTTGATCCATAGCCATAATAGGCTTTTTCTTTAAGTATGGTTGCAAGCAATTCATTTATGCGTAAAATATTCGGCTCTGGTTGAAGCATCAGGGCCAGTGCGTATAATGCATGCGACTCCACTCGTAAGGAAGCACCTCTTGAGTTAACGACTGAGGTTTCTGATACAAGGCCAGATAGAAGATAGGAGCGGTCCAGTTCAGTCATTATTTTTTGAAAGGATTCTTTATCCTTCATATGATCTGCAGCAATCGCCATCATCGCTAACTGGTATCCATCTTTTGATTGTAAGGCAATTTTCAGGGCGGCATCATATTCTTTTTGGATTTCTTTTCCCATTCCGGCCTGCGTCATTGCATAAACAATATATGTATTCGCAATTTTATTAGGGACAGAAGCAAACCGGTCATAACCACCGCTTGCTAATAAAAACCCGCCTTTCTGATCTCTCCGGCTCAGTAAATATTTTTTTGTTCTGTCCAGCATTTCTTGGTCTACGGAAATAAATTCCTGCATATCTGTGAATTCAAGCAGTCCGTATGCCGTTAAGGCCTCGTGTGCAGGAGCCTTACCAAACCACTCAAATCCATTTTGCGTGGTTTCAAATCCAATTAGCCGTTTGTAACCCTTTTGTATATAATTGAGTGCTTTTGCCTCAATTTCCCTGTTCGATCTGCCTGATTCTTTCAAGTATTTTAAAATAAACACATTAGGGTAGGTGGTAGATGAGGTTTGCTCAAAGCAACCATAAGGCTCGCGCAGCATTGACTCAATTCCATCCAACAGTTGCCCTTCCGTGTTTTTAAATAAACGAAGGTTTGATTGCAGGGTACCCGGTATCATATTACGGATCATAAAGTCATGTTGTGCTGCCGTATTACCTGAGAAAGTCAGGTGAACAGGAAACCCTTTCTCTGCAACCTTCAGAGGAAGCCTGATCTTCTCTTTAATAGCTGATCCCTTAATGGTTATTTCAATCGTGTCCGAAGTGGCAGATCTGGCCTGAACAGGGATTAGTACCTGTTTTGAGCTTTTGGGTTGTAAGTGCAAATTTGTTTCAAATGGGCCAATGATAAAATCATCTGATATCTCCGCATCAATAGTAAATACCCCGGGCATTTCGCTGTTATTTTTTACAACCAAAGGGAGAAGTGCACTGTCACCCACCGTCAGGTAAGGGGGAATCTTTAGATCTGCCTGCAAAATATTTTCAACTGCGTAAGTATTTTCAACCCTGCCCAGCAATCCATTGTATCCTACCCCCTCCGCAATTGCACGAAAGGCAGAGGTTGCATCAGAATTGTAAAACTCAACGGTGGCTACCCCATCTTTGTTAGTTTGTACTATCGGATTCCAGTAAATGGTTTCTCTGTAATCAGTTCTCGATTCTGTTTCTGTCGTTTTATAAACCGGGGCATAAAATTTCTTTGCAGGTGTAAACAGATTTCCAAGTGTTCGGATAATTTCGGAGCTATAATAGTGATTGGCTCCGGTTTCAATGCGGAAACTTCCTTTCACCGACTTGTGGGTATTGATAATAATAACACCATTGCGTGCACTACTCCCGAATATGGCTGATCCGGCCGGTCCGGCTAAAACCGTTACATCCTGAATATCACTATTGTTCAAATTTGATATATCCTGTGTTGGGAATCCATCTACTATGAGTAATGTTTCATTTCCCGAAGCGAAACCGGTTTCACCACGAAGCCTGATATTGCCCGTACCGGCATTGCCTAGTTTAGCATCAGACTGGGACCTGACCTGCATTCCCGACACTTTACCCGCCAATGCGTTATTCAGATTGGTTTGACGAATATCGATTCCATTGATAATACTGACGGAGCCAACGATCTCTTTTCTGCGTACAGAAGTAGCATATCCCATGACTACCACTTCACTCATAGCCGAATTTTGTTCAGTTGCTGGAAACTGTTTTATGATGGATTTCTCATCTTCTTTCTTTTCGTCTTGATTCACCAGCAGCGGATCTGCTGCGAAAAATGGTTTTATGGGAGAAGGAAGAGGATCAGAAAGAGGCTTAAGATATTTTAAACGTTCAGGATGAAATGCAAGCCCATTTTCCAGGATTTGAATACTGGTTTTTTCTTTTTTATCTAATGCCTGAGCATATACATAGTATTGACTGTTTAATTCCAGACCGGAAAATAAAAAATGACCATTTATATCACTGTTAATTATAGCGACGCTGCCATTGATTTTACCATGAATCAAAAAAACTTTTGAAGCAACTGGTTTTTGCTGGCTGTTCAAAACACGGCCACTTAGAATGTAATCCTGTTCGGGAAGGACCTGCAATTTATTCTCTTTTGTAACCAGTTCAGTATAATCAAAGTAACGATATCCCTGGGTGAGCATCAGGAGATCAAGCGCAGGAGCGGCCCTGGGCTCATCTTGCCTGAAATAAAACTGAGGCTCTTCGACTTTCCCCTTCAGTTCGCTTCCCAGTAAAAGCCAGGAAAGCAGATGATCCTGTTTATCATCAGCGAAAGTCCATAATTTATCATCCATCACTGAAAGCGCAAAATCAGCGGGGATGGGTTTGTTGTTTTGATCCAGCGATTTGATATTGAGTATGACTTTTTCTCTTGGGTTATATACTGGTTTGTTAAAGCTGATTTTCACTTGTAGCCTGTGCTCTTCCTGCAAAAACATCATGCGCTCTGCCAGGGGCCATTCATTACAGTCATATACGGTGAACTGGGCAATTCCAGGAGGAAAAACAGCCTCATCCAGCACAATACTGTTTACCCCCTGGAGCAGTGTAATTTTTTTCTGGAAATAAGTTGTGCCATGGCTGCTACCTTTTAATTTGATCTCCATCGATGCGGTCGATGTAATTGTAAAATTAATTTTCTTTTCTTTTTTGGTGAGGCTGAGCATCAGGCCCTGCACTGAAGCCATGGGCAGGCGGTATTTCTGTTTTATTCCAGCCGGAGCGTTGATAACAGCATAATATGTTTTACCTGTTTGCGGTGTCAATTCAAATTTACCCATCCCAAAGTGATAACTTTTAAAACTGGTTACTTTAAAACCTGCTTCATCAATAATATCACCTTCAATATCTGTAGCTTTTCCAAACTCATTTAGTGATTTGAATGCAATCGTGTGTTTGTATCCATTTACCAGTGTGCCTCCTTCCGGCATAAACTGGAGATCGATTTTATTCAGTACGATAGGAATACTTCTGGAAATGGATTCGCTAAAACCATCATGAAGGACCTTGATGTTGAGCAGGCCATCAGTGACAGTCAGATCTTCTGGCAAAGTGAATTGTATCTGGCATGTTCCACTATTATCAGTTTTAAAGGATTGACTCATGTATTCGATACCTCCAATGTGTACAGTAAAATTTGCCTGTTTATTGGAAATGGGAAGGTTATCAAGACTGCGCATCGTAAAAGCAGCTCTAACCATGCTTCCCGGGCCATATCCTTTCTCCGGAAAATCCAGTTTCAACAGTATACGTGGGGCAATCACTTTTTGAAGAATTATTTCTTTGTTGAAATATCGATTCTCTGTTTCGTTTTGCATCCAGTTGGTATAGGCCCGTATTTTATAAATGCCGCCTGGCATTTGATCAGTAAAGGCAAAGGAACCTTCTGCTACACCGTCTCTGATTGGATAGCTGGCTTTCTGAAGCAGGGTGCCTGACGGGCTGATATATTCAATATGGAGAATCTTACTCTGTTTAGTAGGAGTGTTGTCCTGCCCTTTCACAACCCATGCTTTTAAATATAATACATCACCCGGTTGAAAAAATACATGACTGCTCTGAATATAGATTTTCTCTTTTGAGGAAGCATAATCCTGAGTGTATCCCGTTGCCGACCACAGAATGCTTAATAGCAGTAGTGAGGATTGTATAATTTTTCTATTCATGATTTAGAATTGTATAGTGGTGCTGAATCCTATAGCCCTTACAGCCGGGAGATTAAAATAATCCAGTCCGGATGTTTCAGGCTGATCATTGAGTAATTGCCGGGGGTCAACTCCCTGATAAGCTGACCACAGCATGATATTTGTTGCGTAGAGCGTAAAACTGAGTTGTCTCAGGCTGTTTTTCATTTTGGGCTTATACACAACTGAGATATTGTGAATCCGTATACAATCTGCCTTTTGGATATAGTCTTCAGCTACGCCGCCTAAGCCATACCGCATCCAGCGGTTTTGCTCAACAGGAGAAGCCGGGTTATAGAAATCAACAGGCATATTGTTGTGATTGCCGTTTGTTGTCACGCCATTAAAAATATACCCCCGGATATTTCGCTGACTGGCTGATGAAGCAGACCTCCCAAAGTAATCGAGCAGGGCAGCGGTGCCATTCCAGGTTTCACCTCCCTTTCTCCATTCCAAGTCAATATTTAAGGACCATTTAGTTTCCCATTTAACAGTATGTGAGAATTTCATGATAAAATCCGGATTCGGGTCGCCTATGATGCGGATAACAGGGTCTTTGATTGGGAATCCATCGGATCCTATGATTTTTTCACCCTGTACATTTCGTTGCCAGGTATTGCCCATGATCATACCCGGTGTTTCCCCTATTATCAATGCTTTGTATACGTTCGAGAAACCAGCCATTTTGTGTCCTTCATATCCTTCCCTTATGCTGGTTACTTTGTTGCGGTAAGAAACAAAAGAGATTGTATTTAGCAATTCAATCTTTTTTTTCCGGCTATTCCAGTTAAAAGGGTTCAGTGTGAGTTCAATTTCGAACCCCTTGTTTGTGTAAGCAGCCATATTCTTCAGAAGTATCCTGTTGGTGATCACCAATGGCAAGACATCGTCTTTTGTGTTTTGGATAAACCAGTTCACATAAAAGCGGAATTTATTATACCCATTCAATTCAACACTGGCACTCCAGTCTCTTTTACGGATGGCAGTCAATCCCTGGAAATTCTCAATTTCAGAAACAGGGAAATAATATTTCGCGTTTTCAAGTGAATATTGTGTCATCTGATATCCTGCTACCGGCTGCCTGATACTGGCTTCTGCTACCAGTTGCTGATAGCTTCCCTGAAATTTCAGATAACAATATTCTATTTCTAAGGGATTGACAAATGTGGCAGCAGCGGAAATCCCCGGTAATAGTAATAGACCAGAAGTAGTGGATGAGTTATAGGTTTTGTTATGGACCATCAGGTAAGCATCAAAAGATCTGTAACGATACCATGAAGAAATGGAGAAGCTGGTTTCATGTATACGCCGGCTATGATTATAGGCCAGTGATGGCTTTTCATATTCTGCCTGATAATGCTGTTGGCTGTACATCGATACGAAAGTTGTATAGTATCGGAAACGGGTGCCATTGTACCTGGAATTTGCATTGATACTGCTGTTGAGGGTGAATCTGGAATCTGTGCTGCGGCGTATCATTTCTTTCACAATAGGAAAAAAAGCAGACTCGTTACTGAATCCCTCCCGGCTGTACTGAGTGAAAACATCTCCTGATGGTGTGACCTTAACTGTAAACCTGGGGCGCTTCCATTCTGCAGAAAAACCACTTGTGTACTGCTTTTCATTGTAACCGGGATTTTTCATATCAGCACCCATTCTTAAAGTACCAGCATAAACAGGCGTATAACCCGGAGGACTGGATGCTAATCCGGAGTGCTGACTCATGTATCCTCTTTGCGGATCAAGGCTTGCCGGATTCAGTAATGCTGTTTGATATATCCGGCTCAAAAAACCAACCCGGTTTGAAAATGACATCTTTTGTTCACGAAAAGAATAATGTGCATTGAATTCAAATTGGGTTTTGATCTTATATAAAAGGGTACCTCCGAAATGATTTGCCCGTTCCGTATTCGCCTGTATTATTCCCTGTTGATATTGTGTACCAGCACGGAGGCTGAGGGTAAGGATGGGAAGGTAACCCTTATAATACCGGGTCTGTACACTCAGGGAGGGTTTGAGTGAAAACCCATTTCTTACCGATACATTTTTATAGGCACTTGCCGGGCTTCCACCCGTCATTCCCATTTCAGTCAACTGACCATTGGCATCCCAGACATAATTATTCCCTGTGTAGATAAGAGAATGTGTAGATGGGCCATAACTGAGGGCCTCTCCTGTTTCCGGACCCTGCCATCGTAATTTGCCATTGAGGGAACGGCCTTGAACATATTCTTCCTGTAATCGGGGCCTGCGATTAGCCTGCTGCCATTCTGTTTCAAGATTTATATTTCCTCCGATAGCGATATAGCTTTTTTTCGCTTCACGGATTTGAATAGTGTTATTGGGATTAGTATGGATTTTATTCACCTGCAGACCTAGGAAAGAGGTTTGATGAAGACGAAGCCTGGATTGCCTGATATCATTTAGACTGTCCCGCTGAAAAAAATAATATTTCGACAGGGTGTCCCCCCGGATCAGGGAGAGATAATCTTCGGATGTCACCGGCTTCACTTCCTGTGAAATGCAGAGACCGGGACATAGCAGGGCAGCCAGCCATATTCTCATAACAGTCAATTTGGTATGTGAAAATGCTTAACAGCCGCTTATAAAAGGGGATGCAGAAATTTAACAGATTACATAGGGCTAAAGGGAAGGGGTAATTATTTATTAACCAGCAGTAGGCCAATCAACTGTAAATTATTTGGAGTAAAAAATTACTGCCACAAAGTCTGGTGAGCCGGAACTGGAGTATATTATTTTATGAATTAGGTTAGCAAAAGATGATAATTGAGCATATTTACAAAAGCAGTACAATAATACTGCGGGGCTGATATTATTTCAACCTTACCTAATTCTCATCCCCCTCTCACTGCTTAAAATACACTTTACTGATCTTCCCATTCTCAATAATATAAGTTGCGTTAGCATATACGGGCTTGGCCCCACCAAAGGTTACTTCTTCATGATCGGTAACCGTATTGTCTTTTATTTCCCTTTTCTGAATGCGACAGTAAAGCTTTGGTGTTTGGGTGATGAAGATATAATCCTTGCGCATTTGCTCCTTGCCTTTTGATAACAGCTTAGAGGGATATTCATACAACTCCACATCTTCTGCATAAGGCACCAGGAAGGCATCCAGGTCATGGGCATTATAGGCGTTCAGCTGCATTTGTACCAGTTGCTCCGGTGTTTGTTGGATGAGGGTATCAGGGGAAATAGCCACCCCTTTGTTGATGACCAGCTCAATGCTGCTCCAGTTATACAAATCATCAAAAGGATTTCTTTTCAGCATAACCATATTGGCAATTTTACCCGGAGCAATACTGCCCCATTCCTTTTCCTGCCCGAGTGCTTTTGCGGGATTAATAGTAGAAGCCTGCAGAATTTCCATTGGTATTAACCTTGCCCTTTGCATTGCCTGCAATTCCGCAAAATAAGAACTGGCATGCTGTGTGCCGATATTGCCGGCATCCGTTCCTGTTACGATCGTTACTCCCGCATCAAATAATTTTTTCATGTTTCTGCGGCGGATCGAATCGGTCTTAGACTCTTTAATGATTTCTTCACTCCGGTTCATGGCCGTGATATATACTTTTCCCGTAGCGGTATCCGGAAACGGAAAATCAATGATGCTGCCTACCGTAAACGGATTAGCCAGATTCAATTCAGCTGTGCTGAAACGATAATTGTCACCCAGCGAAGTAATATAATTGGCCATCACGACCAGGGTTGGACAAAGCGCCGTTTTATTTTTTTGGAGCAATTTTACAAACTCATCACTCACCACTTCATCTTCCACACTGTGTACCAGGTAATCAGCCCCGGACTCAACAGCCAATTGCGCTGCAATTCTTTCTGTAGCATGTACCGCCACCCGCAACTGATTTTTATGCGCCTCATCTATCACCGCTTTTACCAGGGGAAGTTTTTTTCTGGCATCCGCCTCAGCATCCTTTTCGTCAATGATGAACCATATTTTAATAAAATCAGCTTTTCTGCTCACCTGCTCCTCTACCATCTGCCGCACTTTATTCTCATCGGTCATTAATTGAAAAGGAACATCCATATCCTTCAGGTCCTTGAATGCCGGTGGAATATAAGTAGTCAGTAAGGGGCCCGTCATCCGGATCAGCGGGGAACTTGTTTTGGCCTGTATACTGTCCCTTAATTGCAATAAGCGAAAATTACTGCCCACATCAATCACTGAAGTAATTCCGGCAGACAGGTAACGCCGCAACTGATCCTCCATTTGCTGATAGGTCCATTCCAGTTCTTCAGAATAAGGACGGCTCTTCCGCAAATCAATCACATCCGGACGGGTATGAATACCACCGTTCTGGAAAAAATGTACATGGCCATCTGCTAATCCCGGTATCAGGAATTTACCGGTGCCATCAATGCTGGTCGTTCCGGGTGGAATATCTGTATTAAGCTCATGGGACACTAATTTTATCCTGCCATCTACCACCAGGACATAGAGCCCCCGGTTAATCTCCTTTTTCTCCACGTCCACAACCGATACATTCTTGAATAATAGCTGCGCATTTGCAGTTCCGCACAGCAGCACAAAAAGGGCAAGACAAATAAAACGCATGAAAATATTTTAGGGCAAGATATGAAAAGTATCCTACCTGCTATGGTGAATAGCAGGCAGATACCCTGAAAAATTTAAGTAAGGAAAAAGGTCTATACCCCGTTTAAACTGATCCGTTCACCTCAAATACATCCATGAAGACCAGTCTTTCTTCATAACGCGGCCCCGGATTCACCTTGGATACGCTGGGATTAAAGGATTTTTTCTGTTCTTCCTCCTGTACCCTCAGCGGATCAAACTCATGCAGTTCATATTCCCGGATCACCACCCGGAAAGGCTGACTGGCATAACCGGCTCCCAGTGTTATCCGCTCCACGAATTCAATCTGGGTGCCCCGGAACTGTGACCGGTCCAGATAGTATTGTTTGGTGAAGATACTGGTATTGATTCCCTGTGACCTGTCATTGATGCTGACAAAAGCATCTTCCTTCTTACCCAATACGGTGTTTTCAATGGTCACCGTGATCTTACTGCGGGAAGGACTCTGCGTGCCATCATTCAGGAATTTCTGTCCTGTAAACCCATAAGGCGCTGTACCACGAAGGGCCACATCAAATTCATTCTTTCCGCCTTTGAAATATAAAGCGGTATACCGTACCGGAACGATCTGCAGCCAGTCTACGGTGGTGGCAGGACCTAAACAACAATCCTTCGAATTTATTTTTAAAGAATGTTGCTGGTAACGTGCCACGCATAAACGCACAAAGGGGAAATAAGCCTGGTTGATCTGAATGGGCACATCTGCATAATGCAGCTGCTTTTCTTCATCAAACAAAACTTTATATGCCGCAACAGTCATCTTTGTGTTTTCATCTTCTGATAAGGACACGGTATCATAAGCTGCCGCAAATGGAAAGTTTTCTACCTGCGGATAATTGGTACCATTCAGTTCCGGTGAATTGAAAACCGGATCCTTTCCCCAAACCGTGCAATGCAGTTTGCCAGCATCGGAGAGCATCACATTCTTGATGGGTAATAATACCCCCAGCATTTCATCATCTCCGCTGCTGAACCAGGGCCTTTGCAGGTAGACCCGGATATTACCAGTACGCATCCGGGTGATTTCAGTTCCCTTATCATTGGTGAGCCAGTTAAAACTGGGCACCACGTACTCCACAACAGCTGTTGCCGGCCGGGCGGTACTCAGGATATTGACTTTTACCTGATCGCCCACCTGTGTAAGATTAACGGGCTTACCCGTTTTTTCTCCTGTGTCAATGATGCCGGTAAAGTATTCCCTGTAGCGACTGGTGGCCACACCCCTGTAATTGATCATCCGGTGTTTGGTATCATTGAAAGGGTGATGCAGTTGCGGGAACCTTCGCTCTTCTGCCGTACCCGCTGTTTTTTCTGCCGAACTCAGTAATTTTTTATTGCAGTAAGCTACCTGCAGGGTGGCCACATGGGTATTGAACTGGCCGGTAATGATATTAGTGTTTTTCAGATCATCCACCTGTTCGGTCCAGCTGGCTTCAATATCCACTTTATCCGTACTGCTGCCATGTACCTTCATCATGGCATTCAGTTTGGTGAATGTATCGTTGTACCCTCTTTCACTTTTCAGGCTACCCGCTTCAAACTGTGGTTTCTCCAAAGGTTGCTGTACAGCATGCACCAAACGAATCTTTCTCCAGGGACTGAACATCCAGTGCAAACCCCTCTTGGCATAATCCAGACTGCGCAGGTTATTGATGCCTTTGGCCACAATGGGCTGCATGGCACTGTAACGGTCCACATCATCCGGGCGCCAGAAACTGGCATAACGGATTTCCACCTCAGCAGATTTGGGCAGGGTGATGATCAGAATGCGTTGTGCCCTGATCCATTCAACTGCACCGTTTCCTTCCAGTAACTGGATACGGAAAGATTTTGGGTTCTTCCAGCTCTCTTTATTAATGATGGTATTGGCCGAAGCATCTGTTACTTCATCATCAAAATAAAAACTGAATTTACGGGCCTGGTCTTTTTTCCAGTTGCTTTCAAATGTGGTGTTGGAATTCATCAGTAATACCACACCGGCCGCCATGGGATCAGCCAGGTATTCAATCGGCAAATTGGAATCAGTTGTATTCGCCTGTTTAGCACGAAGGGCCGGATCAGCTTCATCCAGTTTCTCATCCCTTCCCTTGATAAAATCATAATTGGCTTTTGCGTTTGTCGGGTTGCCGATGCCATCATCAAAGAGTCCGTGGGTTTCCACCATTTGCTGAGAGCAACGAGGAGCCTTGAAATGACGGACAGCTTCCTGTTTCCAGGTGATGGTATTTTGAGGAACAGTGGATCCTTCCGGATAAATATTGGTGGGGTTGTTTTTTTCATAATCCGCCGTGCTCACTCCCACATTACTCCTCACCACCATATGCTCCAGCGATTCTCCATCACGTTCTCTGATCTTATCATTTGTTTTGGAAGCAATTTCATCTGTACCAACCAATACAGGAACCGGCAATGGTTCATAGCGGAGGTATTTGATACCGGTCTTCAAGGCAATATTTGCATTTTCCGGTACTACATCATGGGGCAGAGAATTACCGGCAATATCCACCGTTCTTACCTTCAAGCGGTAGTTACGGCCAAAACGCAGCATAGGTAATGTCTTGGGAGCAAGTCCGGTATTGACCTGCATGCGGAACGGTACATTGTCCTTGAGTTTGTATTTCGACTTTTCCGCATCATCACTACTCACGATATTGGCATTGTCCTCATTGATACCCTTGCCAGGTTTGGGCACAGATAAACTCCATCCCTGCCAGCGGGCAATTACTTCATTGACTTTATCCGTATCCTTTTCCTCATCGTTCTCATCTTCTACTAAGGCAATATTCAGACAACCTTCATCCACCAGTTCATCTTCTGTCAATGCAATAGGCTCGGCTGGTGCCCCTACAGGCTGAAAGCCATAACTGTTTTTTCTTTTGTGGAGTGAATACCATTGTGTGGGTTTATCCTCATAAGCAATATCCATCCGGTAACCCTGTACAATATCATCGGCGAATAAGGTTTGTGAGGCTGGTGGCAATACCACAGGGTTGCTGATGACGGCATTTACTTTGGACAGACCTGCATCCCTGAGTTTTTTCACCGCAGCGCCATCTTTAAAATTGACGGCTGCCTGTGTCTTATTGGTATTGAGCAGTTCAACGCTTTTTAAATGGTTCACCGGATTCACAAAACCGCTGAACATGATTTCACCGGCTTTGAGTTTGGTAAAGATATTTTCTGCGAGACCGTTTTTCACCAAACCGATCCCCGCACTGCGCAGGGAAGGCAGTCCTTCTTCAGTATCATTTTTATCATCGGTAATCGCCGGACCGCAATCCTCATTGTCAATCGGCATCACCAGGTTTTTGAAATAATCATTGTCCACCATCTGGAAGAAACTGTAATTGCTGAAATCGGCCAGCAGGGATCCTGTTTTTTCTACAATGGTCTCCGTATGGGAAATCAGTTTGACGGCTGCTGCATCGGTATCATAGGTCACAACATCAAATTCGTCTGTATTCAGTTTCAGTACTCCTTTGTCAATTGAACTTCCGCCCTTGGGGGCAGCATAAAATCCTGCTGCAGTGGATTCATAGGAAGTATTAGGCGCTACGATGGCCACTTCTTCCGCAAAATTCAGGTTGGTGGGTACGATCCGCACGGTTCCCTTGCCAGCTGTGGGGGCTGCAGGTAATACAAAATCAATAACAAGTCCGAGTTTGCGCAGGATCACCGGATAACTGGTGATAACGGAAAACACATCATGGTATTCAAATTCCTTTGGTGCAATAGCAGCAGGACCTTTGACGATTTTATTTTCATTTTTAGCGAAATAGTTATGCAATTGCCCGATATCGGTTGTAAGATTGGGTTGCTGCTTATAAGGAATTACTTTTTCACCTGCGAGTTTCTGTTTCACTTCCGTTAAACCGCCATGTCCTTTTTTTATAAAATCAGCCCTTGTGATCCGGCGGTTAGTATTGGTGATGGGATTGGTTTGGGTCAGCGTGACTTTGGAAATCGGACTGAGTTTGGTGTATTCCTTTGTATAAAAACTGGCCTTAGGCATTTCATTCATTTTCAGATTGCCCACTTCCTTATAGGTATCGAAAATAAAATTGCTGATATGCTTAACCGGGTAGGATTTGATCTTGATGGCTGAAAGGTTCGGCGTACCGAATCCCTTTACCTTGATGCCACTATGGAATAATTTTTCATAGAGGGCCGGGTTCCATTTGGCGGTAACCGGTTTGAGTTCAACAGGGGTGCCGTTATTCCATTGCACATAGAATAAGGCCTGCTGCACTTTCTCCATCCACTTTAAAATATCCGGGAAAGCGGCCAGGGTGGTTTCAGCAGGAGTTTCCAGTTGCACATTGATCATGGCACTGAGCATCCACTTACCGGATTTGTAATCCTTCCAGGGGCAGGTGGTGATGATTAATTTTTGGCCCATAAATGTAGATATTAGTTATTGGGTATTAGATATTGGGATTCCGATTGTTTATACTTCCTCTTTTCTCTTTATATTTCACGCTCCACAGGAAGACTTTTCAATTTTCCCTTTTCAATTTATTTGGATCTTCTTTAGTTTAGGTATTAGTTATTGGATATTTGTTATTGGGATTCCGATTATTGGAATTTTCTTGCTTCTCCACTCCATTCACGCTCAACGGAAGATTTTAAATTTTTCCCTTTTGATTTATTTGGTTCTTGTGTCTTGTTTCTTTTCTCTTTTTTTACGCAGCAAACGTATCACAGTATTCCAACCAATCCTTCTCACTCACCAGCATGGTAAAGGTGGGGTCAGCACCGGCGCCGGCGAATTCACGGGAGGTTTCGAGCTTGACTGTTTTACTGAAGAAGAAGATTTCAATCTTGATCTTCAATGTGGCCTTGCCCCATACTTTAGTGACTTTGTCCTTGCCATTGACAGTTTCGAGATTGGCAGTAAGACTGAGCAGGAATTCCAGACTCACTGTTATCAGTCCCAGTACACTCAATGCCCCGTTGATCCTTACATATCCTTCAATGGTGATTTCTTTTCCATCATCATCCTTCTTGGTGATTTTGAAATAGACACCACCCATGATACTCACGGCCCCGCTGGCTACACCGAGATTAATGGAAGCAGCTGCCCCAAACTCTAATGCAGCTTCGAGGGTGCGTAATCCCTTTACATCAAATTCCATGGCTAAGAAACCTCCACCACCCAATGCCGAAACCGTGAGCTGGAAGGGCTGGTGTTTCTCACAGAAATTAAAACGCATGATCAGCGGACCGCCTGTAAAGGAAAGACTGACGGAGGCACCGAGATTGATATTACGCAGACTGAAAGCACCTAATTGTACATCGGGCAGGGCCAGGGTATAACCGGAAGTAATACCACTGGTGGTAATATCCAGGAAGGGAGGATCACTGAATCCATCCGCCGGAATAAATTTCTGCAATACATTGATGAATGTAAGCGGACCCAGGAATTCCAATGCCGGGTTCTTCATGTCTACGGTGAAGTCCGTCTTGGTATTGGCTCCTGTTTTGAACCCGACTTTTTTGAAACCCACTTTGGCTAATCCTGCCAGGATGATATCAAAACCACTGATGGATGAATCCACAATCAGCGCATTGGGTTTATTGCCCTTGTAACGGTAGAGACTGGTTTCAATGATCAGTCTGGCATCATTGGCCGGATCAAAAGTCAGCATCTTGCCAAAGAAATCCTGTTTCACCAGTTTGGCACCCTTCCAGGTGTACTGAGTGATACGGGCTTCATCGGTCTCAATATTTTTTAAAGCGGGAATGGGAGATTCACCGGCGAGTAAATCGGTAGTGGCTTTGATGATACTGCTCAGTGGAATAATTCCGAATAATTTGGCGCTGGTATCAAAAAAGGAGGCCGGATCCATCAGCTTATTCTTTACATCTTCAATCTTGCCGCTGATGGCGCCATAGGTTCTGGATAAACCTGTGATGGAAAAATTTGGAGAAAGACTGCCACCGGTTTTATTACCGCTGCCATTGAAGTTCACCGCCATTTTGCTGGTGGAGGGATGCAGTTTAGCGATCACACCCCCGGCATTGCGGTCATCTTCCAGTTGTATTTTCAGCGGTTTGCGCTGTCCGGTAATATTTTCCACGGCAGAAACAAATACATCCAGGGATTCAGTGGATGGAATAAATCCGGGTGATTCATTTTTATCAAAGCGCCCGTTGAAAATCACTGAAGCCGTTTCATAATGTGTTTCCCCGGGTTTAGTGCTACGGGCCAGGGCCAGTTGCTGATTGCGGAATGAAACTTTCCCGATCGGATTATTATTATAGGCGCTGTTCAGTTTATTGATATTGCCTTCATGAAAAGCCTGGCTATCATTTAGAGACACATTGGTACTGACAAAGACCAGCGGCATTTCAAAACTCACATCACCGCCATCAAAGTCGTAGCCCACCAGTTTAAAGACAAATGGTTTGCCATTGGCCATGGTGGGAACAAACTGGTGATCATCGTTGCCGCTGATGCTGCTGGTGAATTTTGAAGGAGATTTGATCGTGGGGGTAGCGGCCGTAATGATTTTGATAGTAGAAAAAGGAAAAGCATTGTGTTTATTTTCCTTGTTCACCGGATTGTATTTCTTTTCTTCTTCGGTGATGGCAACAAAATAACGTTGCCAGTTACCGGCAAAACCGTTCTTGGGTTTACGCTCGGTGATGCGGACCAGCGCGGCTTCATGTCCGAATGGATACATATTACCTGCATACACCACTTCCACATAATGATCACGGGCCAGGGTGGCTATATGTTTCCACTTCAGCATGTTCAGGTCGCTGAGTACACTTTTCAGTTCTGGTCTTTTGAATTCCACTATGGCATCCAGCCAGGCGCCGAGGGAACTCAGCATCAGGTTATTGACCTGGATGGGCTTGGGTGTAAAACCGCTGATTCCGAAATTGCTGGTCTGGTGGACAATACAATGGCGGTCGTCATTATATAATGAAGTGATAAACTTATTCAGTCCGACCATATCCATTTTCCCATCGGGAGAATAATCGCGTTCTGGTTTCTGGGTCCAATCGCCGTTAATATCTGTTCCCCAGAGGGCGCGGATGGTTTTAATTCCCTTGGTAGCTCTGGAATTATCGAGGGTGCCGCGGCAGTTGGTACTGGCGAGGCGGGTATGCCAGAGTTCGTAGGTTGAAAATTGTGTGCCCTGCAGGTCGGGGCGGTTTTGCAATAAGGCTTCCTGTTTCCAGGCCGCGTATTGATTGGGAGAAAGGAATAAGCGATAAGGGGCTTCGATGGATGTTTCGTTTTCACCAATGGGAGCGGGTTTATTGCTGCTGAGAAAGGCACTGATATTGGCCAGCAGTCCTGCATCATTCTTTATCACCGCAATGGGTAATTCATTCTTTGCAATGGTATTGGCTTCATCTTTACCGGCGGCACGGTTATTCCGGTTTAGTTCAACCTGACGGCGTAAGGTATCCCGGCTATTCACCGGCGGATTTGCAATCCGGCGATTAGGGTTATTATTATTGTTGTTGTTATTGTTATTAGGAAGATTGACCGGTTCTTTCTTGATCGGTTCAATATTTTTGGGTGCGAGTATATTTTTATTATCGTAGATGGGAGTGCGGATATCTTCTACCGAAAATACAGGAGTACAGGTGGCTCTTTTATTCACCACCATTTGGAAACTGCTCCAGTCAAGCAGGGCACTGGGAGCAAGCGCAATACTATCTTTTCCTTTTGTATCGAATACCAGTCTTGTTTTACCGGAGATATAGGTTTTAGCCGGAGGAATAATACTTTTTAATCCGGGATTGATATTGGGATTTCCAATAATCATGGCTGACAGCGTCGGTTCATTGGGATTATTCCATTTCAGGTCTTTCTTCGCGGCTTCATCCAGGTTGGCCTGTCCTTCTTCGCCGCCGGTTTCTTCCCAGGCCTGTTCGGCAATGCTTTGGGGTTGAAATTCCACCAGTAGCAGGAAGGGGCCGGCGGTTTTGATCAGTGATTTATTGTCGGGCGATTTTTTATAACCGGTGAAAGTCAGTTTCAGTTCGAGCAGGTCCTGTGGGCGGAACAATACCAGTTCGGTTTTATCGCTGAGGAAGCCGGCGGTTTCGAAGAGGGCGTCGGCGAGATCATTGGTATTACCGGCGATGGCGGGGGCGGCGCCGATACCGGTGCCGAGTCCCAGTAATTTAAGCAGCTTACGGCGTGTTTTACTTTGCGGGGTGTGGGCAGCTGTGGGCTGGTCCTGGTTTTGGCCGGTCTTTTTCATACAGGAAGGTGTAATGGTTGGTAACCAAACTTAAATTTTTTTGGGAAGAAAAAGGCTAAGGGGGATAATTATTGGAAAATATTTTCTGGTGGGTGGGGTTAAAGCTGATTTTGCTTCGCTCGAAGAGTCCTTTGGACAAAATGAGAGAGGATTAACCGCTGAGCCGCAGCCGACGTTGAGGTTTCGCAGAGGGAGCTAAATTTGGTCTCGGAAATTCTTTGCATATACTAGCGTCTTTGCGCCTTCGCGCCTGCCTGCTGGTAGGCAGGGTTAAATCTCTCTGCCCACAGGGCTCTGCGAGCGAAGACTCTGTGTTCTCATGTTCTCAGCGGTGAAAATCTCCGCCACCCCCTCTTCTCCTTTAAATAAATACTTCCTCTCCCCTCCAATAATCCAATAATCTTCCCCGCTTTGTTCCACCCGGATAGACTCCGGATCATTCCAGAATACTACATTATTGATTTTATGTGAGATAATTTCACCCGCACGACTATAATGCACATGGACACTGCTGCCAATTAAGCCGGTTTCATAGATATAGAAAGTTATTTTCGGAAAGTGATGACGGCCCACATAGCGGTCAAAGAGTCCGGTGTTTTTGTCATCGAGTTTGGACCATAAAAATCCAAAAAAGGCTACGGCTATTGACAGTAGTGAAAAGAAGACCAGTCCCAGCCATTGCTTTGTTTGCAGCGGTGGGGTATAGGAGCGGTAAATGGAGCGGATCAGTAAGAAGAGTAAGACCAGACAAATAATCGCGGAAAGGATATAGAGTCCCATATTCCAGGAAGGAATCAGAGAAACACTACTGCTGATCAGCCAGAGCGTCAGAAGAGTGAGAAACAGAAACCCTGCATAGCGGAAGTAGTTGTTTTTTTTCATGAACAGCTTTTCAGTGTTTCAAGATGAATTTTTTTAACCACGGAGAGCACGGCGAATCACGGCGACGATAACGCTGTGCAGCGCAGTGTTCGCAGTGGTTTAATTTTATAGGTTAGTGTATCGTATCACAATTCCCTTAAAGCCACTTCATTTAATCTGGCCTTCGCCTCTTTCCAGTCCGGCATTGCATCCGCTTCCCATACCACCGTCCTGATCCGGCTGGACAGCTGCTTTGTTTTCTTCATCGCCTCCTTATGGGCACCACTATTACGGTATTGCAGCATCGCGTCCTGGTCCTGCCAGGCCGTGAGGGTATAACCAATCCGCCAGCCACCATTGCCGACCCAGACATGCAGACAACCTGTTGCCTCCCTTGCCTGCCGGGTAGAGCGGGAAGCATGACGTACAAAGGCAAAGAAGCGCCAGAAATTTTTGACATGCAGTTCGGTGGCGACAATGAGCATGTGCGGTTTAATTTTTCTTGCCAACTGACTATTGAAGTTATGGATTCTCTAACATTGCATTCAAAGTAAGATAAGCGAAAGCTCTTTATTTTTTTAGAATTATGTATCACCGGGAACTTGTTCTGCAGTAATATGGGGCTGCAAAATTTCCATTGCGCCCTTTGGAAAATAACCGAACTTCAGTACCTAAAAACCAACAGTGAAATACATTTCTATAATACTTCTGATCTTTCTTTATTCCTGCCACAACTCGCAAAAGATTTCCAGATCAGTTTTTAAAAAAGTTTTAAATGACAGCAGTGCACGGATTCATTCTTTAAGTGAGCCTGCAGATAAAGAAAAGGCATATTTTATCACTCCTTCCGGAAAGAAAGTCCTGCTCGTAAAATATACTCCTGAGAATCCCGTAAGTATAAGCCCGGAACAGCTACCCCCACCCCCTCCCGATGATTCCGGGGTGCCACAAGGGATTGCCCCGCCACCACCAGAAATAACAGTGGCAGGAGTAAACGATCCTTTTAAAGGGAAGATCCGGGTTGCACCTAAAACGACTTTTTCAACAAAGCGGGCAGAGAAATTCAGAACAATTAAAGAGCTATACAATGAACTTCCCTCTAAAGAGACCATGAATAATCTGGCTATTGGCCGCCGGGAAGAAAGAGTTCCGGAAGAAGACAGAAATATTATAATCGAAAAAGCTTACCTCTATACCATTACATTGGAGGATGATAATGACCTGCATTTGTTAATTGGTAACACACCCGTTTATGATAAAGATGTCACCCGTGTGTTCAATGCAGAAATTGCAGCAATACCACCCGATGGTACTACCGAAGAGAAGGAAATGATCAGGGAAGTCAGGAGAATTGTAATTGGTGAAATGGTGGACATCCCACTTTGTGGCCGCAATAATTACCTGCAAGCTTACCGCAGGATCACAATTAAGGGTTCCTTGTTTTTTGACTCCCATCATGCAAAAAAACCTGCCAAGTGCAGAGAAGTTGAGGGAGAATCTGCCTGGGAAATTCACCCGGTTAAAAGTATCCGTTTTTTTGATGAATGATTTAGTTTAATAAACTTGTAAGCCATGAAGTGGTGATGTAAACTTTTCAGTTTATTAAATCCTAAACATTCTCACAAATCTTAAAAGTAGTAGCTGTTCACCATGCCTAACTTATTTGAAAAATTCCAGCAAGATGGTTTTCTGGTACTGGAAAATTTCGTTCCCCATAAAGCCTGTGATGCCCTCATGCTTTGGGCCGAAGCACTCACATCAGATTTTGATTATAAAGGACATCCCTCCATATTTCAGACAGCAGATCAAAGCAAGAGCAGCGATGATTATTTTCTGGAATCGGGCGATAAAATCTCCTTCTTTTTTGAGAAAGATGCATTTGATGAAAAAGGGGAATTGAAACAGGACCTCTTTCATTCCCTTAATAAAATC